>Ga0137398_10000114_pt1 | contig 22771 bp, 12 predicted proteins | sample czorhiz216metaG_FD_106659 | JGI IMG/M metagenome (GOLD analysis project Ga0137398, IMG submission 106659) | Vadose zone soil microbial communities from Angelo Coast Range Reserve, California, USA - czorhiz2.16 metaG | ecosystem: Environmental > Terrestrial > Soil > Vadose zone | place: USA...
CTGAGTTTCGCGCCATCAATCCATGCTGCCGTCACAGTGGCGCCCATGCCGTGCCGATCCGGGTCTTCTTCGGCGGACTTGAAAATGTTCTTGTTGGCAAGATGGACGGCGGTAGAAAGGCGTTTTGTTCGAGCACTCCAATTCGGGTCAACCCTGCCGATGACCATGACTGCCGGATTGGTCTCGATGTCGAGGCAGTGATTCACGACGGTTTCAACCGCCATGGCGCTGGCGATTTCACCATGGGCTTCGCCCCCCATACCGTCGGAGAGCACGAAGAGATGCAACGGCTCAACGATTTTGTAGCAATCTTCATTGTTTGTACGCACGCGACCCATATCGGTCACGCCGCCACTCGTGATTCGCACACAAACTCCTATTGCCGCCCTGAGCTTACACTCCCGGCCCACACTTGTACCCGGCGACTCTACTCTCACGCTAACAGAGCCCTGAGGCCGGCGAAAGGCTTTGAACCCTACTGATTACTCGCTCTTTCGCCACACGCGGGCGGAGAAGCGACGGGTCCTCATTTTATGGGCGATCGCCGTGTTGTGGCACACTTTGCGTGCCCGCCGTACGGGCTTTCGTTATACTTTCGATCTGCCCGGCCTCTGCGGCTGCGGCTCAACGCCCTTTTTCGATGGCGGGAATCAAAAAATCGAAGCCTAAGCGCGTCCCGAGAGCCCGAAACAAGGCGCTCAGCGCGACGAGGGCCACCCGTGACCTTGAAGAGCTGAACCGGGTCGGGATGGCCCTATCCGAGACACGCGATGTAGGGCAGCTGCTCGATCTGATTCTCAAGAAGGCCAGGGAAATCACCGCGGCGGACGCCGGCTCCCTGTATCTCCTGGAGAAGGACGGGGTTTCTGTGAAGGCTGGACTGCCTGTTCCATTGCTGCGGTTTAAGCTGACGCAAAACGACAGCGTACAGTTTCCTTTCAGCGAACACACGCTTCCGCTGACGGAAGATTCGATGGCCGGATACTGCGCGCTGCACGGAGAAGTCATCGAGCTCTCCGACGCGTATCGCATACCAAAAGCGCGGCCGTTTCATTTCAATGCCGCGTTCGATCGGCAGGCCGGCTACCGCACGCGCTCGTTGATCACGCTCCCGATGAAAAACGGGAAGGGCGAAATCCTCGGCGTGTTGCAGTTGATCAATTGCAAGCGCAACGCCAAGGCGCGGCTGACTGATTCTGGCGGAGTGCGGCGCTGGGTGCATCCCTTTCCGGACCGCGCTGTGCGGCTGGGGTTGTCGTTGGCTTCGCAGGCGGCGGTGGCTTACGAAAACTCAAGGCTCTATCGAGATATTGAGAATCTGTTCGACGGATTTGTGAGTGCGGCGGCGAAGGCCATCGAACAGCGCGACCCGACGACGTCCGGTCATTCGCAGCGAGTTTCGGAAATGACTGTGGCTTTGGCCGAAGCGGTGGACCACGTGCCGCGCGGGCCTTATGGGGATCTGCGGTTTTCCCGCGAACAGATGAAAGAACTGCGCTACGCCGCGTTGCTGCATGATTTCGGTAAGGTAGGAGTACGCGAAGAAGTGCTGGTGAAGGCAAGAAAACTCTATCCGCAGCATTTGGCGCGCGTGCTGGACCGCTTCGACTACATCCGGCGGGACATTGAGGCGCGAATCGCGGAGCAGAAGGTGGAAGCGTTGCTTTCGCTGTCCCGGAAACAAGCCGCGGAGCGCCTGCGCACGCTCGACGAGGAATCGCGCCGGTTGCACGGCGAAGTGGATCGGTTTGCCGAATTTATCGCCAAGGCTAACGAGCCGACGCTTCTGCCTTCCGGAGATTTCGAAGTGCTGAACGAGATTGGGCAGAAAACCTATCGCGATCCGCGCGGGACGGAGCGTCCCTACCTTTCGCCCGAGGAAGTGCGGTTTCTTTCGATCCCCCGCGGCAGTCTGGATGCCGACGAGCGCCGTCAGATCGAGTCGCACGTGGTGCACAGCTTCAATTTTCTGGCGCAGATTCCGTGGACACCGGATTTCCGGGCCATCCCGGAGATTGCGCGCGCCCATCATGAAAAGCCCAACGGCAAAGGATACCCGTTCGGGCTGAATTCCGGGCAGATCCCGGTGCAGGCCAAGATGATGGCGATTTGCGATCTTTTCGACGCGCTATCCGCTTCGGACCGTCCTTACAAGTGCGCGGTTCCCACCAACCGCGCGCTGGACATCTTGAAACTCTGCGCGCGTGACGAAGAGATCGATGCCGAACTCTTTCGTGTCTTTCTGGACGCCCACATCTACCGGCTGGCTGGGAAATCGTCTTAGTCTCCATTACTCATTGGCTCAATCCGTGGTTCAAGCAGCCAACGGCCGACGGCATCCCTTAAACTAGCGAAAGGTGGGTTTGCCGTGCTGACTTATCTTGTTGGACCATTCCTGGCGCTGTTCCCGCGAAGGTGGCGTAAATTGCCGCCCGTCGGGTCCACCGTGGAGTGGCGCAGGGCGACGGTGCTCAGCGGGTTTGGGGAGGCGGTGATCGCACTCATCGCACTGATGTACTGGTATTCGTACTACATGGCGGTGATGGTGGACCATGGCTTGGATGCGGCCCTCACCGGGAAATTGCCCACCGGAGTCACCGATCAAGGTATCGGCTTTGCCGCGCTGGTGATTTGGGCGACCCATCCGCTCACCTGGCTGATTGCCTATGCCGGAGTCGAGGGGAGCGTGCGCTTCCTGGGAGCGGCGTTCACTGAGACCAATCTGGGGATTCTCCCGCTGTTCTTGCTGGATAAGATCATAGGGAAATTTTCCGGGCGCAGCGAACCAAGCTTGGCCAAGGCCGCGGGCTACTCGCAAGCGAATTTTTCCTCCTTCGTGGGCGCTATTCGAGAAAAGGCCATGCTCAAGGGACTCCCGGATGAGCTTTGCTTTAGCGGAAGCGTTCCAGATGAACTGCTCGAAATTCGCGCGTGCCGAAGAAAGGCGGACTGGAACCCGCCGCGCACGGTCCGTTTCGAGGATAGCTATTATCGGTTGGAGGCGTTGTCCGGGGGCAGCGCCCCGCGGCCGTTTCGCTACACTTTGCGGAAACTGCCGGCGGGTGTGATGGGTCGGACTGTTCTGGTCTATTCGCCGGAGGATGCCCCGGTCCTCGCAAAGAGATGAAGTGCCGGATGTTCCGCGGCTAGCCAGCGCATTGCTTTCATCGGCAGGAGGTTCTCCACTACAATTCCACGCATGTTCGTGCACGGCCGCGGCCCCGCGCTCCTCTTTGCCTGCCTCATTGCCGGCGTGCTGGCGCACTGGGTTAGTGCCCAGCAGCTTCAGCCACCGGCTTCCGCGGCGCGGATGCTGCTGCTGCCGCGGCGAATCGTTTCGGGTGAGCGCGCCACGCTCGCCGTGCTGGATGTGAACGGGCGGCTGACGCCGGGGGTTACGGTGAATTTTTCGAATGGGGACCGGCTTACGACCGATGCGACCGGCAGGGCTCTTTTCGTCGCGCCGCTAAATCCCGGCGTGATTTTTGGTTCGATTGCGGGACGCACGGAGCGAGTGGCCACCGCAATTCTATCGCCCGGTGAGGCCGCGGCGGCAGAGATCCAAGTTTCATCCGTGCCACATGTGGCCTCCTTGACCGATCGCTTCGAATTTTTCGGGAGAAGTTTTTGCGGCGATGCCGACTCCAATCGAGTGACGATCGCGAGGCAGCCCGCGATCGTGCTCGCGTCTTCGCCAACTTCACTCGTGGTGCTTCCTCCCCAGGACCTGCGACCCGGCCCAGCGACCGTGGAAGTCTCCTGCGCGAAACGCCAGTCGCCGCCGTTTTCCATCACGCTTGTCGGGCTCGAACTCGAGGCCAGCTCCTTGCCATTGAAAACGGGGGAGCGTCGAGCGCTTTCGGTGCGTGTGCGCGGGACGACGGCGAAGATTGCGCTCGAGGCGCGAAACCTCGCCCCGGAAATCGCGGAACTTTCCGGGGGCAATCCGCTGCGGGCCTCCAGCAGCGGAGGCGCGGAGAATTTCGCCCGGTTTGAGGTGGTGGGACGGAAGAACGGCAGCTTCCGGATTTCGATCCGGCTGGTTCCCTCGCAGGGGCGTCCTCAATGAAGGAGAACTCGCGCCAGCTTCATTCGCTTGTGGGCTTGTGCAAGTGCGGTTCCCATTCTCGGCTAGGCGCTCGTCTTGGCGCTTGCTTCCGGCGGGAGGGCCAACGCCGCCGCTGAGGGCTCTGGGAGTGCATCACCGGCACACGCTCCGAGCATGTTTTCGAGCGTGCTCTGCGCCTTTTCGAAGAGTTTGTCCGAGTCACTGTAGCTTTGCTGGGCGTTCCTGAGGTGAGTGCCCAATGTTCCGAACTTGTCCGCGAATTTCTCCAACTGTTTCTCCATTCCCAAGAGACTCTCCACTAGCTGCTTGGTGTTCTCTTCCATCTGCATGCCCCGTAGTCCCATGGCGATGACATGGAGATGCGCGTAGAGAGTATTTGGCGAAACAGCGATGACCTGTTTGTCGCGGCAGTAGGCGTCCAGTGACTGCCCCTTGCCGTCTTGGGTCATAAGGAGTTCGTAGTACACGCTTTCCGAGGGGACGAACATCAGGGCCACATCGAGCGTGCCTTCATCGGGCACGATGTATTTTTTGGTGATGGCATCGGCATGACCCTTTACCGCAGTCACGAAGGCCCGGCGCGCTTCGTCGCCCTCCGTACTGATTCTGCGATAGGCATCCAGAGGAAATTTCGAATCGATGGCCATCAATTTGTTGTCGCGGAGTTTGATCACGGCATCTGCCGCTTCTCCGCTGGAAAAGCGGTACTGCATCGCGTACTGCGCCGAGGGAAGGGAATCCTCGAGCAAGCGCTCGAGCGTCACTTCCCCCAGAGACCCACGCGACTTGGCGCCACCTAAAATACCTTCGAGCGTCTGCGCGGTCTGGGACATCTGTTTACCAGCCTGCTGCACTTCGCCGAGCAGCAGCTGCATCTGGCTGATCTGATCGCGCGTGTTCTTGAGTTCGTCGGCCATCTTGTTTTGCGCGTCGGAAGTCATCTGGCCGGTAATCTGGGCGGAGTTCTTAACGGCGTCCTGCAGGGCGGGGGCGACGCTATCGAGACGCTGCGCGACGCTCTTGGCGATGGTTTCTAGTTGTCCAGTGCTTTGGGCTTGCGACGTGGCAATGGTCTGCAGGTCGCGGCGCAATTCGGTCATTTGTGATTCGATGGCGCCGCTCTTCTGGCGGCCCTGCAAGGTCTCGAAAGCCAGCCAGATCACCAGGATGGCCACAAGCATCACGCCGCCAATCAAGAATGCGTTCATTCACTCTCCGATATGAACACCGGAAACGGTCTTCTTAACTCTACTCGCACTCGCTATGTTCTGAAAACTCCTCCCGAAAAGCAGAGAGCTCCCCGACCCGGCCGGGGAGCTCTCTGCACTTTGAACTTTCAACTGATGACGGTGGACTGTCTTTACCAGCTCACTTTTAGCGCGAACTGGAACTGGCGCGCGTCGTAGGAGGCGGTTGGCTGGCCTGCGGTGCAGGTTGAGCCAGCCAAGGGATCGCAAAGCTGGTCGACGGCAGCAATGTTGGTGCGGTTGAAGAGGTTGAACGCGTCGGCGATGAGGTCGATCTTGAATCGTTCGCCGAGCGGGATGCGGCGCGAGAGGCGCATGTCCGCCTGGAAAAAGTTCGGTGATGTGAAGGCGTTCCGGCCGAGATTTCCGTTGCAGCCTGCGGGCGGAGCTACGAGGGGCACCTTAAACGTCGTGCCGTCGCTGTTGAGACACACGCTGGGCGGACCGAAGGTCACGCCGGGAATAAAGGGCGAAGAGGTGGCTCCGCCAAGCGAGGGACGTCCCGTCGAGGTGCTGAAGTCAAGACGTGTGTTTTCACCGGTGATGACATTGAACGGTCTACCGGAAGAGTACTCGATGATGGGGGAAACAGTGAAATCGGCGACCAGATGTTTGAAGAAGCCATCTCCGGACTTGGCACCGGCCGATTGGAAGACGGCACTGTTCACCCAGCGGTGGCGCTGGTCGTTCACGGAATTAGAGCGCTCGAGATTGAGGAAGCGGCTGTCCTGAGGCTCTAGGGGGGATTGCAGGTCGGTGGCGTCGTCAATGGAATGGGACCAGGTGTAGCTGGAAAGCAGCTCGAAGCCATGGGAGAAACGCTTCGAGAGGTTAAAGGTCAAGGCGTTGTACCAGGAGTTGGCGTTGGAGAGCTGCGCGTCGACGCTGTTGAAAGGAACAGGAACGCCGAAGCCTTTGGGGTAGCCAGCTAGAGTCGCCAAAGCGACTTGCGTGGCGTACCCGACGGCGAGAGGCTGTCCCGGCGCAACAAGACCGGCGAATGACGGATTAGGGCCAGAGGGGCGGAAGAAGTTGAAGAAGGCCGCCGTGCCCACGAATCCGACGGCCGCCATTGGGTTGTTGCAGTTCGGCGCCGCGAAGCCCTGGCCCAGAGCGCCCGGAGCAATCAGGAAGATGCTGCCGGAACCCGTATTGACGCAGGTATTCGGCGCGCCACCGGGCACGAGGACGGCCAGCGGCTGGCTGGCGCTTAGCCCCGAGGCCACGGCGTTGAACATGTTCTGCGCCAGCAGACGGGGATCCGTGCTATTCACATCCTGCGCATGGTTCAAGTGCAACCCGCGGGACCGCTGGTAACCGAGGCTGAATTTCCAGGAGCCCGCGATTTCGCGCTCGATGGTGAGATTCCCCTGTTCGGCATAGCCATAAACAAAGTTTTTCCCGAGAGGAAGCGTGAAGGGCAGAATGGGAAGCGGGAATCCTGCGGTCAAATAGTTTTGATTCGCAAAAAGAGAACTGGAAGCAAGAGGATCGAAGCGCTGCTGATTGGGCAGGTAAAACATGTTCGGAAGGGCGTTCAGCGTGCCCTGGAAAATGGAACCGCCGTTGAGATTCGCCGGCGAATCGAACCCCGATCCGCATACGGGAGGGGCCGGAGGAGGCAGCAGGCCGCAAGCGGATGCTTTGTCGCCGATAGAAAGCAACTGTACGGAGCGGCCACCGTCGGCAGTCACGGCGTCGAAAGCAGTAGCCAGTAGTGGATGATCGTAGAAAATCCCGAAGCCGGCGCGGACAACGGTCTTGCCATTGCCGGCGGGATCCCAGGCCAAGCCTATCCGGGGGGCGACATTGTTGTAATCGCGCGGAATGCCTTCCACCACGCCGAGTGCCTGCTCCGCGGCGGCATTTAGGGCAGTTCCGGCCGCGAATAGCGGGCTGATTTCCACGTCATAGCGCACACCGTAATTGACGGTCAGGTGCCGGTTTAGCCGCCAATTATCTTGGAGGAAGAAGCCTATGGGGATATTGTCGAAAGGATTGTTGGAACTGCCGATTCCCTGGATGTACGACTGCGGGATTCCCAGGCCGTAGGCCTGCAGTCCGGTGGTGTTGGGAACACCAGCACCGATGGAGATGCCGCCAAAATTGACGTCACCGCCAAAGTCCAGCTGGAAGATTTGCTGTTTTTTCGAGCGCAGTTGAATGAGGTTTACGTCAGCGCCGATTTTGAAAGTGTGTTTGCCGCGAACGAGGCTCACGTTGTCCGTGAATTCAAAGCGGCGCTCGATGCGGTCGACGGGAGAATAGGGTTCCCGGCCGAAATAGCCGGTCCCGGGAATATTGACAGCGATCAGGTCGCCACCCGGAAGTTGTGAAAAACCAAAGTGGATTCCGCGGCGGGCGACCTGCATGCGGAACTCGTTGAAAGCGGTATCGCTGACAATAGTGTCATGCTGAAATGTGAAGTTGAGGTCGCGCGTCTGGCTCAGGCCCGCGCGCGACCCGGAATTCTGGCCGAACACTTGGTTCTGCGACGTGGACGGAAGGCCGGTAATGAGAGAGGGCGAAACGCCCACGCGGAGGAAGGAGTTGTTGCGATTGTCCCAGTGATGGTCGAGGCGGGCAGACCACAAGCTGGTCTTCTCCATGGCCGGGTAATTTCCCCGAATAGAATTCAAAGCCACATAATGGAAATGACCATCGGATGAAACCGGCAAGGGGACGAGACCTGTTCCGATACCCAAGGGGACGCCGGCTCCGACCGGGAGACACACCACACTATTGACCTGTTGTCCGAGAGGGCAAGGCACTGGGATGGGGAAGAACTTGGAGCCTAGGGCCGCAGGAATTCCAAACAGAGCGGAAGAAATGGGAACCGTGGTCCCGTCGATGTTCTTGTTCATATCGGCATTCACCGCGACGTTTGAGGAAGCGGCTGTTACTGCCGCAGCTTGCTCGACCTGCATGGCCACAGCATTCGAGCAAGAGGCCCCGCCACCCGTGACCGTATTGAGAAGCGCCGTGTAAGAAGCCAGTTGGTCGGGCGTCATGCTGAGAGGAAAGGGGATGCACGGCGAGACGACCCCCGTCTTCAGCCCGAAATTCCCGCGTCCAATGCTGGTGAAACCGGATTCTTCACGTTGCGTATACTCGTAGGAAAAAAAAACAAACGTCTTGTCTTTTTTGAGTGGGCCACCGAACGTGAGACCGCTTTGCGTGCGCGTGTAGGCTTGTTTGACCGGATTGAGATTGCCGGTGACCGGATCGACTTGACCAGAAAAAGGATTACGCGCCTGAAAGGCCTTGTTACGGAAGTACCCGAAGGCGTTTCCGTGAAAATCGTTGGTGCCACTCTTGCTCACAATGTTGATGACGCCGCCACTAGCGCGGCCGTACTCAGCGTTGTAGTTGCTCAGAATGAGCTGAAACTCCTGTATGCCCTCTTGCGAGAGGGTCGAGCGAATGGCGTTGATGGAGTTGTCGACGGCATCCGCCCCGTCAACGCTTACCGCGGTTCCACGCGCGCGTGCACCGCCGATGCTCAAGCCGCTGTTAGGAGCCGGGCCAATGGTCGGCTCCATGTCACGAGTGGTCTGCGAATTCGTAAGCGTGAAATTGATATAGCTGCGACCGTTGATCGGCAGATTGTCGATGCGGCGCTGCTCGACGGTCTGCGAGACGTCCGTCTTGCTTGTTTCGATGGGTGCTGTTTCCGTGGTCACCGTTACCGACTGCTGCATGCCTTTGAGGTCCAAACGCGGATCAAACGTCGCGGTCTCGCCGACCGTGAGAACAATGGAAGCATTCTCATAGACTGCAAAATTAGCGCCGCCATCAACGGCCATTTTGTACTGGCCAGGCGCAAGTCCAACAAGATTGTAGCGCCCGCTATCATCGGTGACCGAGGTCCGCAGTGCACCGGTAGCTGCATTGGTCATCGTGACCTTTGCGCCTTTGACCGGTAAACCTTGAGGGTCGGATACCGTTCCCGACAGAGTTGCGGTATTCACCTGCGCCGAGGTCATCGCCGCCCAACCCAGTAGCAGCAAACACGCCATCATTACGATTGTTAGTGCCCGAAAAACAGCCAAAGTGATCCGCCACCGAATCGAAGTCGACACACCCACCCCCTGCTTGCATTGCATGAGTCCTCCTGTTTTGGCACCAACTGATCTTCCGCTACCCCTAGCGGTGGCAGGCTATCCCACCCTTTCCCAGATCATACAATTGAATACTCGGCTTTTACTGCAATATATCGTCGTGTTCAACTGAAAATTTCCCCGCCGTCGCCCACTGCGAACTACGAAAGAGGGCAGGCCCGGGACCCTCCCTGACGACTGGCTTGACTGCGTCGAGATCACCCGGGACTAGCGCAGGATCGATGAAAGCGGGAGGACTGGCAAGAGACAAGGTACGAAATGCCCGTCGGAAGGTGCGATGTCGTTTCTTGTCGTCCTGCCCAGAGAACCCTTCAGCAACTTCAATAACGAAACTCGGTCCAGAGAAGTACCGCGACAAGACCACCCACCGCTAAAATTATCCCAGGCTCGCCTACAGTTCAAACCTGCAATTCAGGCTGCGCGTGGTGAGTCAGATTCGAAATTGATGTATAATTCCTCCTCCTTACGGGTTGTAAGGTGACCGTATCCATGCAAAATGGAGACGGGAAATGAGTCGGGTACTGTTGCCGTTCTGGGAATCAACAACGAGGTCGAGCCTTCACTGGGGCGTCCCGATTCGCTAGAGTGGTTCGAGTACTTTGGTTAGTCCCTATTCAGTTTGGAAATTCACTGCGGAGGATTTATGAAGAGGCATGCCCGCCTCCTCCTCTTGGTTGCCATTGTCGTCCTTTCTGGCTGCGGCGGAGGCTCGCAGCAGATCGTTCCACCAACTGTCGTGGTAACCATTACGACGGCGCCTCCCGCCTCGCTTCCGATCGGAGGGACAGCAAGTGTGACCGCCACGGTCACGAATGACACGGCCAACGCGGGCGTGACCTGGAGTTGTACCCCGAGTTCTACTTGCGGTTCCTTCAATCCAGTTTCCACTGCCAGCGGCGCTAGCACGACCTATACGGCGCCCGCAACGGCGCCTGCGGGCGGTGCGGCTGTCATCATTGCTACCTCCGTGACGGACCACGCCAAGAGCGCCAATGCATCGGTCATGATCGTCGGCATCGTAGTCACCCTGTCGACGCCGCCTCCCACCTCGCTTGCGGGCGGGGGGACAGCAAGTGTGGCCGCCACGGTCGCGAATGACTCAGCTGCCGCGGGTGTGACCTGGAGTTGCACCCCGAGTACTACCTGCGGTTCGTTCACTCCAACTTCCACTGCGAGCGGCGCCAGCACGACCTACATGGCGCCCGCAGTGGCGCCTGCGGGTGGTTCGGTGGTCATCATTGCTACCTCCGTGACGGACGCTACGAAGAATGCCAGCAGCGCTCCCGTGATGATTACCGGAACCGCGTCCAATGCCACATTGACTGGCAAGTATGTCTTGCTCCTGACGGCAGCTACGGGCAACCAGGGCACCAGTGTGATTGCTGCCAGCCTGACTGCTGACGGAAAGGGGCTCATCACGGGTGGCGTGGAAGAGCTAACCGCTCCCGGGTTCTATGATCTGGTGGATGTGGTTACGGACGGGACTTACTCGATCGACCCCAACGGCCACGGCACGATGTTGATTCACACCGTTAACCTCGAAACTCTCAGGTTCAGCTTTGTTCTCACTTCCCCTACTCACGCACTTATGGTTGAAATTGACGGGGATCCCGCGAGTGGAACGCTGGACAAGCAGCAGCCCGCCGGGACAGCCGGCTTTACCGCCGCACAGATCTCGGGCAACTATTCCTTCTTGCTGGACGGAATCGACAATACAGCGCCGTTGAACCACATGTCCGTCGCCGGCACTTTTGCCGCGGATGGTATCAGCGCTGTGACAAGCGGCACGGTGGACATCAATAACGGGGGAACTTTCACAACCACGTCAATCACGGGAACCTTCACTGCACCGGATTCCAACGGGCGCGGACATTTGATTCTGAGTGTTGGAAGAGATTTCGTTTATTACATCATTTCGTCGAAAGTGTTGCGCCTCCTCGAAGGAGACAACATAAGTTTTGTTGGCGGAAGCGCCTATGCCCAGGGCTCTGCCGGTTCCACCATGGCCGCACTTTCCGGCAAGTTCGTTTACCAGCATCACGGCTGGAGCACCCCGGGGCGTACCGTCGCGGCTGGCCAGCTTAGCGCGGACGGCATGGGAAAGGTCACCACGGGAGTGTCGGATTCCAATTCCGGTGGATCGCCCACCACGGTCATCAAAGGAACGGCGGTCGCGGGCATGTACGTGATCTCAGGCAGTCCCACCGGCACGCTCAGTTTGACGGACGCGGCGGGAACCTCCACATTCAACCTCTACTTGGTTGATCCTGCTCTCAACATCCTCGACCCCAGCAATTCGAGCGGAGGCGGCGGTGCGCTGCTTCTTCACACCGATATGAGCATCGTCGGCACGGGAGTTCTGATTCCGCAGGTCGTTTCCGGTTCAGGGACCTTCTCGCAGAATCACGGACTGAATCTGATCAACTCAACGACCTCTTCGACTACGCCGGATGAAGTGCATCTTGTGGGTAGACTCGCGAGCGATGGGGCCGCCAATTTCACAGGAACAGCCGATTATGGTCAGAACAGCGCCTTCTTCCCGAATATTGTCAAGGGCAACACTCTCTCGGGTACGTTCGCTGCAGACAGCGTGAATGTGGGTCATTTCACAGGTGCCTTCACGCTCGGCACTGACCCCACCGTTGCTTTGTTTCCATTCATAGCGCCGGCGGTTTCCACGTTTAACGTTTCCTACTATCAAGCCAGCAGCTCACAGGCCCTGATCATTCAAACCGATACGACAGCGGATGTGTGGGGATACCTGGTGCAGCAGCAACTCCCATAGCCGCCCAAAAAAAAGCTAATTGTTTGCAGAATTGCAGGTGGCGGAAAGAGGCGATTCGCTAGAGCTGGAGATGGCGCTGGACGAGTTTGCGGAGCTTTTCGCGGTCTTCGTCGCGCATGTGCACGAATTCGACGCCGCTGCCATCCGGTCCGATATTGCGAACGACGGCGGTGAAATTGATCTTACGGAGACCGGAGCGGACTTCGAGCTTGATGGAGTCGCCGACGCTTAGTTTCCTGGGGGATTCCAGATAGGCGCCGCCCAGACTGATTGTTTTTACACGAGCGAGGCCCGCCGATGCACCGTCGATGTGTGCACGAAGTGGTGAGTCAAGTGGAACGCGAACGTAGCGGCGCGGGGTGACGTAGCTGGAGCTCGACTGTCCTGGCGCTCCAAACGCTGCCATTGCCTGCTTGAACGAGGGACGATTCTCGATCACCGCCAGCGCATCTTCCGCTGCGGCGCGCAAGCCGGCAGGTTGCGCATAGGTCAGACCCTCACGGCTCTCCGCCAGAGTCCGAAGAAGCTCGGCGGCTTCGGAGCACCGCATGCGCCCGAGCGCTTCGATGGCCTTAATGCGCACAAACTGGTCACGCAAAACCTCATGTTCACCGGCGGCGATTTCCATGAGTTGCGGCACGGCTGTGGTTTCCTGCGCCAAGCCGAGCTGGTCGATCATCATGGGAACGACCATCGGATGCGCGTTGGCGAGGATAGCGGAGAATACGAATGCGGTGCTCACGGCTGATGCGGAATTGCTGGGCCGCGAGAGTTCGCTGACCGCCAAGTCCTGAAGGTTCCATTCCCAACTAGCCATGGCGCGTGCGACACCCCGCAACAGCCGCTCCGGGTCTGCCGCGGCCAAAAGTTTGATGGCCGCAGTCACGCGCTGACGGCGGGCTTCGTAGAGCCGCGTTTCGAGAAGGTTTAGAACCGGCACACCGATCGTCCGCAACAGCCGCGCCATCGCCGGCACCATTTCCGGGCCTCGAGGTTCCGTAAGGAGCAAGGTCATGCGGTCGAGCAGTCGCTCGGGATCGCGCTGCAGAAGCCGGGGCAGGACGGGATCCAGGGCGCGGTTGGCCAGAGCGGCGTCCACCAGCAAGAGCCAGCGGTCTTGCGCCACCAGGCGGTTTGCCAGCGCCGCCATATGATCGTGCTCCTTGTCCTGAGGCCCGCGCTCCAGACCGGTCAGAATGGATTCGAAACCGGAATAGTCGCCGCGACTCACGGCAATGCGGCCGAGTGATTCGACAAGGGCAGCGAGCAGGGCGGCAGTTTCCGGAGCCTTCTCTACGTCCAGAGCCTTCATGGCCCCGCGGCTCAGGTCTTCCGGCAACTGATTCGGCCAGAGGGATTCGATAATCGAGGACAATTCATTTAGTCCGGCGGCAACGGAGCGCCGCGCCGAAGGGTCCGCATGTTCGATGCGGCGCGCATAATTGAGGACAATGTTGCGGGCCTCACGGCGGGGAGCATCGGCGCCGGCATCGGCAAGTTGTCCGAGGGTGTGGCGCAGCGCCGCAACCGGAACACACCAGACATCCGGGCCGCGCAAAACAGCCGATTTTTCCCGCGGAGAAAGTTCCAGCCAGAATCGATCGATCAGCTGTTCGCGGTGCGTGTCCGAGGCCCAGGAGACTGCGAGCGAAGAGAGATGCTGTGAAGAGTGCGGACCAGAATAACCGCCAGCCTCGACGACGACATCGCTCAAGCGATGGAACATCGGCCTTACGGACGAGGCGGTAATCGAGCCGCTGGAAAACTCCGCGGTGAGAAATTCAAAAATGATGTTTTCTGAGAGGCGCAACAAATATGGTTGCGGCCGTTCACCTTCACGCGGCCCATACTGGGAGACAGAACTGAGCAGCATGCACACGCTATCGCGGCTGGCTTCTTCCATCGCGCTGTGGAGCGCGCGCGCTGCTTCTTCCGGGGAAAGGCCCCGCGCGCTTTCTAGAGGCGGAGTCAACCGCGCCAGAAGCCGCAGGCCGGCCACCAGATCGTCAAAGTCCGGCACCCGGATGGGGGCATCGGCCTTCTCGCGCGGGGAATGTCCACCGTAGGCTACGAGCGCGGCGATGAGACTCGCCAGTACAGTGTCCACCCTGCGCTCCGTCTGGGTATTAACGGAAATCCCTTCCACGCGGTTCTCCAGAAGTCGCGCCGGCCACCAGCCATTGCCTTTACCGTTCGCCGGCTCTTGCGATCTTAGCAACGAAGCCTTCACAAGTCTTGCCAGCGTGTCCAGTTCGCCCACATGGAATTTTTTCGAGAAGGCTACGGCGTGAATGCCGGCACGCTGCAGGTCGATCGCCAGTGCCTGCATTTCTCCTCGCGCATCCGGCAGGTGCGTGTCACCGATCCTTGGCGCCACCAGCCCGCCGCGTTCCACTCGAATCTCCAGCCCGCCCAGAATTTCGGTGGCGTTGCGAATGGCATCGTAAGCTCCGTCCAAACTATCGAGTCGGCGCGGATGATCCTTTTCGTAAAGGCGTTCGGAGCGCATGAGCAGGTGCAGGTTTCGGAGCGCACGAAGAACTTCGACGGCATTGCGGTCCGTTGCGCCGGCAGGAACTTGGGAGACCGCATTGGCAAGCTGGCGCAGCGACGTGCGCGGCGTGGTATTCGGGTTCGTTTGCGAAGACGGAGCCCCGCGCTTTGCTTCCTGGATCGGTAGTATGGCCCTGCTGACCAAAGGACTCTCCCCTTCAGTTCGTTCCCGCCGCATCGAACGACCAGGGAGTCCGCGCTCAGTCTCGCGCTTGACCTCGCGCGAGGGCAGGTGTTCCCTATCAAATAAAGCAAGCACGCCTCCCGCCTGAAACGGATGAGCCTAAGTGCTTTGTCGTGAATAAAGACTATCGAGGGTTCTAGGATTCCATGCAGACTGATGTAACAAAATGTTACGGTTTGGGTAGACCTTCCCGAAGTTCGTTGAGGAAGCCGTTCGGCCTCAATTTCGGCATTACTCGGCAGTGCTACGGTTGTTTCTCGTGCAGCGACTCATCAACTGTTACCGTGCCACCTTCACTCACTTGGACCGTTCTCTTGGCTTGCAGAAATCCATTCAACCGCAGAGTCACGGTGTGCAACCCGGCGGGCACCTGCACGCGAGCGGGCGTCAACTGCCCCGTAGAGGTTCCGTCCACGATGATTTCCGCGCCCTTCGGATTGGTGTTCACCTGCGCCCAGGCCACCCGGCTGGCGGATTTTTCGCCAAGCGGTACGTTAAGTTGCGTTTGGATATTGTCCTTGACCTGAATCCCTCCGGCGTAAGGGTCATAGCCCTGCAAGCGCAAGACAAGGTTGTACTGGCCGGGCGCGAGGGGAAGCGTTACCGGCGTCTGACCCGATTGTTTCGCTCCGTTGATGAAGACATCGGCTCCCGGCGGCTGGCTGCTGATAAAAATGCCTTTGGCGAGTGATTCGAGTTGGATCTTCTGGTCTTGCGCGTCGCCATTCTTTACTTGCAGGGCGGTTTGAACGGATTGATAGCCTTCCTTTTGCACTTCCAGGCTGTAGCGCGCAGGAGACAAGTTGTTGAAGCTGCAGGGTGTTTCGCACTTGTTCAGGACGTGGCCCGCGGGACCGCGCAGCACTGCAGTCGCGCCGATCACGTCGGTGACGACATGAATCGCTCCGCGCGCTGCGGTAGGAACCGGGTGTGAACCCTCGTCAGGATTGCCGGTGGCAGCCACCGGTGTGTCGTCGTATTCGAGGTGATCGATAACGCGGACACTTGAGGGGGCGTTCCGCAACAATTTCAAGAGCGCACCGTGTTCTGCTGGCCGGAGCTTTCCCACGAGCGTGAGTGTGTTGCCGGCGACTTGAACTTTCACGTGGCCGCTTAGTCCCTTTGCGGAAATGGCCTCTTCGATCCGGCCTTTGTATTCTGCCGCTTTGGCGCTAAACGAATTCTCCGTTTTCTTGGGTACCACCTTCTCGGGGGCGATCTCTGCGGGTTTGGACTCGAGCGGTTTTGCCTCTCCACCTGCTCCTGCCGCAGCCGCGGCATCCTTCGGTTGCGCAGAATTATCCGTTCCCGAGGGACGTGCGGCCGGGCTGTCGGGAGTGGTTTCTGATGTCGCCGGCGCCGCGGGGGGCAAGCTGCCACCTTTCTTCTGTGCGTCATGAAGTTCGCGTGCGGCCTGAAAGACCGGTCTTATTTTGTTGGCTCCATAAATGATGACGCCCAGAAGCAGCAACGCTGCAAGGATCGTTCCGAATACATTCTTCTTCGGGACTTCCGGAGCGTGTGCGATGGTTCCCGTTCTCCGTACGACGGGAGTTTGGCCTGGTGCCGATGCCCGCGCGTTCAAGGAACGCGCCGTCGCGACCACGGTTTGATCTTCGCCGATGAAACCACGGCCTGCGGTATTTCCGGAAACCAGGGTCGCCCCAGGCGAGCCTCCACCCATGGCCATCGTCGATTGTGAGTTACCGCCGCCTGGCGCGAGTGTGCGGTACTTCCGCAGATCTTCGAGCATTTCGCGGCAATTCTGGTATCTCTGTTCGGGCTCTTTCTCCAGCGCCCGCATGACCACGGCGCTGATCCCGGGATGAATCGATGGATCAATCTGCCGCGGCGGGACGGGCTCTTCGTTGACGATCTTGTAGATCACTGTGGTGATGTTCTGGCCCGGGAAAGGTTTTTCACCGGTTACCATTTCGTAGAGCATCACGCCCAGCGAGAAGATGTCGCTGCGGCCGTCAACGGCGCGGCCCTTCACTTGTTCCGGTGACATGTAGCTAGGCGTGCCCATGACGTGCGCGGTTTGCTGGACAGTGCCGAACTGCAGAATCTTTGCGGTGCCGAAGTCCGTAACCTTGACGGTATCGTCGGCGGTCAGCATGAGGTTCGCGGGCTTGATGTCGCGGTGGACGACGTTGCGTTCATGCGCGAATTGCAGCGCGCTGCAAGTCTGCTCCATGATGCGCAGGGTGCGCGGCAGGGGAAACGCGTGGCCGCTATCGAGCAGCGCCTGCAGGCTCTTCCCTTCAACCAGCTCCATAGTGATGTAGTAAAGGCCGTCTTCTTCGCCGGCGTCGAAAACCACCACGATGTTCGGATGCGTCAGCAAACCTGCGGCGCGCGCTTCGGTTTGGAATCGCGTCAGGAGTTCGGGGCGCGAGAGTCCCGTGCCTTCTTCGCTCAGCCGGATGGTTTTTACGGCGACGGTGCGCCCGATGACCGGGTCCATGGCCTTGTAAACGACACCCATCGCGCCGCGGCCCAGTTCACTAATGATTTCGTACCTTCCGGCTTTTGTTACTGTTGGCATCGTTCAATCGATCTGTCGCCCACAAGGCGGCACAGTAAATCCAAACCCAATGGCGCAAATCGGGGTTAGCCACTGGAAGGGAGGGAACCGGAGAACAGCCCGGAGACCTTCCGTCGTCAATTTCATGGTCTTCATCAGCGGAAATGCATCCGCCGACACCCAGGCGCCCTATCCTCCACGGTACGCAATGAATTTTCTGTTGGTCAACGCTACTGCCGTACCAGTGTTTCGCACTCGATACGGTCGGCCGCTGCTTATGCCTTGGCGTTTTTCTAAGAGACTTAGAATGAGTCATTTATGGGAGACAGTCAGGATATTCAAGTGCACCTGGGGCAGGTGTAAGGTTACTTCCCAATCAGCGAGCGGCCGAGAGAAAACGGCGCGACACAGGGCTGGAAGTCAACGCTCTTTCAGGAGCGACCTAATTGATGGCGGCTCTCTTTCTTAGTGAAGGCCATCTCGTGCCATTGACCTAGGGCCGCGGACGACCCTCCCCCGGTGACATCGTGCGTTCCGGCATCGGGACATTGGTTTCGCGGACGGGGCGGTCAACTTCGTCCGGGCGCGCGGGAGCCTCGAGTCCATCCGTGAGCAGAAACCCTTGCAACGCGATGCCGTTGGTCCAGACGCTCTCCAGCGCGGAGATGTAGTCGATCTGTAACTCGAAGAGTTTTCGTTGTGTATCCAGGACGCGCGGATAAGACGCCAGCATCTGGCCATATCTCTCTACCATCAGGCCGTACGCTTTCTTGGCACGTGGAAGCATCTCGTCGCGATACTCCATGGCCATCAGGCGTGCGTTCGCGTATTGATCCACGGCTGATGCCGCGCGCTCGCGCAGCGTAAGCGCTATGCGCTTCTTTTCCTGCCCGGCGCGGTCGATATTAGCCCGGGCCGCCCCCACATTTCCCTGGTTGCGATTGAAGAGCGGAACCTGCACGGCGACTTCCGCGATTCCCTCCCACCCTTTTGCGAAGGGAACGCTACCAAGCGTTTCGTGGTTGTATTCCATGCCAGCGCGGACTTGGATATCAGGAACCGACTCACGCCTCGCACGGGCCAGAAAGGATTGAGCCCGTGCTTCCGCGGCATCGGCAATTCGAACGGCAGGACTCTCTTTCGCAATGGTCTCCACGGCCTCTTCTTCATTCACTTCCGGCCACCCTTTTTCCAGATCACCGGCCACCGTGGTCAATGGCAGATCCGGCTGCCCGATCACCGCCGCGAGAGAGCGCCATTCTTCGCGAAGCGTGTTCTCCTGCATCCGCGCGGTCATGCGCATCCTTTGCGCTTCCACTTCTGCTTCGAGTACTTCGGTTTCGTCGGCCTGCCCAGTATTCATCAGTCGCCGCACTGTCTCCGCGGCATCCTGCGCGATCATGGCCATGTCGCGCCGGGCATACAGCAGCTCCTGAGCGGCCAGCACGCGCAGAAAGGCCATCTTCACGGCGCTTTGCACCCGCATTTCTTGCTCTTCACCTTCGATCTCCGCGAGCTTCACATCTTTTCCGAAAACCCCGCGGCTCAGGCGGAGTTTCCCGCCCGTGACGACTGTCTGCTGCAGAAAAAAGCCCTGCTTCCCGCCGCCCACCGCCCCCCCGCGGATTTCATCGCCCGTGTAAGCCATGGTTGGATTCGGATAGAGACCCGACTGTTGCTGGCGCGCCTTGGCGGCGCGAATCTCCGCCTGCGCTTGACGCAGGGTGGGATTCGATTCGCTGGCGATCTTTTGCACTTGCTCAAGCGTGACCAGCGCGCTCTTCGCATTTTCCTGCGCTCTTCCCATCCGTGGATATTCCGGTCTTACCGGCACCATTTTCATTCCATGGTGCGGTTCCTGCGCGGGCATCTGCATTTGCTGCGCCCGCACGACGCCAGCCGCTGCCAGCACGCTGGCAACAAATACCGTTCCGCATCTCCCCGTAGCTCGCATGGTAATTCCTCTCCGCGCCCTCTCGGTTCTCTGAGATCTCTGCGTTACGTCAATTTCTCTTGTTTTGCTACTCATGGTGACGCCCTTCCTGTGCCGAAGGGCCTGCCGCCTTCTTCGACATAATGGCGTCATATTCTTTGTCCGGCAGAACCCGCACCATGGTCATCATTCCCATCATTCCCGCGCTCCAATTTTTCGGCAGCCCGTAGGTCTCGGGCTTTTCCACCACTTCGTCCATCCCCATTTCCATGAAGGCGTCCTGCGGAAAACCTGGCACGCTCTCAGCGTTTGAGGCGATGGGGGAGGGATGCACGTGCTGGAACGGCACGCTTCTTGCGAGCGACTCCATCTGGCTCATGGCTTTTGCCTCGGTCTGGTCGGTGGTTTGGATCTGCCTGTCGCGCAGCAAGTCCATCATGCTGTTCATCATGTGGTGTGGCAGGTGGCAGTGGATCATCCAGTTGCCGGGGTATTTCGCGTCGAACTCTACGACGCGGGCCTGTGCCACGCCAATGAGAACAGTGTTCATGGGAAACCAGGTGGACTCCGGCGCGCGTCCGCCTTCGGTGCCGGTGACCACGAACTGATGCCCGTGCAGGTGCACCGGGTGATGATCCATACCAAGATTTAGGATGCGCAGCCGCACGCGGCTTCCCAGCCGAGCGAGCAGCGGCGTGGTCATCGGCGCGGAAACGCCGTTGAAGGTTAGCCAGTTGAATTCCATCGCCGCCGTATTGGGAACGCTGTTGCTCGGCAGGACTGCCCATTCCTGGAGGATCAAGCCATAGTCGTGGTCGACACGGGGCTGGTAATCTTTTGCCGGATGCGCCACGAAAAATCCGATCTGCCCCATCATCTCCTGCATGGCGCTGTGCGCGTGGTAGAAAAACGTGCCTTCCTGGCGCACCGTGAATTCGTAAACGTACTTTTCACCGGGAGCGACGGGCTTCTGGCTGATGTAGGGCACGCCGTCCTGCTCGATGGGTATTTCCAGACCGTGCCAGTGCAGGGAAGTCGACTCCGGCAGGCGGTTCTCGAAGACGACACGTACGCGGTCGCCCTGCTGCACCTGAATCGTCGGACCGGGGCAGCTTCCGTTGTAACCCCACGCGTCGATGGTCTTGAACGGCGCGATCTTTCTCTTCACCGGTTCGCCGACGAGGTGGAAAACCTTTACGCCTCCATCCATTTCGTGAGGCAGGTCCGCCACGTCCGGAGTGAGCACGGGCAGACTGGACATCCTCGGCTGTACGCTCTTTTTTTCGCCGCCCGCGACTAGGGTGTTCCCCCGTTCCGTTCGGGGGGCCCGGGACTCACCCCGAATTCCGTAGCATCGCGCCTGAAGATCTTTGCCCAATCCAAAGAGTCCCGCTCCCAGAATTGCCGCATCATAGAAAAACTCACGTCTCGATTCACTCATGGCAGCCTCCGAATAACCATCCTTGGTGGTGGCGGTGTCAAACCGCTACCGTGTCGGTGTTCCAGTAAACCGCGGGCAGGCGAAATCCTGCATCGAGCGGAAATTCGTCAGGGACGATCTTTTTACGGTTGGAGAAATTCCTAGATTCGCAAGCGGACTGTTTGTGCCGAAAGATTCAATTGCGGCGGGGACTTACAATCCCCTCCGCATTTGGCACCAAGGGTTTGGACTTGAGAAGGGGATTGTGCTCCGCGGATGTTGCTCTTCGCGGCGCTCTCTCGCCGCAAAAAGTCGTTGCCCACCCGACTGGTGGATTGTCTGATTACCGCTGGCAGTTCGCCCTGCCCACATCTCTTAGGGACTGTGAGATAAGTAGCTGTTGCGCCTGGATGCGCTCCGGCGCCGCCGTGGCACTCCACTTCTTGTGAGGGCTGCGCGGAGAATTGCGGAGGGCAAGCGATTCTCATGCAGAGGGGCAGACATAGAGGACTGCTTAACATGGCGAAGATCGTCACCATGGCAAGCATCGCCGCGCCTCGTTGACTCATCCGCGTTTTCTGAGTTTCTTTCATGCACCGGCAGCCCGCGAGCTGCTCCAAAGATGTTCTCACGACGCCGCAAGCTTGAATAGCATTTCTCTTTGGTATTGCTACCACAGCTGCTTCCTGAATTACCGAACTGCCAGCCAGCTCTTCAGGCTTTCCCTTTGGCCGCTGTCAACGTAGCCAGCACGCTCTTGAGCCGCGCCACGATCGATTGTTGCGGATTCTCTCCAACGATCTTCTGGCGAACGATCCCTTGGGGGTCGATGACGATGTAGGTGGGGAAGGCGTGAATCCCGAACGTTCTCTGAATGGATCCCTCGGGGTCTCGATACTGGTGCCAATCCATTTCCTTCTTGGCGACAAAATCGCGCCACTTGTCCTCTTCCTTGTCCGCGCTGACGCTGATCAGAACGACTCTGTCCCGCGGATACTTTCGGGTGAGTTCTTTGAGTTCGCCAACGGAGGCACGACAAGGCGGGCACCACGTAGCCCAAAAATCGAGAACGATAAATTTTCCCGTCAGCCCGCTCAAGGAAACGGTTTCTCCCTGAAGCGTCCTGACACTGAATTCCGGCGCATAGTCCTCACGCGCGCGCCTTGGATTGTCCATCAGCTTCCGGGCGTATTCAGTGTATCGGCCCTGAGGGTCAAGTTGCAGATACTGACCGATTTCCTTCTCTCCTTCGTCATCCTGCGACTCTTTCATGAGGGTCATGCCGAGCCGCAGATGGTATTCGGATACCGTGGAGTCCAGCTGCAATGCCTGTCGATATTCAGACTCTTCTTCTTTCAGGGTCTTGGCGTCGGAGCCAGCCAAGGCAAGCGTGAACCCGCGCAGACTATGCATTTGGGCGCGTTCCACGTCGTTGGTGGCGAGCTTCATCGCTTTGTCGGCAGCGCCCAGGGCGTCTTTTTTCTGGCCGAGGCTGGCCAGCGCCTGGGCCAAACCTAGGTAACAAGCGAGGCACGATTCATGTTGAATCTTGTTCGCTTTGCGGAAGGCTTTCTCCGCGCCGTCGTAGTGACGAGCCACGAGAGCGTCCTGTCCCGCATTCAGTTCCTGCTGCGCAACGGGATCGAGTTGCGTCTTTGCCTCTTGCGCGCTGCTTGTCCCGCCAATGAATGCCGTCGAGACCAATCCACCGGCAGCCACAAACCAAAGCACGCTGTTTCTGGCGGAAGTTCTAAAGGGTGCTTTCATATTGGCTGGAATTATGCCACAAGGCTAATCGAATTCATGAATATGATGTTTAAGCAGCCGCGGAGGTTTTTGTCTACGACAACTTTTCCCGCAAAAGAGCGGTAAATAAACGTAAAGTAGCCCGCGGCCAAGATCATTCCGAGGACCCACCAGACCAACCCAACC
>Ga0137398_10000115_pt1 | contig 22741 bp, 11 predicted proteins | sample czorhiz216metaG_FD_106659 | JGI IMG/M metagenome (GOLD analysis project Ga0137398, IMG submission 106659) | Vadose zone soil microbial communities from Angelo Coast Range Reserve, California, USA - czorhiz2.16 metaG | ecosystem: Environmental > Terrestrial > Soil > Vadose zone | place: USA...
TGTCTTTTATAGGAGAATAAGAGCATGAGAAATAATATCAAATTTTATAATAATATAATTAAAATATTAATTTAATTGTTTTATAAAAAGATTTTAATTAAAATTAAAGGTGAGAGTATATAGTAATAAAAAATTTTAAGTCAATTAGTAGTGCTAAGCATATACAAGCACCCTATGAATTAGAAATATTCTTTTTCTTGACTAGAAATCAAGTTATATTTTAATATTTTGGTTTAGATTTTGCTATCATTAGATAAATATAAAAAATACCCAGATTTCTATAATAGTATCTAGGGGATGGTTTCAAGCTTTATATTCAATCAGCTTTTTTCCAATATGTATGTGGCTACCCAACAATGCCAGATAAAGATTAAAGATAAATAAACCTAATTCCAACAATTGGTACACCATAGAAACACATCCTATTGATCCTTTCGTACTAGAAGGTCTTCCCCTTTTTACTATTGCTACCTTCGGAAGATAGGGACCATACTGACTCACGTCGTATTAACAATTGTGTTAAATATTAATTTAAAAAAAAATAATATTTTCCTATTATCACTAATAGGTTCAGACTATGTCATCTTTACTTATTAAAATTTTATTAATTAGTAAAGCCGGATGTTATAAAAAATAAAATATTTTTTTAGTCGTTGAACCTTTACTATAAATTTAAATAAATAGTACCTGGCTGCAAATTAACTTTAATTTTATATATTTAAAATAGTAAAGTTTTTCTTGCAATTAATCCGGTTTATCATCTTTTTTTTATTTTTGGTATAAATTAAGACGGGGCTTATTATTAAAAAAATTTATTAAAAAAATTATTATAAAATTTTAATTACAGATTTTATAAATTTAATCAAGACCTATTCTATACAACATACTTTTTTCAAAATATGGAAATACAAGTTTTCTTAAGTGTTCTAATTGTTTAGCACCTATTGTTAATATCCATTGGTCCTTTCTATCATGTAATACACCTACATAAATACCAAGATTATCTTTAATGGATTCAGCTAAAATCTCTACTTCCTGTTTAGTAAAACTATTAGTGTATATTCTAACTCTATTTCTTGATTTATCAAAATTTCCATCAGACATAATTAAGTAAGCTAAAACTATAGGATTAAAATATTCTTAAATATTAGAAGGCACTATTTTTATAAACTTACTTTTTTCTTTATTTAAAAAATTTTCTTTATAGAATAATTAATAATATTTATTAAATATAAAGAAAGATCTTGTTTTTAATCTGTAATTTAAATAAGTATTTGATTTACCTTTTATTTCTACACTCTTTAAAGGTGTACTGATAAACAATTTAAAAAGAGTTTATAAACTTTCAGCAAATAATTTATACTTTTCACCAAAACTAAAATTTAATCTAGTATTGGAAGTAATAGAAGCTCTGGAAAGACTCGCATCACCTAATATTAAGCCTATTAAAACAGAAATTTGAAAATCACTTAAGTTATCAGTTGTTTCAGATAAAGTTTCTAAATTTATTTTATTAAATAAAGTATTAGTTTTTTTCAGGGTTAATAAAATTTAAGGGATATATATTTTTTATCCTAAATATAAAATTAAAATATTTTAATTTTCCAACAAATTGGATATTTAATACTTAAGGCAATATTAATAAATAAATAAATATTTTAATCTTAAACTTAACATATTTTGTATTAAATTAAATAAACAGAAGTTAATAGTTTTATTCTAAACAGAAAATTAAACTAAAATTATTATTTTTATTTTTTTTTTATTTTTTTTATTAAACCCAACTCACGTAACCTTTTAATCGGCGAACAGCCGAACCCTTCCAAGCTTCTTCCCCTGGAGGAAAGGTTGAGTCGACATCGAGGTGCCAAACAGTCTCGACAATATGAACTCTCGAAGACTATCAGCCTGTTCATTTATGTTGATAGAAAAGATTTTATTTTGCTATGGCTCCTTCTTTCACAAGAAGGTTCAGACTATGTCATCAATTTTTAGATTTAAAAAAATAATTTTTTATCGTTTCAATTATAAGTATAATATAAATAAAAAGGGGTTAATCTTGATTAAAAGTTACTATGATATTTTTTTAACTATTAAGTTAAAATATAAGTTTAAATTTATATTTGATTTTAACTTAATAAGGCACCAATAAAATTTGCAGCAGCTAACATTAGTTTAAAATGTTTTAATGTATTTTTTTTTTTGTTTAATTATTTATTTATTAATTTAAGATTAATTAAGAAGAGACTCTATAGTTGATTTTACATCTTCATGTAAATTTTTACTGTGATCTCTTATAAATTTATTTATAAACTCTTTACATTCAGGTGTACCTTCAGCTAGACCTTGCTTAAAAGCTCAATATTTAGCTTCCTTTTCCAAGAAAAAGAAAAATTTAATTTTATCAGGAGCTACGGCAAAATTTTCTTCAATTACTGAATATTCAGCCAATAAATTTTCAATCAAATCTTTTATTGTAGAATCCTCTGGATATAAAGAACTATAAGAATAATAAGCAAATACAGACAATAAACCTATGTAAATAATTAAACCTCAAGGTAAGTTTTTAAGTTTATTGCTTAAACTCTGATCTGATTCATAATCTTGATCATTTGAATCATTTAAATTATTAGCTTCATCAGCTAATATTACGTCTGAAAAAAATAATTTTAATAAAACACCAGAAATTAAAAATAAAAACTTTAAGCCAAAAGATATGATTGAATTTGAATATTTAATTCAAAACATATAAAAAAAATTTTTTGTATAATTTTTAGATAGTGTCTAACTTTAAGGTTAACTATATGTTAACAATATTTATTTTTTATTTGATATAAATTAAAGGGTTAATCTTGATTAAAACTTTTGCTATGATATTTTATTCAATTGTACGATAACTTCAATTTAAAATATTTCTATAATGTTAAGGTAATTTATAAGTAATTTCAGGAATAATAAAAGGGTCAATTAGATTTCTAAATGTATTGTAACTTTCAGATTTTATTACTCTTAAAATTTTCCCTTTATTACTTTTTACTTCACATTTTATATATTTTTTTTTAATTGTTGAGTCATGCTTTCTACTTCTTTAGAAGATAAACTTTGAGTATTTAGAACTACGCTTTTATTTTTAGATTTTTTATTGTAATCTAATTTACCCCCATCATCACATAATAAAAACCTAAACCTCTAGCTGTCAAATGATCTTTAATTAATTTTTTTTAATTCCTTTAGGTGTAGATAACCCTGAAGGATAAAATAAATCAGCTAAAACATTGTAAGCTTCATGAGTTATAGTTTGAAAGCCTCAATTAATAACAGTATTACCTAAAGGACTTTTTCTAAATTTTTATGTGGCAGGGATAAAACTCATTCATCGAATAAACTATAAAATAAATCTAAATAAGATTTATTTTTATCTCCTCATTCAAATCTTAGTCTATATGTTTTACCTTTGTTTTGAGTTTGTAGATTTTCATCTCCTAATAAAAGACCTATTGAAGCTTCTAATTGAATGCTTGTTAAAGCTTTAAGATATTTTTTATATTCTTTAATTAATTTACTATTGGGACTTTTACCAATTATTTGTGATTTTTCTATTCTTATCTTTGGAAATTAAATTTGTATAATTTTGTGGATAAATTTATCCTAGATAAAACCTATTACGATATATTTTATTTTTTTTATTCTAAAAATTGTAGGGCACTCAAAACTTACAAATATTACTAATTCTAATACAAAGAATTAATTTAAATTTTGTTTATTTTTTTAGTCGTTGAACTTTTTTTTAACTCCTAATTTTATTTAAAGACTAACTATACAAAAAAAATTTTTTTTTTATAATTAATTTTAAATTTAGAAGGAAGAAAAAAACTTAGCTGCAAATTGACTTTATATATTTTAGTTTTTATTTTTTTTTAATTTTATAAAGTTTTCCTTGCAATTCACCCTATTTTATTCTAATTATTAATTAGAAGGGACAACAAGGCTTATCCCTAGCGTAACTTTTATCTATTGATCGATGTCTATTCCATAATATAACACCTGGTCACTATGCCCTACGTTAAGTATCTGATTGACTTATAGGTCTTTCAGTTAGACAAACTTATGCCATTACACATATATAAACTTTTCATAGTTTCTTGTTCCCCGTACAAGGTAATGCTTGTCTTCTTTAAATTTAAAATTTTTGGATATACTTTGTTACTTTTTTAAAGACGTCCGCCCCAGACAAACTGTCAATTAGTTAGTGTTCCAAATTAACACAATAAAATCAAATTAAAATTTTTCTTATACACTTTACCCGTTCCATATTTAAATTACAGTTATTATTCAAATAATTAAAATTTAATCAATTATTTAAATTATAAAGTTTATATAAAAATTTGCTTTTACCCTATTATAACATTAAGAAAAAATTTTCTTAATTTAATTATATTATAATAATATTAGTTTAATGTAATATTTAAGAAAAATAAATTTAAATTGTTTTATTAAGCTAAAAAGCAAGGTTAGCTTTAATGATTACTACTTAAGGTGTTTCACTTTTGTCTATCGACTATGACCTTTTACTCTAAATAAGTTGTAAGTCAAAAAAGCAGTAACTAAATACAGTAAAGCTGCTAGGGTCTTCCCGTCTACCCGAAGGTACGAGGTATCTGCACCTCGACTCCAATTTCGCTGAGAAACTCGTAGAGACAGTAAAGCCATCATTACACTATTCATGCAGGACCACATTTAATGGCCAAGGAATTTCGCTACCTTAGGCATGGTTAATCAAATTTTATTTTATAATTTTAATAAAATCTGAGATTTGGACTATACCTTATTTACAAATGTAAATTTTAATGTTTAGTCTCTGAAGATTTAACTGTTTATTTAAATTGTAAGTTTATTAAATTAATTTTTCTTAAAAAGAGGGTTAATTTGCTTTAATTTTTAAATCTAAATTAAGATTAACAAGCAGTTTCTATAAATTCAAATTTAATTTAAAACTACAAATTTAATTCTGGTAACTTTATTTTCTTTCATAGAAAGAATGCCCTACATTAATTAAATACATATTAAATTATTATTTAAACTTAATCTTTTAGATGTTATTTATATTATTTATTTTTGTTACGGCTAAGCGATAAACTTTATAAATATCTAGAATTTTGCTGTAAATCATTTTTATATTTTTAACTTAAAAAAAAACTATTATCACTTTTATATATTTATTTTAATTTATTTTAAGTAAATTAAAAAAGGGGTTAATCTTGATTAAAAGTTACTATGATATTTTTTTAATTAAATAATAAAATAAATTAATTTTATTACTTAAGGCACCGATAAAATTCTATTTTTATACAAACATAAAAATTAATTTTAGTTTATATCATATTCTTGTAAGAATTTTAATTTATATTGTATTCTTGTAAATATTTTGTTCATTCTGGAAAATGTTTTTCCCAATTTTGTATTACGTGGTCATTAAATTTAGGTGTTCCTGCTATATAACCTTGATTAGAAACTATAATTTTAATTAATTTATTAATTATTCCTAAAATTTTAATAAAATTAGTTTTAGGTTCCAAAGGTAAAGAATCCGGCCCTAAAATAGGAAGAACTTGACAATCAAGTTCGTAAATATTTTTAAAAAAAGTTAAAAGAGTTTTAGCCTCATCTGAACCTATTAATAAATAATAGTCAATAAAAAACGTATAATAGGTAAAACCAAAGTAAATAAAAATTAAAAAAAGTATAGAATATAAAACTTTAGGGTTTTCAAGCGTAAAAGAATTTTCTGGTGATTCTGTTCAACCATCTAATTCTAATACTGAATCACCTTCATCAGCGAATATTACACCTGAAAAAATTATTTTATATAAAAAAAATATTAAGAATAAGCATAAACTTAAAAAAATTTTAAGAATTGATTTTAAATTAAAAATAAACATATTACTATATATATTAAGTTATAAGATAATGTCTAACATTATTTTATTTTTTTTTTTAACGTCAACTTTTAAACTAAAAATTTAAAAGCAATAATAATAAAATTTAATCATAACTCCAAAAAGATAAAATAATAAAAAAGAGCTAGAATTAATAATAAATACTTAAAATTTAAAGGGTTAAATTAAAAAAAAGGGGTTGTTCTTGAGAAATAAAAAAAAGTTTTTCTATAATATTTATCTGTAACTATTAAATACAAATATCTGATTAATTATTTATATTATCAAAATATTTATTTTTATCTTTAATAATTTCAAGAATTTCTTTGAGATTTCTTTTTCGGGATTTACCTTTTCCGACTTTATTCTTATCAAATTCATAAATTAATTTAACCATTTCAATTAAAGTATCTTTGTTGCTTTGACCACCTTCAGAAGACATTTGGACAATTTTTTCAAAAAGTTCAAACTCATTTTTTTTACCGCTAAAAGGTTGAACATATTGAACTAAAAAGGGTATTACTTTATCTGTCATAATACTTATACCTTTAACAACATAAGCATAAACATCCTCAGATCCTGACTTTAGTACAACAGATCCCGCTCCAAAAAGTTCTTTAAAGGAAAATAGTAAATCTATACCGTTTTTGTGTTGAGTTACATTAAATTCAGGTTTAATACTTATCCCATATTTAAAATTTTTATTTACAGTAATAGAAACTGTATTAGACCCTTCTCCTTCTACAAATCCTCCCAAATAATAAAGATAATTTGTATTTTTAATATCTCTTAAATTAATAGAACTTGAATTTAAATTTTTAGTTAAATCTTTCTGATTACAAGAATCCATACTATAGTTTTTTCTTAGATAAAATTTTATTTTCATTACGTTTTTTTATACATTATGCGTCGGCGTCTAACAATTAAAAAAAAATATTTTTTAATCTGTACACTAACTTTGAAACTATGTTGATTTTTTATTAATTATAAACTAAATTAATTCGAGCTTCCAGAATATAATTAAATTTTTTGAGAGCCCTAAATGATAGACCCTCATGGTTAAGGCCGCTGTTTAGCAGACTTTCGATTAATAACTTTCATTACCTTCTCTTATGTTGCAGCCACAGAGCAAATTTCATCCAGTATACAGTGATATTAGTCTTTGCACTGGATTGTGTTTTTATTAAACAGTTGTGGCTTCCGATTTTGTGCCCCTATTTCTACTTAGAATATCAATATACCTTAAATTAAACTTTAATTTAATTTATATTGTATAAATATATAAAAATTGGTCCCTCTTGTCGTCAAACTTATGAGGTTATTTTGCCTAGTTCCTTTACGAGTTTTATCTCTTCGCCTGAGTATTCTCAACCTACGAACCAGTGTCGGTTTATGGTACGGTAGAATTTATCAAAAACTTTAAATAGGTTTTCTTTTCTAAATATTTTTTTATAAATAATTAGAAATAACCAAATAGATTTTTGATTTAGTCTGATTCTTTTCTAGATTTTAAATTAAAAAAATTAAATTTAAATTTTAATAAAATTTAATAAAATTAATTTTCCTTCTATTTAAAGGAATATACTTTAATCAGACTTTATACTCATCAGTTATAACATTTGCTGCTTATTTATATACAAATAATTATTTAATATTAAAAAAATAATAAAAGCATACAAAATATAACATTAGAGACCGCTTTAATTTATTCTGTTTTTAAAAATTAGAATAAAAACCTTTCGTATTCGGCGAGAAGGATTATACCTTCTTTACGCTACTTATGCCAGCATGCTCTCTTCAATAACAAATAAAAAAAAATTAAAAACTGTTTTTTATTTATGTATATTGAATGTTTTACTACCCTACTATATTTAAATAAAATATATTTAAACATAGCGACACGATATCGGTTGATTATTTAGACCCGTTAAATTTTCGGTGCACCAAACTTAAATATTGGACTTTCGCGTTGTTACACGTTCACTACAAGGCTGCCACTACCAAGCACACTTAAAAGTTGTATATTATAAAGCACATCCTTAATTTCACTTAATAATCATTTTGGGAACCTTAATACGTGTTCACGACTGTTTTCGTCTCGACTACCCACCTTATCATGAGTAGTCTGCATGTTTATCATCAATTATTATAATTCCGAGATTAGCTACCAATGATAGGAATTTCACCTCCCCCATTTAAAAGATTTAATTTAATTTAATTAAATCATATGTATGGCATCAGCTCGCTGTACCTGTAATAATCTAAAATAAACTTAATACTAAAATATCTTTCGTAAAATATCAGCTATCTCAAAGTCAGATTTATCTTTCACCTACTTACCACATCTCATCGGAGAATTATGCAACATTCACCCGTTCGATCCTTCAATAATCTGGACATGGTAAGATCACTTTGTTTCGGATCTAATAGAAATAACTAATCGCACTACCCAATTAAAAATTTTTATTTTAAAAATTTGTTATTGTTTATAACATTCTTGTAAAATTTGAATTCTACTTTTTAAGCAGACTTTTAAATTTAATAAAATTAAATTTAAAACAGGTGTACTTGCTTTCGCTAGGGCTTTAAACCTTGCTACTCCTATTAACTTGCTGACCCATTATGCAAAAGGTACGTTGTTATTTTATCTTTTTATCCAGATCAAATTTCAACTGCTTATAGAGTTACTATTTCAAATTTTCCTTCACAGTACTTTACACTATCGCTAGATTTATAATATTTAGCCTTAGAGGATGGTTCCCCTTTTTTTTATTTTCCAGTAATTAAAACCCAGAATATAAAAAATATTTCGACAAGTTATCTCTCATCGTACTTAATTAAAAAAAAAATTAAAGAGTTACAGGACTAATCTTTCTATTTTTTATATTAATTCATTCTTAAGAAAATATAATAATGAATTAAAAAAAAGATATACCTTCAATGGGTACCAAAATTTAAAACATATAAAATTTTATAAATTTTAAAATTTATGTTATTCTTATAAATAAAATTTTATTAAGAAAATATTATATCTCTTTTTATTTTTATTTGGCTTTTCCGATTTCACTCACCGTTACTTTCGGAGTCTCGGTTGATTTATTTTTCCTTTCCTTAATTCAATGATTTGGTTCAGGAAGTTTAAAATATAAAATACCCTTTTGGTTAAATACTTCCAAAGGTATTTTAAAGGTTTCCCTTAGGATTGAATTGTTTTATTTTTTTTTATTTAATTCATTTATATTTTGAGATTTAAAAATTTTTAGAAAAGAAAATTATCTTTTTTCTTTTAAATTTTATGATCTTGACAAAAATGAAGAAAATTAGATCTTACAAAAACATGTCTAATTAATTTAAACTTAATCTAATTTCTTAAGTTTAAGTTAAATTTATTTTACTAAAAAAAGTCAATAAATTTAAACTAAAAAATTCTTTTTGGATTAATCCTCCTTTTTTATAAACCTGCTAGTGTTTATCCGTAAAAACCCCTTTAAATTATTTGGTGTTAAATTCCATATCATCACCGTTACTTTTATAACATATTTAATGTCAATTTTTATTTCTTTTTTTCTGAAAATATTTTATAATTTTATTTCTTCTTTTATTTAAATTTTATTATTATTTTATAGTTTTTATTCTCTTGTAAATAAGTACCTATTTTAAGTCCTTTTTCATACTTAATTGAGGCATTTTCTCTGTAAAGGTGGAGTTACATTAAATGAAACAGGTAGTTATCTGCCTCTTATAGAACAGGTGCTAAAATTTAATTTAAGTTAACCAATTTGTTTTACTAAAATCAGTAAAACCTTTACGGTTAATTTATGTATCCGTATTTTTTTATATTTTTATATTATAAATATTTATGTAACTTTTATAGACAAACTGCGAAGTAAAATTTAAATTTAAATATAAAAAATAAAAAATATAAAAATAAAATTTCAACACATAGGACTAAGACTATTTTTTAAAATAAAATATAATAATAATAAATTTATTATATTTAATATATCAAGACTTTTACTAATTATTAAAGTAAAATAATTATTATTTTAGGTAATGTAACCATTCAATTTGTTCAAACAAATCCTTAATTACTCCTAGTTAGAGTAACATAGGTTATTTTATAAATTATAAGTATTTTTTATACTTAAAAAAAATTATTAAAAGGTTCGAATCCGAATTATTCTTCTATTAAATAACGCGTAAAAGTTTAAAAAAATATATTTATTTAAATAAATATATTAGGTTTATAAGGTAGATTTATGGGTGAAATGTTAGATTAAACAATAACCACCAGAGACCTGCAGTAGAGAACACTAGACAAACCTGGTTTAAAAAACAGAGAACAAAAACTTAAAATGATACAAATAGTACAATATTGTTTTTTTTCTAATATTTTTTTTAATTTAAAAAAATATTACATTAACAGCGTGAATTTCAATTTAATTAACAACGTGAAGTTTAAACTTTTAATTTTAATCCCAATTAATTTAGGCTTATTCTTATATTTAATTAATTTTATTTTTATATATATTTACATATTGTCTACACTGGCCTTAGTATATGTTTTAATTACTTTAACTTTAGTCTATCATCTGTATTCTTTATTTAATAAAAATAAATAAAATAATTTACTATAATTATGTAAGTATAATAAAAGATTGGGAATTTATAAACTTTAAAAATAATTTATTTAATATTTATTACTCAACAGTAATTATATTGTTTAAATTTTTATTTAAACACAATTATTTATATAGTTTTAATTTAGACTCTTTAAATATTTATTTTTTATTGTTTTTGTTTTTACTTTTATTAATCTTAGCCTTTATCTTAATTAATAAATCTTTTATAGTAATTTTATTTAAAATTTATTTAGAAATTAAAAATTGTATTCAAATTTTAAATGAGATTCAATTTGAAAATATAAATATAAAAAATAAAATTATAATTAAGCCCCATAATAGTAAAATTTATAGTTCAAGAAGTTTTTCTACTTATTCTAATAATAAAATAATAATATTGAAACTAATGAACTTGAAGATGATCCTGAGTTAGAAGCTGCTAAATTAAAACTACCTGAAATTAATGCAAAATATAATGAAAATATAAGAAAAGAATTTAAAAAAGCTTATGGAGGAGGTTTCTTGGGTTATAATAACATTTTAAACTTTGGTAATATTTATCAATTTACTGAATTCAACAATAAATTAGAGTATGAAACTTGTATATCTAGTTTAGAGTCTAAGTTTAAAGACTATGTTAATATAATCCCTGAAACTGAAACTTAATCTATCTTACCAGTTTTAAGATGACATTATAGTGAAGGAGAACTTAGATCCTTAACTATTTCAGATTCAATTAAAATAAATAAAAATATTAATATTTATAAATTAGCTAAATCTGTAATATCTGATATTAAAAATATTTTTCATAGATATAATTTAATAGAAGGTGAACTTGAACTTTTCATTATAGGAAGACCTTGACTAAATGTAGACGAGTTTAATTTAGATAGAGAAAATTTAACCGAACTTTTCAATGAAGTTATTGAAAAGAAATTGTCTTATTGAACTAAATCTTTAAGCGAAAAAGATTCTTCCAAAAAAATTTAAGGCCTAAAGGATTATTTATATAAAGATGTATTCATGGGTAATTATGGGGATCCTGTCTACGATAAATTTAATAATTTAATCGGATATAAAATTGAGGGAACTGAATATGCTACTATTACAACTTATTATAATAATGATATTTTATTATGTAATAAAATATCAATCAGATAATATGATCCTATAAGTTTAGATTTAAACATTATATTTTAAATTATTGAACAGATATTAAAACGGATTATGGTTTTGTAAGAGAGTATAAAAGGAATAAATAATTTTACGTTAAAAACAATAATATTATAAACGTTGAATCAGTATTTACCTACCCTTCTTTTCCTATTTATAAAAAATATTTAAAACTTGAACTAAGAGTTGGAACTATAGTTTTAGAGGCATTTGGTTCTAACTTAGGATTAGGATATCACCAAGTGTATGCAGGTGGATGAGCAATCAAAGACCAAACAAATTTATTTTATAAATAAGTTAGAGAAACAAGTGAACAACTTATTTATAAAATAAATTTTAGTATATTTTAAAATCCAAAACTAAACGGATATACTTTCTATGTTCACAATTTAGGAAGGTTTTATTCAATTTTTATTATTAAATCTCTAATTACAAATAAAAACATAGATATAAGTCCTATTTGAAAGGATATTACTATAGTTTCATTAACTATAATATTGGGGGATTTCAATATTATTTTATTATATTATTTACATTTAATACCTGGTAGCTTGTAATTTATATTAAAGTCTTTAAACTCTTCATTTAAAAAGGGTAATTTCCCTTATTCGTTTGTAACAAAAGAAAACTTATATTACATTGGGAATAAGCCAACTAAAGTTTATTATAATAACATTACAGATTTAAGTTACAATTCTATTCCTATTAATAACTGGGATTTAAGAAAATAAACTTTAATTTACTTAAGATCAGATCTTGAAGGTTTATTAGAAGTAATTACTAAATTTAGAGATATTTATTATAATAAATATCAATTGAATATTATTAAATTTAAAACTCTTCCAGGTTTAGCCTTAGGTGTATATAGATCTTCTTATTTACCAGAAAACCCAAATCATATGATAATAAACGATAAAATAAAAAAAGATCAATTATTTATTGACAATGATATTTTAAATATTACAGACTTAGGAAATGGGATTGAACTATACTCTTATATATCAAATAAAGATAACTCATAAATTTTCAATGATAGAGAAGGAAGGGATAATAATTTATTAATAAATGTATCAATAGCAGCTTCAATTACAGGTTATTCAAGAATATTTATGTCTTACTATAAAAATAATCCCTTATTTAAATTATATTATAGTGATACTGATAGTATATTTTTTTATATAGATTTAAATAGCATAAATCCTGACCTAGAAGGAACTGAATTAGGTCAATTAAAACCTGAATATGAATTTAAAGAAGCAGTATTTTAGCTCCTAAGGTATACGGAGATAAATCTCAAGGTGGAGAAAGTATTATTAAAGCAAAAGGAGTTAAAATATAATACACTATGATGAACTAAAACTTTACTAAATAAAATTTTAAGTTACAGCTTTTATTACCCCGGGTATAAACCATGTTATACACCTTTTTATTTTATTATTTATTTTTTATTTTTTATTCTGTATCATTTATTCTTGTATAATAAAATTTAAATTTTATGAATAAAATTTAGTATTAACTGTTAAGTTAAATTATATTAACTATTAGAATAAAAATTTAATTATAATGTAATAATTATACAAGAAGGCTATAGCATAAAAATTTTATAAAAAAAGCTCTAAATTAAAAAAGGTGCGAAAGCAAGGGGTTATTCTTGAAAATTTGTTTATTTAAATTTTTTTATTAAATAAAATTTGTCTGGTCAACCACCAATGGGCCTGGCCTTTTTCTTTTATATACAAACTATAGGACAGGAAGGAAAGAATAAATTACCGTCCTTGGGAGAAAGGAAACCACTTCAATAAAAAATTTAAAGGAATTATAAACGAATTTATGGTTAATTGCAAAATAAAAATTGTTTTACCTTTCTTAATAAAATACACCAAAATAAATGTTTTTCTTTAATAATAAAGATAAGAGAAAAGTTGTCTATATAAAATATTTTTTATATTAATAAATTTTTTTATTTAAATACTAGCCAGCTAAAATTAAATTTATAGGAAGAAAACTTTGTTTACCTGTCAAAGGAATTAAACTATTATTATTATTATAAATTTTAAATTTATTAGGTAGAGTGTTAAACATTAATTAAGTTTAGATTGAGCATTGAGTTTAAATTTTTATGGTGTTTCATATCAAGTTATATACAAAATTTTATAAGATATAGAATTTAAATTATTAAACAAAGTAATGAATCTTGAAACTATAGTTAAAATAAAGCAAAAGTGGAAGCTATTTAATAATTATTGGCTATCAACTCATTGAAAGAAGTCTGAAACAGAAACTCCTTCAATAACCACAGGCATAAATCCGTGGTAAACACCACAGATTTCTGAACATTGACCGTAAAATACACCTTCTCTTTCAATAAGAGCTGAGACCTGATTTAATCTTCCAGGTGTACAATCAACTTTAATACCCAGAGAAGGAACAGCAAAATTATGGATAACATCAGCCTAGTATGAATTAAATTAAAATAAAATAAATTTTATAGGTGAAGTTTGTAAAGCATAGACGGTATAAAAATGGTTTAACTATATAAATTAATTTAGGAAAGCTTTCTTGAAGAACTTATATTCTAGGTTTATTTTAAATTAAGCCTTGGACCTTATATTTTATATCATATCTAAATTTAAAACATTAATTAAAATAATTACTTCTCGTAAAGAAAAATATCTGTGCATAAAATTATACTTTTTTTAACTTAGCTCCATCGCCCATTATTCAATGGGCTAAAGCAATAGGTGTTAATAATTAATAAATGTTAACAGGAATTTTTTTTAATAAAATTAATAATATAATTAATTAAATCAAGGGTAAGTTCTAGTACAAAATTTTAACTCCTATTTTGTATTCCTTTTTCTAACACCTTGTAATAAATAAGGAATTCGAGTACAATAATGAGAAAGAATAATAAATTTTATAAATCCTAAGCTGAACTTAATAAAGCCTTATTAAAAATTTATTTTGTATTAGAACTTGAACTAGTTTTTTTTTTTCTAGTCATCCGTCCGATAATAATTGGCCTACTAAAATTGAATAAACGTAAGGAGTTAAATTTTTTTCTTTTCTTATTTTAAAACTTAGATTTTAAAGTTTACTGGAGATCCTAAATTTGAGCTATAAACTACTATATATTTACAAGAACTTAAATAAAAGGATTTATATTTTTCATTTTAGTTGATTTAGTATTTTAGATCTCTTAAAGTTTAAATTAATTCCCCTTTTATGGTATAAAACACTAAATGACCCTAGTAATTTTAAACTAAATAATTAATTTTTTATTATATAATTATTTTGATTATTAAAATTTGGAGAATCAATCTCCTGAATTATTAATTATTAATATTTAATAAAATAAATATTAATACTAGGACTATTTATTTATCTAAATTGTTAGATATATTAAGTGTAGTCTCTGAGGTTTTAACAAATTAATTTTATTTTTATAAAAATTAATTAAATTTGATGCATTCTCAAATTTAAATGTTTACCTGCTAGTAATAAAAATAAATTAAAATTTTCTAGCATATAATAAGATTCTTAATTGTATTAATATTTAAGGGCGAGATGTTTTCACCTGTTACAATATATCTAACATGAGTATCAACAGGCACAACCAATCTTTGATCAACATCAAGCAATCTAAGTTGACCTATTTCTAAATCTGATTCAGGTATAAGATAACTATCGAACTCTATAGCTTCACCGCTCTCAGTTAACATATCTGAATATTCATAAGATCAATACCATTGGTGACCTGTTACTTTAACTGTTAAAGCAGGGTCAATAACTTCATCTAAAGTATAAAGTAATTTAAATGAAGGGAAAGCGATAGCAATAAGAACTAAAGCAGGACTAATAGTTCATATTAATTCTATTAATGTACCGTGATTTAAGTATTTATAGACTAATGTTGATTTATTAGAACTAAAATAACTTATCAATGACATTAAAACTCAGAATACTGAAACTAGTATCCAGATTAAATAAAACATGATAGAATCATGTAAAGTTACTATACCCTCAAAACCGGGGCTTGCTCCATCTTGGAAACCTATTTGCCAAGGTGTAGGAGCATCTAATTGTAAATTATTGTTTGAAAATCCTAGGAATAGTCCTATGGAAACTGAACCAATTATAAATAAAACCATTTTAAAAAGTAAATTTATAGTACGCTATTTAAGCGATAATTGAATTTTTATTTTATTTAAATATTTAATTAATTAAACTTACTAAATTTTGTCTGTCTGCCTTTGCTATAGGCTATAAATTAATTTTGTTGTCTTTGTTTTAAGGTATACCTACACACAAAGAAACACAAACAGACAGGAAATAAAAACTTTAACATATTTGGTATATGCATAAGCTTTTAAATTAATTTATTTATTTGGTCTTATCCACTTTATTGATCCGCAAAAGGACCAAAGAACAATAGCCTGCCTGCTTTTATTTTAATTTTTTATTTTGACCAGTAGTAAAATAGGAAAATTTAAAATAAATAAAAATAGGCTAATAAGACTAATAAGAATAATGAAAGCTAGAATATTATATTTAAATAAATACACGTCAAACCTAAAATAAAACTTAAACTATTTTGCTATAGTAAAATATTTTCTCTCCCCTTTATCTAAATTTTAAGACTTAGGAAAAGAAAAGGTTAAGAAGAAGGGAAATTTTACCTTTTTTGTTTTTAACCAAAATATAATTTGATATAACAAGCTTTATTATAAATTATATTAAATTATATAAATTTACACTATTAATATACTGTCTATGTCCTTATCATTTATCTTGTTCTTGTTCTTTATATTAATTCAAATAAGAAAAGATTAAAAAAAAGGAAGAGGAAGTAACAATTTTCTTATTCCTTATTCCTAGAGAGGAGGGTAAACTTTTATATTTTAATATAATAAATAACTATAAAGAATTTATTTATAAAAATTAACAGAAGGGGTTTTATTTAATTTAAATTTTAAATATAATATTAAGATGATAGGCTAAGCTAAATCAGCCTAAATACTAAATTTATTATACCCAGAAGAACCAGTTTTGGGTTCAATTTTAATAGCAGGAAAATTTTTGGCTGGGAATAAAATATTTGAAAAGGATCGGAAATGAAAAAGAATAAATTTTCTCCTCTTTTATTAAGATTAAAAAAAAATTAAAAGGGATTGTTTTGAAATTTTAAATTTAAAAAAAGGATAATCCTATTTTCTACCTAAATATGAGAATAAAATTTATTTTTTTGATAGAAAATTTTAAACCTTTATGAAGATTTTATTATAAGTTTTTAAAGTTGAAATAAAAAAAATAGTAGTAAGGCATAAAACAAAAATTTTTTTATTTATTAAATGCCTTTGGATATTTTTTTAATTAGCTATTTTATTTAGCCTTTAATATAACTTTTAAACTTAGCCCCATTAAAGGATGGTTTTTTAGCTTAAAAAAATTTTTTACTACCTAAATGATATATTCAGCACTTCTTATAGTAAGTTTTAAATAATTGGAAAGTTTATTTAGATCTTTAATTTTATTTATACTATGTGTAAATTTAAGACTCGTACCAAAAATTTAATTTTATGGCTTCAAAAAGTACTATATGTCTTTTTCTGCATTTTTAGAAATTGAAAATCATTGAATTTCAAATTTTTCTACTTCGAATCTAAAATTGAAAACAACCTTATGTTTTATAAAACCCTTCTAAGCAATTATTAGTATTAAAAAAACGATAATTCAAACTATTGTTGTTACTTAAATATAAAATTGCTTTCTTCTTTAAAGTAAAAGTAATTTATTAAATTTTAGTCATATTATTTTCAAGCACATAAATTGCTTTTTTATATAGGTTTCGTCTTTGATCAGTCTAAAAAAAATAATACCTTGATAAATAAGTAAAGGCACACTACATAATGTAAATCCCTTATTCCGAAACTTAGATTTACGCTATTTTTTTATGTTTTCTACCATTAATGTTCTTTTTTTATATTCTAGCATAGGTTATCATTTTAATATAATTAAATATTTAAGGTTACAGCTACTTTATCTTTAGGTTTTTTTAATTACCTATATATATTAATCCCTATATATTAAGCCAGCCAATCAAGCTAAATTTTATGTTGGTAATTTTAATAATTCCACTTGTTTTTCTGGTGCTAATATTTTACCACCCTTTCAAAATTTTCCTATTACTTATAAATTAAAAGGTAATTTACCTTTAAGCGCCCGCCTTATTTTAAATTTTAACTTAAAATATATCAATAGAAAATAAAATACTTGGTACCAGAATAATTAAACTCATAGTTAAAGGAAGTAAAGTAGTCCAACAAAAAGTAATTAATTGATCATATCTTAGCCGAGGAAAAGTTGCTCTAACCCATACAAATAAAAAACAAAATAAACATGTTTTTATTCCTAATATTACTGATTGAAAATTAATTAATGTTTGATTTATAAAAATTTCAGGAAAGTCCCAACCTCCTAAAAATAATATTGATGTTATACAACTAAATAAAACTATACTTGAGTATTCGCTTAGAAAAAAGAAAACAAAAGGAACAGAACTGTGCTCTACAAAGAAACCGGCCACAAGCTCTGACTCCTAAATTTATTCTTTTAATATATTAACACTTTTATATAATTTTCTAATTATATATATTAAATTAAATGAATCTTATGACAACTTAAAACTCGCTTTAAGAAATGGAAGTCGACTTTTTTTAACTTTTAAACTCCAATATATAATTTATATTTAGATAATTAAAAGTTATTTTTTTTATTAGAACTTATAATTTAGAATTTATATCTTATAAGTTATAATTTAAACTTATAAGTTATAATTTATAACTTAGAACTTAGAATATATAACTTAGAAATTAGAAAATGGGCTTTTTTAATTATTACTGGACTCAATTAAGAATTTAATCTTTTGTATATAATACATACTTTTATACAATTTACCTGTTTTAATATATTTACCTAATGTGCTCTTATCACACCCTAAATATTAACTTATTTGTACATTAAATTTAAAGGTTAATATATAGTTGTTGTTTACATTATAAAGAGTTACAGGTTTTCTTATTTTATTTTAAATTAATAAAATTTAAGATTCCAAATGCTTTCTTCCAATCATTGGATTTTATTTACCAACTTTACTAATTAAAATTTTCGATTCTGGTGAATGAGTATTTCCAAACATTGGGTGATTATTAAGATTTAAAATTCTTTTGTTAAATTTTGCTATAGCTTCTTCAGTATGTATGTAACCTGACATAAAAACCTTCTAATTTAAAGTTATATACAAAATCTTTTTTAAAATAAGACATAAACAATGTTTCCATATCAGTAATAGATGGCATAGTGTATCCAGTAAAAGCATAAACTAAAAAATAAAACTTATCAATTCCCTGTGCCTTATTAGCCCTTAGTAGTCTTTCATTAATATTTCGACCCTTTAAAAGTTCCAAAAATCGGCGATATAAATCTACTCCAGAACCTATATAACGCTTTCCATTAATATTATTAATAAAACCATAAATACCTTAAAATTTAAATAAATCAGATCTTATTTTTGATATTTGATTTTTTATTGTTTAAAGTAAAGTATTCTTTTACAAGTTTAGGTTAAGTAGGAAAGACAGGAAAATTTCTGTTCAATAAAAAGAATAAATTTTCTTTGTTCGGATAGCTATAAAAATAAATTGAAACAGAATTGTTAGAAAAGGGAACATCAAACTTTAAGTTTGGATATAAAAAAATAACTAAAAAAAATAAAAAGGCGAAGCATAAAATAAAAATTGTAAACGCTTTCATTGTAATAAGAGTATATATTTAAATTATATTCTTTTATATACGCCATTATTATAAAAGATGCATTGAACATAAAATAAGAATTAAAATCTTTTTGCTTGGATAACTAAACCATATTATATAATTATAAAACTAATATTTAAATATATTTTTTTGAGGCTTCGTTAATCCGTTTTTGTCAGCCTCACTCTAGAATAAATTAAAATTAGGCAAGAAAATTTAAAATTAAAATAAAAAAAAATTTTTATGTTAAATTAAGTGTTAAATAAATAAGAAGAATAAATTTGACTATATCTTAAATAAGGTATTACTGTACATAATACAATCTTAAATTTTATCGTATTAGTCGATGGGATATTTTAATATTTTTTACTCGCGGATTTTAGGCACCTGAAATAATAGAAGAAAAAAATTTTACTGCTTATATAGCAGGATTGTCAAATTTTAAGAATTTTCCTTTTTCCCCTTTGGACTGTGGAGCACAATAAAAACAATATTTTTTTTTAAGAAGAAAAGAAAAAGAAGTAAATAATTTTTAAATTTTAAGTTAAAAAAATCTTTTGCCTTTGGTTCCTTGAGGGTAAATTTATTAAATATCTGCTGATTGGCTATTTTTAATATTTAAATTTTATATTTTATATTTTAACATTAATTAAATATAGCTGTTCCAGCATAGAGATAAATTTGTTATAAATAAAGAAACCAAATCTTTAGTCAGCTTCTTGAAGATCAAATGGGGTTCTACTTGTTTCAGCTAAAATAGAAATGAAAAAAATTATAGAGACGGGTAATAAAGGTAATATAAACCAAATAGCCTGTTGGCTCTCAATTATAGAAGTATAGTTGAATGTACCAGTTAAAATTATAATTATTATTATTACTGAACCCAAGATTAGCTCATAACTAATCATAGCAGCTGTGGATCTAAATGCTCCCAGGAAGGCATACTTAGATGCAGCAGATCACCCCGCAAACATCACCCCGAATATCCCTAAAGAGGATAAAGTTAAAGTATAAAGTACACCCATGGAAAAATCCGAAAGAGCTAAACCTTCCCCAAAAGGAATAACCGCCCAACCTAATAAACTAAAAAATAAAGTTATAACAGGAGCTAAATAAAAAAGAACTTTATTTGATTGTGAAGGTATAACAGGTTCTTTTATAATTAATTTTAAAGCATCACTAAATGGTTGAAGCACACCGTAATAACCTACAGTATTAGGTCCTACTCTTCTTTGAAAACTAGCCAAGGCTTTCCTTTCAATAATAGTCATAAAAGCGACGGCTAATAAAACCGGAACTATTATTACTAAAACTTCTAATAATAAATATAAAATCTTGAACATGTTTATTTTGTTTATTTTCTTTCTCAAAATAATAGAAAGCCATTATAATTTAAGTTTTATTTTTTATACTTTGGTATACCCTGCATATTTTAATTATAAAAAATATTTTAATTACTAATAAAAATATAAATTATATTTATTCAAATAAAACCTCTTTATCCTTATATTTTAAATATAAAATAAAATTTAAAGTTAAAATGTTTGAACTGGATTAAAATAAAATAAAAAAAAAAACTTAAATTATTTAAAATTTAAGAAAGCAAAATTATTTGTTTTTTATTAATAATAAAAAGGGATTGTTTTGAAATTTTAATTAAAAAAAGGGATAATCTTATTAGATTCCTTCAGCGACTACAGCGACTAGAATAAAATTTATTATTTATCCCAAATAACTTCTTTTAGAATTCATACCTTCTAAAATTTTAATATAAGTAGATAAACCTTCTTTATTAAATTGACCTTTATTATATCTATTCCTTTACAAAAATCAGCTTAATATACAGCTTTAGCCTCTAATAACTGTGTATCTTTAAATTTAGAAATAAATGTATTAACATTATTATGACTAAAATTTTTTATATTTGATAATGATTTAGTACTGGAATAAACTTTTTCTACATCCCTACTCCAACTTTCTCCTTTATGTCTGTGTAGGTATACCTACACAGAAAGGCAGCACAGAAAGAAAGACAGCACAGACAGAAAGACAAAACAGACTAGAAAAAAAGACAAAATAGACTAGAAAGAAAGACAAAACAGACAGGCACAAAGATGGAAAGGAAATAAATAATAAAATTTAGTTTATCCAGAAGACTCCTAAAAGATTTTTTATTCTTTCTTAAAAAGGAACATATTTATTTTTCTTAATTATTATTTAATTTTAATTAAAATTTTAAGTTTGTTAAAAAGATTTATTTATTTTAATTTTATTTTAATTATTTTTATTAACAATAAATAAAAATTTTAGTTTTTATAAATATAAAAAATTAATATTTATTAGGGTGGTCTTTCACCTTAATTAGAGATAGAATTATGATAATATATTACACTGTTCATTAAAACCTTTTTTACTTTATTGTAAAATTATTCTAAATACAAACCTGAAATTTGAATATTATAAATAAAAAAAGATGAACTGGATTAAAATAATTTTGTTTAAACTTAAGTAATAGCTTTTATATAAATAAATTTAAAATTAAAGGATTTATGGTTTGGTCTGGGGATTATAATAAGACTCGCACCTAGCCACCTAACCACCTAGCTCAGCGTTAAACTATTTAATTTATATTTTAATTATGATTACTATTATTTTTACTTAAAATGATTGGTGTAACTAAAGCTAATAATAGAATAATACTACTTAAAATTAAAGGAAGACTAAAATTACTATATAAAGACTCACCTAATATACCTATTTGTAATGTAGAGATTAATGAAGACTCAGGTGTTATCCTATTTAAGCTATTTAAAGATACTCCTAATTGATCAGCACCGTGTCCTATAAGAGAATTATCCAATCCTCCAAAGTTTAAGATTTGTGAAGAAGTATCACTACCAAAAAAAAATGAATTTAAACTTAATATTGATCCTAAATTAATAAAATTAAATCCTGAAGATAAACTTGTACTTTGAGAAAAAAAGAGAGGGATTAAAAAAATAAATAAAGAAATAAACAAAATAGAAATGCTAAAAGCTAAAGGTAGAATTTTAGCATATTCAGGTCCAACCTCAACTATATCTAATATGTCTACATTTATCATCATAATTACAAATAAGAACAATACTGTAATAGCTCCAATATATACTATTATATAACTTATTCCTATAAAATTTAAGCCTATAAATATTAAATAAA
>Ga0137398_10000116_pt1 | contig 22708 bp, 21 predicted proteins | sample czorhiz216metaG_FD_106659 | JGI IMG/M metagenome (GOLD analysis project Ga0137398, IMG submission 106659) | Vadose zone soil microbial communities from Angelo Coast Range Reserve, California, USA - czorhiz2.16 metaG | ecosystem: Environmental > Terrestrial > Soil > Vadose zone | place: USA...
CAGGGCGAGCGCGGGGGTTCCCCGCGAGATCGCGGCGTGGTCGATCGCCGCCATCTCGCTCGCGGTGACCAGGCGCTGGCCGCTGGGCAGGAGCATGTCAGTCCTCGACCAGCACGACCGCGACGGCGTGCGAGGCCGCGTGCGAGAGGGAGATGTCCACGCGGCGCGAGCCCACCAGCTTCCGGGCCGTGCCGTGGAGCTGCACGCCCGGCCGCGGGCCTTCTCCCCGCACGACCTCCACCTCGCGCCAGATCGAGACGCGCCCGACCTTGAGCGCCTTGGCGAAAGCTTCCTTGGCGGCGAAGCGAACGGCGAAGGATTCGGCGGCGCGCGCCCGGGCGCGGCAATAGGCGATCTCGGTGGGCGTGAAGATGCGCTCGAGGAATCGCGCGCCCCAGCGCTCGATCGCGCCCGCGATCCGGCCCACCTCCACGATGTCCACGCCCACGGAGACCATGCCTTAGATCGCGCTGAGCGGCGTGCCCGCGTTCAGCCGGTCGATGATCTCGACGAGCTCGTAGACGTCGTTCAGGTCGTAGTCGGCGCCGGAGGTCCCGGTGCCGAAGGTGTCCCCGTAGCGCGCGAACGCGGTCCGGATCCCCAGCTTGGCGGCTCCCACCACGTCGCGTTCGGGCCAGTCCCCCACCATGACCGCCTCGGCGGGCGTGACCCCCAGGAGCTCGAGCGCCCGCTCGAAGGGCTTGGGGCTGGGTTTGCGCTCCCCCGTGTCCTCGAAGGCCACCACCGGATCGAAAAGGTGCTGGAGCTGGAGCTGGGCGAGGCGCATCCAGGCTTGGAGCCGCGGAGCGTCGGAGACGACGGCGAGCTTGAGGCCCCGCTTCAAGAGCTCCATGAGGGTGAGGTTCACGTGCGGGTACAGCACGAGGTAGGAATCGCGCGCGCGGCGGTAGGCCACGATGCCGCTGGTCAGGAGCTTGTAGTCGATCGCGCCGAATTGCTCGTGCAGGAAGAGATCGAATACCTGTTGGTACTCGATCCCCTCGCGGTCGTACACGCGGTAGATCCGCTCCGATGCTTCCTGGCGGGTGAGCTTGAGCCCGGCGTCGATCATCCCGTCCACGGCGGCGTCGATCGCGGCGTGCTTCATCTTCATGAAATCCGTGAGCGTGTTGTCGAGGTCGAAAATAACGGCTCGGATCAAGGGGGCCTACTCGGAGGCGTGGTTACTTCTGGGATTGAGCTACCATCTTGCCCAGGCTGATCTCGCCGTTGTCGATGCGAACATTGAACCCGCAGCCCGGATTCGTGCAGACCCACGCCTTGAACGTTATGGGGGCGCCGTCCCTGCCATAGTCCGAGAGCGGGATCAGGACTCCGTTATTGCATTTTCGGCAGTCGGGCAGCTTCACTTCCATGACCCGGCTCCTCCCCTCCACACAAGGCCGCTTCGCACCCCGGAGATCCGCGTAGTGCTCCCAGGTGTCCGTCCTCCCGATACTCAGACCCCGTGAAATCTGGTGTCAAGTCAAATTACGATTTATCAACAGACTGGGTGCGTTATGATGCCCCGAAATCCACACGAAGAGAGCTTCCTTCCTCCGAAAATCGGCCTCCGAGGCGCCTCGATGAGCCCCGAAACAGCAGGCTATCTCCAGAGATTGCAGCCTCTTCTCTCCATGCCCCGCGAGACGGTTCCCCAGCTCACCGTGGAGGAGACGCGGAGCTCGCTGCGCTGGGCCGCCGAATCGCTTGGCCTGGAACTAGTTGAAATCAAAAACATTGCGCCCACGTTCCTGCTCCTTCCGCCGGCGGGGCGCGACCCCGACGTGCTCCTCTTCGGGACGTGGCATGCCGAGGCGCTTCCGGTCGATCCGGCGGCCGTGGAGGGGGCCGAGCGGCTCGCGCTCTCGACGACCCTGGCGGGTCTCGGGCGCGCGCCCGAGGCGACCGCGGCCATCCTCGTCGCACCCGGGGCCACCCAGGGCTCGCTCATGCTCGCGCAGGCCCTCCGGGAGCACAGGGCCAGGCTTCGCGCCCGTGTCGCGTTCTGGCCCCGCATCGCGCCGCGCGCCCCGCGCCGGCGCCGCGTCTTCCTCGGCGCGCGCGGCCGGGTGGTGCTCGGGGTGTGGGAAGCGGGCGTGAACCCGTACCGGATCCGGGACCGGATCGTGGAGGAGCTGAAGGGGGAAGCCTACGGGCCACGCCCGCTCGACTTCGAGCTCCTGCGCAAGCTGGGAGAGAACAGGGACGCGCTCGATTTTCTCGAGGAGACGCTCGAGGCCCCTGGCGCCGGGACGGGCGAAGGAGAGGCCCGCCTCAGAGGGGCCCTCTTCGAGCCGCGGGGGCAGGTCGTGAAGCCCCAGGTGAGCCACCCCGACCGGCCCCAGGCGTGGCTGATTCTAGACATATCCGAGAACGCCGATCCGGACGAGCTCCTGGAGCGCGCGCGGCGATACGCCGAGGGCTCCCGGATCGAAATGGCGGAGGGATTCCCCTGGGATCGCATCAGCATCCACCACCCCTCCATCCAGGCCGAGATCAAGCTCACCAAGAGCGTCTCCGAGGGGCCCGAGATCTGGCCCGCGGCGCCGTGGTTGACGCCGAGCGGGGTGTTCACGCGGGCGCTCGGGCTCCCGCTGGCCGAATGGGGGGTCCCCGTCCACCCGGGGGTCGCGGTCCGATTTCCCAAGCCGGAGGACTTCGAGGCGCTGGCCCGGGAGGTGGAGGGGCTGGTTCGAGGGGCGCTCGCGGAGGCGGTGGAACGGGCCGGGTGAGGGTGGCCGACACGAGCCTTATCTCGCGTGTTTCCCGGGCTCTCCACGTACCCCTAGGTACGAGGCATGTACCTTCCCGCGCTCATCCCGTGGTGTCGGCGCACCCCTGACACACGCGCCCCAAGCGGCTATGTTGCGTTCCCTGAAGGGTTGAGGTTTTCTGGCGCGCTCGCGACCACTCTTGGCATGTCGGGTGCAAAGACACACAAGCGACACCGCGCATCGTTTCAGCCCTGACCCCCCATGGTGCGCGGCGAGAGCCCCTGAAGCACTGCTTCAGGGGCTTCTTTTTTCACCAAACTCGCCCCTTCCGAAGGGCCCCGAGCGGGTAGAAGGTGCCCCGCCACCGCACTCCTCCCTGGCCCAGCGTGACCGCCATCGAGCGCAGGAACGCGTAGACGAACAGGGTGATGCCCAGAGGCATCAGGACGGCCTGCCAGAGGCGTATGCTCACGCTCCGCTCCACTTCCCGGTAGCAGAGGAGCACCCCCGCCCAGGCGGCGAGCGCCAAGAGCTTGGGGAGGATGCCCGGCATGGTGAGGCCGAACACGGGCGCCCAGCCGATCCAGAGCATGAGCCAGGGCGCCGTCGCGCCGAGCAAGACGTTGTACCGGGCCGCCGGAAATGCATTCTTCTCGACCCCCCGGATCAGCCCTCCCACGCCCGGGTGCCACCGCACCGCGGCCAGCCCGTCGTGTTTCGCGAAGACCTGGCGTGCGCCGCCCTTCTTCAAGATCTTTCCCAGCGCCATGTCGTCGAGGAGCTCGTAGCGGATCGCGCCGTGCCCACCCGCGCGGCGGTAGGCCTCGCGGCGGACCAGATTGAACGCGCCGATTCCGATCGCGTTCCTCCGCCGGGGGTCGGAGGCGAGCCATGGCCGCTGGCTGGAGTTGAAGATCACCATGAACGCGGCGACGAATAGAGCCTCGCCCAGGCTCTCGAGGCGCATATCGGGTCCCACCGCGATGTGGTCCCAACCCTGCCGTACCGCGAGCGAGACGGCGCGGCGCGCGGCATCCGGCGCGAGCGTCACATCGGCGTCGACGAACAAGATCCACTCCGAGTCGGTCGCCTCGGCGCCCTGAGCCAGGGCGTGGCACTCCCCGATCCAACCCTCGGGGAGATCGCTCACGTGCGCCACGCGGAGCCGCGGGTCCTCCCGCGCGAGACGGTCCAGGATGGCGCCGGTCCCGTCGACGGACCGGTCGTCCACCACGAGGACCGCCATCTTCGGGTAATCCTGCGCGAGGAGCGAGCGGGCCGCCTGCTCCACCCGTAGCACTTCGTCCTTGGCGGTCGCGATGATGGTGAGCGTGGGCAACGCCTCGTCCCGGATGGGCTCGAGCGTCTTGAGGCCGGGAAGGCGGCGCTGCCCCAGCCGGGCGCTGATTCCAGCCTCGAGCCAGTAGAGGGCCGCCACCGCCACGCCCACGGTCGCGAGATCGAGTGCCCTCACCACGAGAATCTCATAGTTCAGACTGTACACGATGGATGTGCCCACCTAGGCTGCGGGCATGGAAATCCCCAAGGGCACGGTCGTTTGCGAGCGCGTCACGAGCCGAGTCTTGCAGGGGAATCTCCCCGGAGATCCCCATGTCCGCGACCTCCACGTCTACCTGCCCCCGGGGTACGATCGGGGGAGCGAGCGATATCCCGTCGCGTGGTGTCTGAGCGGGTTCACGGGGCGGGGCCGGATGCTCCTGAACGACAACCCCTGGAGCCCCGGGATCGCCGACCGCATGGACGCGCTCCTCGCGGACGACCGCGCCAAGCCCATGATCCTGGCCCTGCCCGATTGCTTCACCCACCTGGGCGGAAGCCAGTACATCAATTCGCCGGCGCTGGGGAACTACGAGGATCACCTGATCCAGGAGCTGGTACCGCTCGTGGATTCGCGCTTCCGGACCCTCGCCGCCCGGGAGCATCGCGGGGTCATCGGAAAGTCCAGCGGGGGATATGGAGCGCTGATGATGGGCATGCGCCATCCGGAGATCTTCGGCGCCCTGGTCTCCCACAGCGGCGACATCCTCTTCGAGTACTGTTACAAGCGCGACTTCGGCCCCGCGCTCCGGACGATCCAGAGCGGCGGAGGGCTGGAGCCCTGGCTTCGCGCGTTCCGCGCCTCGCCGCGCAAGCGTCACGCCGACGTCTCCGCCCTCAACATCATCGCCATGGCCGCCGCCTATTCGCCGAACGTCGGAGCGCCGCACCCCTGCTGCGACCTGCCCTTCGATCTCGAGACCGGCGCGATCGACGAAAATATCTGGAAGCGATGGCTTCAGTGGGACCCGCTCTACCTCGTCGACCGTTACGCCGCCGGCCTGAAGAAGCTCCGGCTCCTCTATCTCGATTGCGGCCGCGAGGACGAGTTCTTCCTCGAGCTGGGGGCGCGCTGCTTCGTGAAGCGCCTCCGCGAGCTCTCCATCCCGCACGAGTACGAGGAATTCGAGGACGGCCACATGAACGTGACCTATCGGATGGATCGGTCGCTGCCCAGGCTCTCGCACGCCCTTGCCCGCTGACCGGCGCCCCGAGGCTCCGGCGCTCTCGCGCGCGGACGCGGGGCTGGTGGCGCTCTCGGCGGCGATCGCGGGGGGAGACCCCGTGTCGGTGACCGCGGGCGCCGAGGGCGCGATCGACGGGGGCGCTTCCCCCGGCGCGCTGTACGAGGCCCTCCTTCAGTCCTATCTCTTCGTCGGCTTTCCGCGCGCGATCGAGGCCCTCTTCGCGGCGGGGCCGGTGCTGAAGCGCCATGGATTCGCCCCGCCGGAGGCGAGCCGCGTGGATCCCGAGGGATGGATTCGCGCGGGGGAAGACCTGTGCCGGAGGGTCTACGGCCGAAACTACGAAAAGCTCATCGAGACGATGCGCGGGCTCTCGCCCGACCTCGCTTCCTGGATGATCCTCCAGGGCTACGGAACGACGCTGTCCCGCCCCGGCCTGGGCACCGCCACCCGCGAGTATTGCGTGGTGGCGATCCTGACCACGACCCGCATGTGGCGGCAGCTTCGCTCCCACGCCCTCGGCGCGATCAACGTGGGGGGCACCCGCGCGGGCGTCCGCCGGTCCATCGAGCTCTGCCAGACCGTGGCGGGGGAGGCGATCGTGCGTGAGGCGCTCCGCGTCACCGGAGGGGAGGCGCCGGATGCTCGTGGGTGATTTCATCAAGGGGCACGGCCTCGGGAACGATTACATCGTCGTGGACGGCTCGCGGTTCGGGGTCGCGCTCACCCCGGAGCGCGTGCGTCTCCTCTGCCACCGGAACCTGGGCCTGGGCTCGGACGGGGTGCTGGAGATCGACGTCCGGGGCGAGCGCTTCACGGCGCGGATCTGGAACCCTGACGGCTCGGAGGCCGAGCGGAGCGGAAACGGGCTACGAATCGCCGCGAAATTCCTGAGCGAGCACGGGTACACCGCCGAGAGCACGTTCGTGATCGAGACCGCGGCCGGTCCGGTATCCGCCGAGGTGTACCGGCGCGCGGGCCGGGTCCACGCGGTGCGGCTGGAGATGGGGCGGGCGCTGATCGACCGCTCGAAGCGCGCGCTGGAGGTGGAGCGGCGCCGCCTCGACGTGACGGTGGTCTCGGTGGGAAACCCGCACTGCGTCATTTTCGGCGAGGAGCTCACGCGCGAGCGGCTCTTCACCCTGGGCCCTCTCGTGGAACGTCACGCGGCCTTTCCCGACCGGATCAACGTGCAGCTGGCGGTCGCGGAGTCGCGCCGCCGCGCCCGGGCACTGGTCTGGGAGCGCGGCGCCGGTCACACGCTGGCTTCCGGCACGAGCGCCTGCGCGGTCGCCGCGGCGTGCTACGACCGGGGGCTCACGGACGGCCATGTGACCGTCGTGATGGAGGGAGGTCAGCTGGAGGTGGAGGTCGGGCCCGATCTGGATCTCATCATGACCGGCCCCGTCGAGGAAGTCTTCGAGGGAACCCTCAGCCCGGATTTGAGACAGCGCCTGGTCGAGATGCAGTAGGCGCCGGGCGCCCCTCGACGTAGCGGTTGTACGCCCCGCGCACGAAATAGGTCGCGATCGTCGCGAGGAACGCGCTCATGTAGCCCCACGCCAGGAAGAGCGCCGCGAAGAGCAGCCCCAGGGTGAAGAGAACGAAGGATCCCAGCACCTCCTGCGGCGAGGCGAAGGTCGTCGTCCACACGTAGCAGGGCTTGAGCCGCTGATCCAGCGCCACGACGCCCGTGACCAGCCACGTGTTCAGCAGGAAGTAGGTCACCGCCGCGAGCGTCAGCGCCCCCGCGTTCAACGGCGAGAGCAGATTCTCCAGCCCGTCCCGGCCCTGACAGATCGACGTGAAGACCCGCGACGCCGAGAACACGGCGATGCAGCAGACGGAGGCGTTGAAGAGGACCTGATACCAGCGGCGGTGCCGGAAGATGAGGTCCACCAAGGCGCCCGCCACGACCGTCACCGTGACCGCGAGCGAGACCGGGAGCACGAGAAGCGTCGCGAAATTCGCCGCGGTCGCCATGCTGAGATAGCCGCGCTGCTTGGGCGCGGGGAGCCACAGGAGCTCGCCCAGCATGTTCGCCAGAACCCAGAACAGAAGCGTCATGGGCTCCGCTCCGGCTTGACCCGGAGACCAGGCCTCCCAGGCGAGCACCAGCGCGCCCAGGATGACGAGTGCGACGTATTCGATCAGGGCCATGGACCTACCAGCCCGCCTTTCCGGCCGCGTACTTCGAGAAATGGTCGAGCTCGGTCACCACCAGCATGCCCGACGTCCGGGTCTTCGCGACGAGGTTCTTCCAGAGAACGCGATTCGGGTCGTACCAGTACATCGTGCACGTCGAGGCGTCGATCATGTCCGTCGCGGAGAGATCGGCGACGAGCTGGACCGGAACCTTGAACTGATTCGCCGATGCGGGCGAGATCGAGAGATCGCACAGCATCATGCTGGAGTCCGGCATGGTGACCGTCACCTGGGCCAGACCGGGGAACGCGCCGGCCGGGATCCTCACGGCGAACCGGCCCGCGCGGACCACGCCGCCGACGCTGCCGCTGATCCACGCGGAGGCGCGCACCGAGGCGGGAGGCAAAGGCAGGACCCCGCCCGGGGTCTCCTTCATCGTGTCGCACGGGGCGTCCACATAGGTCACCGTGCCGTCGGGCGCGACCGTGACGAGCGGGGGCGCCTGCCTGGTGCCACCGGCGCCCGAGCCCTGCGAGGGATCGGTAGGGCCGACCGGGGATTGACCGCAGCCGCTGAGCAGGAGAACGGCTCCCATCAGCACCCAGAGCCCTGATGCTCTCCATCGACGCGCCATGCTTCCTCCGATGCGTGACACAGCGCCCGCCTTGGCGGGGATGACCTCGCAACCCTTCAGCGCATCGAGCGTGCCGGGGCGGGGGTCCCGGCAGGACGGTCTGAAATGGGGGGTTACGGGCGGCGGTGGCGCGCGGGCGGCTTCAGCGTTGGGGAATTTGACGACCCGCCGAGGCTCGAACGAGCCACCGGCGGCTCAGGCGGGGACTGCCTCCAGGGAGCGCCGGAAGGCGCGCACGACGGGCGGGACGCCCTCCTGGATGGTGCGGAAGCGGGGCGCCCAGCCCAGGTCCCGGCGCGCCTTGGTGCTGTCCACCTTGGGGCAGGTGGTGTAGGCCTCGACGGTCCACGCGCCGAGCACCGGGATCAGCTCTTCCTCGGGGATCGGGGTCGGAGGGGGCGCGCCCATTTCATGCGCCACCAGCGCGGTGAATTCCCCGATGGTCGATGGGGCGTCGTCCGCCAGGAGGTAATCCTCGCCGGGGATGCCTTTCTCGATCGCGAGGCGATACCCGGAAGCGGCGTCGGAGGCCTCGATGTAGTGCATGGTGTGCGACCCGTCCCCGATCATCGAGGACCGGCCCTGGCTCATGGGGCGGAGAACCCCGCTCTCGAACCATCCCCCCGGTCCGTACATGAAGGAGGGGTTCACGCTCATCGCGCGCAGGCCGCGCTTCCGATGCTTCTGGAAGATCGGGTACGCGATCTTGTGGCGGATGCCGAATCCCCGCCCGCTGCTCACGTCCGAGGTCTCGCGCACCCATCCGTCCGGGTCCGGGTCGTAGAGAAGCGCCCCGAACGTGTGGATCATGACCTTCTTGTGCCGGCGGCAGAGGGTGGCCACGCCGTCCAGGACCGAGGCGATCGCGTGCGCCTCCCGCTCGGCGTCCTCGCGCTCCTTCGGCCCGGAGGTCGGCATGGTCTGGAGCGCCAGGTTGATGAGGATGTCGGCCTGCTCGACGTCGTGCTCCCAGGAGGCGGGATTCCGAACATCGCCCAGAACCGGAATCACCGCGTAGGGAAGCCGGTCCCTCGCCTCGAGATTCCGGATCAAGCCGAGGACCAGATAGCCGTTCACGACGAGGTCGCGGCAGACCGCCCGCCCGATCGCGCCGGTCGCGCCGGTCACGAGCACGGTGGGCTTCGCGAACTTGTTGAGGACGGCCATGGGCTAGTGGCTCCGCGAGCGGGCGAGAAGCTTCCACCCGAGCGGGAGAAGGGCGGCCGCGAGCGCGATCTTGACCAGGTCGCCCGGGATGAAGGGGAAGAGCCCGAGCCCGAGCACTCGATCGGGGCCCACGAATCGCGACAGCCAGAGGAGGCCCGGGAGGAGAATCCCGACATTGCCCAGCGCCATCGAGGTCACGGTGGTCACGGGGCTCCGGTCGAAGCCCCGCTCCGCCAGCGCGCCGCAGAGGTAGGCGCCCAGCACGAATCCCGCGAGGTAGCCGCCGGTGGGCCCGACCAGGACGTGGATCCCGGCGCTCCCGCCCGCGAAGACCGGCAGGCCCCAGCACCCCTCGGCCAGATACGCCAGCGCGGCGGCCGCGCCGCGGCGCGCGCCCAGCGCCGATCCCACGAAGAGGACGGCGAAGGTCTGGGCGGTCACGGGCACCGGCGAGAAGGGCAGCGGGATGGCGACCCAGGCCGAGAGCGCGATGAGGGCGCTTCCCGCGAGAACGAGCAGAAGCTCGTAGAAGAGCCCTCGCGCGCGGGAAGGCGCCACGGTGACGGGCCGGATTGCATCCACCAGGGTGATCATCGGCGGAGCAGTGTATCGGCCGGTCCCGCCCTCGACAAACACTATGTTTTCTTCTCTTTTTTCTCGGCGGCGGGAAAGAGGACGTTGTTTAATATTAGCCGGTAGCCCGGCGAGTTCTTGTGGAGCGAGAGGTCGGTCGCCGGATCGCCCACGGCGTGCTGGTAATCCTCCGGGTCGTGGCCCCCGTAGAACGTGAAGGTCCCTTTTCCGAAGTGCCCATGAATGTACTTCGCCTCGTCGGCGCCCGGGACCTCGGCCAGCACGGTGATCGCGGGCTTCAGGAGCTTCTTCTCGAATCCGGTCGTCTGGCCCATGAACCCCGGCACGTTCGCCACGTGGTCCTGCACCAGCATGCTCGGGACGGGATCCTGCTTCGCGGAGAAATCGAACAGGGTGAAGTAGTCGTTCCGCTGTCCCCGGGTCATGTCCCGGTTGCTGGTGTCGATGTTCGAGTACTCGTAGACCATCGGGTTCTGCTCCAGCTCGAAATTCTGGAAGGCGACACATTTCCCGAAATCCAGCTTCTGCTGCGCATAGGGGTCCGCCGGATCCCCGTCGTACTCCGGCCCCACGATGTCGACGCCCTCGGCCGCGAGCGCGATGTCGAAGGTGTCGGTCGCGGAGCACATCGCGAAGAGGAATCCTCCGGCCCCGACGAAGGACTTGATCGTCCGGGCCACCGCCTTCTTCAGCTCGGAAACCTTGGCGAATCCCAGCTTCCGCGCGATCGCCTCGTTCTCCGCCACCTGTTTCCGATACCAGTCGGTCCCGGCGAACGCGGCGTAGAACTTTCCGTACTGCCCCGTGAAGTCCTCGTGGTGGAGGTGGAGCCAGTCGTAGTCCGAGAGGCGCCCCTGGAGCACCTCCGCGTCCCAGAGCTTGGTGTAGGGAATCTGCGCGTACTCCAGCGCCAGCTGCACCGCGTCGTCCCAGGGGGGCGTCGTGGGGGGAACGTAAACCGCGATCCGCGGCGCCGTCTCCAGCTTCACCGATTCCATGTTGTTGTCGGCGATCTCCGCGCGGATCTGGGCGACCTGGGCGCCGTTCACGGCCTCGGTGCGCACCCCGCGCACGGCCGCCTCGCTGGGGATCCGCGCGTCGTCGGGCAGCAGGAAGGAGCCGCCTCGGTAGTTCAGGAGCCATTCGCCCCGGAGGCCCTGCTGCAGCGCCCAGTAGGTCAGGCCGTAGGCGCGGAGGTGGTCGGTCTGCGTCTCGTCCATCGGAACGAGCAGCTCCGCGCGAGCGGGGGAGACGCCGGAGGAGAGGGCGAGGAGCAGCGCTGCCGCCGCGGCGAGCGCGGGATGGAGGCGCCTCACAGCTGCAGCTTCTTTCGGAGCTCCATCACCTGCGCCCGCACCGGGGGCGCGAGCGGCGACGCCGGGTAGCGCTCGAGCAGCGCCTGATAGAGGCGGAGCGCTCTCGCGGGCCCGTCACCCATCGCGAGCGTCTCGTCTCCGGCGAGCTTCAGAGCGTAGGGGGCGAGCCGGCTCTTCGAGGTCGAGTCCGCGACCAGGAGCGCGAAGCGGACGGCCTCGGAATGGTTGCCACGCTCGCGGTTCAGGTCGGCCAGGAGGAACTCCCAGTGGTAGCGGATCCGGGCGTTCGGGAACCGCTCGAGGCCCGACCGCGCGGCGGCGGCCGCGGAGTCCGCGAGCCCCTGGCTCCGCAAGGCCAGCGTGCGCGCGTAGAGCTTGAGCGCCTCGTCGCCGGGCTCGCGAGTCTCGCGGATCAGGAGCACGTGCTCGATCGCGTCGTTCAGGAGGAGGTTTCGAGGATAGTGAACCGCGAACCGCTGAAACAGCGTGGCCGCGGAATCGAAGAGCCCCGCCTCGAAGAGATGCTGCCCCGACTCGTACTCCGCGGAGCCCAGGGTGTCGCTGGGCGCGTTGATCGAGAGATTCCCCAGAAGCTGGTGGTAGTAGCTGTCCCGGTCCGCGGGCGGAGGCGGGGGCACGGGCGCAACGACCGGGGGCTTGGTCCCGGCGGGCACGACCGGCTTGTGCGCCGCGCGCGCAGGGCCAGGAAGGAACAGGCAGAGCACGGCCAGCGACGCCGCCACGGCCCGCCCGCGGGCACGCCTGGGCACGCTCAACGGACCTTTCCCTGCTGCAGGATGGCCTGGAAGTACTGGTCCACGAGCGCGCGGTAGCGCGGCGACACGGGGTCCCGTCCGCCACGGGCCAGAAGGGCCGCGAGCGAGGGCCGCGCTTTCAGGAGCTCGGGGGAGAGGGCGTCGGGCGAGGAGCGCACCACGTCGACCCCCGGCCGCGAGGTGCGGCGGCGGGAGTAATCGCGCTTCTCGACGCTGCGCGGCGCGTCGAGGAGGCGGCTCAGGATCCGCTGCTGTAGATCCACCGTCTCCTGGTTGAGCCTCCCGCCGCGCAGGTCCTGCGCCACTTTCTTCATGTCCTCGCCGGTCTGGCCCAGCTGCCCCAGGGTCCCGCCGTTCTGCCCGAGCTTGTCCATGGCTTGCTGGAGTCCCTGGCGAATCGCCTCCTGCTCGGCCGCCATCCGGCTCAGGGCGCCGGCCTGATCGGGCGTGAGCCTTCCTTGCTGACCCTGCTGCCCTTCGCCCGGGAGCAACGAGAGCGCCTGCCCGTTCAGCTGCTGCTGGTCGCCCGCCAGGCTCTGCATCATCGACATCGCCTCCTGCATGCCGGTGGACGACTTGGCAGCGGCCATGGAATCCCGCCCGCGGAGCAGCGCGGCGGCCGCCTGGTTCAGGGCGATGGCCGCCTCCTTGCTGGAGACCAGCCCGCCGATCATGTCTTCCATGGAATAGCGCCCGACGGCGTTCTTCTGATTCGAGAGGGCGCGGCCGACGGCTTGCGCCACGTCGGGGGTGATGAAGAGCGTTTTCTTGCTCAGCTCTCCGATCCGGTTCGCGGCGCCCTCGGTGGTCTCCTCGAGCCCCTGCTGCGTGGAAGCCCGCTGCCCCGCATCGCTCTTCGGGTCGTTCAGGATGTCCTTCTGGGCGTCCGAGATCTCGAGGAGATCCGCGATCGCCTCGTCCATCTTGCGCCCGACGTCGTTCTTCCTGCGAAAGACGAAGTCATCCTTCATCTTGCTCATCGCGTTCCGCATCTCCTCGAGCTGGTGCTCGAGATCCTGCGTGCTCTCCTTCGCGTCCTGCTTCATGGCCTCCTGCATCGACTGCATGGACTTGTCGAAGACGGGGTAGAGACTCTGGAGCTTGTCGCGCTGATCCTCCGCGTCCTTGGCCGACTCCTTGTCCATCTTCTGGAGCTCGGCCGCCAGCGAATCGAGCGCGGCGCGTTGCTCGCGGCTCATCTTCGAGATCTCTTCCTCCCCCTTCGCCAGGTCCTTCATCTCGCTCGGCTTGTTCGCGCGGGCCAGCGAATCGTTCAGCGCCATCTGGCGGCGCGCCATGTCCGCGGCGCGCTCGGCCGCGGCCTCGAGCTTCTCCTCCATCTTGATCTGCTTCAGGAGCTCGATCGTCTTCTGGAGGCTCTTGACCACGTCCTCCTGGGTCAGCTTCATGTTCTGCATCGCGCGCTCGAGATCCTGGGGCGACATCTTCTTCAGGGCATCCTGGACGTTCTGCATGGCGCGCAGGATGGACTGGTCGTGGAGCTGATCCAGGAGCTGATGCAGCTCGTTCAGCTTCTGGACCAGCTCGGCGTTCATGGCCCGCGACTGCGACAGCTTGTCGGCGTCCTGCCCCAGCTTCTCGGCGACCTTGTCGATCTGCTCGCGAAGGGACTTCTGCCCCTCCAGGGTCTTCTGGATGTCCTGGCCCTTCTCCCAGGGCAGCTCCTTGGTGCGGCCGAGATCGCGGGCCAGCTCCTCGGACTTCTCCTGGAGCGCCTTGGCGTTCCGGATGGCGTCCTCCAGGGTGGCCACCGACTCGTCCTGCTGGTGCTCCACCGAAGAGAGGATCTCCGCCGCCGAGGGGAACCGGAGCGTGCGCGTCTCGGACCAAGTCGTCTGGGGCCCATCGACCTGGTCTCCGTCCGTGGCGCCCACTTCGTACTGCACTTCCTCCCCCGGGAGCAGGTTGAAGGCGCCCAGGGACCATCCGTACCGGACCGCCAGCTCGCGCGTGCCGTCCTTCTCCTCATGGAGCGTCTCCACGATGGGGGCTCCGTCTCTCACCCGGTAGCGGAGGAGAACCCTCTTCACACCGTAGTCATCCGTCGCCCCGGCCAGGATGGTGGCGGTCATGTCATGGGCCACGTCCTCGACGGGGCCGGGGGACACGATCGTCACGGTGGGCGGCCGGTCGGGGATCGACTTGATGTCGTAGGGGCCGAGATCCACGTGCCGCCCGCGAGGATCGGTGAGCTGCACGCGGTAGCGTCCATCGGCGCGGACCGGCACGGCGAAGCGCGCCAGGCGCTCGCCCAGCTCGCCCGCGAGCGCATGGCTCCCCTCGAGCTGGAGCGCGGCCTTGTCCACGTTCCGGTTCAAGAGCACCTCGACCCGCGCGCGGGTCCCGCGCGGCGCCACGAGATCGCCGGTGATGGCGTTCGAGGCCTCGGAGGTGAGGCCGCAGTAAGCCGGGTACTCGTAGCGGACCTTGAACCCGGACGCGCGCGGCAGATCCCGCACCGAGATGCGGTAGACGGGGCTGACCTGGTCCAGGGCACGGATCTGGTACACGAGATCTTCGTTCAGGTTCGGGATCACGGTCGCGTACGCGCGCTCGCGGCCGCGCGGGCTCACATCCTCGGTGGCGCGCTCGAGCGTCTTCTCCTGGCCCTTCACGAGGAGCCGGGGCTTGCGGTCGGTCCCGGATAGGTACACCCGCAGGGGCACCGAGGCCCCGCCCTCCACCTCCTCCGATCCCGGCTCGACGCGGATCGCGATCGGCGCCAGGGGCGCCTTCTCGGGATCGGCGATCCGTTTCACCGTCGTGACCGTGCGCGATCCCCCGAGGGCGGCGACGCCGGCCAGGACCAGAAACGCGATCCCGAGCCGCTCGATGGAGCGCTTGCGGCCCCGCCAGACCCGGAGCTGCCCGAGCGGGAGCGTGGCGGCGCGTTCCGCGGCGTTTCGCACCGCGTGCTGCGTGAGCGCCGCGGAATAGCCGGTCGAGACCCCGGCGCCGGCTCCCGTCGCCACTCCGGAAGTGGAGCGTCCCAGCTCGAACGCGGTCAGGAGCCCGTCGTCGCGCTCGCCGATGAGGTGGCTCGCCTCGAGGGCCGCCTCGGGAAGCCCGGCGCGGGAGCGGGTCACGCGCACGAGCGCGAAAACGAGGGCGGAGACCGCGGCCAGGAGCAGCGCCGAGCGGAGCACGATGTACTCGGAACGGTGGAGCGGGAGGAGGAGCGCGACCAGGAGCGCCACGCCGCCCAGGGTCAGGAGCCCGAAGGTGGCGAAGAGCCCCGCGCGCTCCACCGAGCGCCAGATCAGGACCCGCCGCGCGCGATGGAGCTCGCGAAGGAGCGCCTCGTAGGCCGAATTCATCGCGCGGGCCTCAATGCGTCACCGCGTAGGTCGCCACGTTGACCGCGAAGCGCATCGCGGCGGCCCTCTTCTCGGGCGGGTCGTCGTAGATGCCCGCGTCCTCGGTCCCGTTTCCGATGTCGCAGTCGAAGGTGTAGAGCACCAGCACGCGTCCGCCCTTCACCACCGCGTAGACCCGTGCCGGCCCCCCGTCGTGCTCGTGGACCTTGGGAGCCCCGGCGGGGAATGCGCTCGGGTAGTGGAACAGCGGATGGCTGAAGGGAAGCTCGGTCAAGGGCAGCTCCGGGTAGAGGCGCTTCACCATTTCGCGGAACGACTTGTCCAACCCGAAATTGTCGTCCGCCCAGAGGAGTCCGCCCGCGTCCAGATAGCTCCGCAGCGCGCGCGCTTCGTCCTCGCTCAGCTTCACGTTCCCGTGCCCCGTCATGAACAGCATGGGGTAATTCCAGATCTCGGGATCGGTGGGCGTCACCACGGCCTCCTGTTCCTGGCTCACGCGGATCTCCCCCCGTTCCCTCAGCGCACGGAGAATGTTCTTGAGCGACGTCTCGTCGGAGTACCAGTCGCCGCCGCCCGTGTATTTCAGCCGGGCGATGGTGAATCCGCCGTCCAGCTCCCCTTCGCGGGTGGTGGCGGAGGAGTTCCTACTTGGCAAGGCGCATGCCATGCCGGCGGCCAGGAATGCCGCCAGAAGGAGGAGGGACCGGTGGCTTGAAGCGGAGGATCGGGTCACATAACTCCGAGATTGGGCTTAAGTAGGACAATTATATCAGATGGCGCCGCCCGTCGTGCTCTCGGGGGGACGTCACTGAGTGTTACCGGCGGAACCCGCTCCGGTTCCGTGGGGAGGAGCGCTGGTGACGCTTTAAGTGGCCGGAGCGTCGAGCTTTGCGGGGCCCAGGAGGGTGTGGGTGAGGGACCCCTCGAGATCCTCGAGGGAAAACCATACCGCATGGAGCGTGCTGCCCATCCGCTGGCCCGGATTGACACAGATCGTGGAACCGATCCGGTCCGCGAACCGTCCCGAGACCGCGGGGGATTCGTGGATGTGGCCGTGGAGGGAGAGAAGGGGCCGCCGCGCTTCGAGGAATTTCCGGACCTCGCGGGATCCGACGTGAACCTCCCCGTGGATCAGGTCCAGGGCCGTGCCGTAAGGGGGACCGTGGAACACGCAGACGAGAGGCGATCGCTCGGGGAGCAGCTCCCGCCCGATCGTCTCGAGATCGCGTCCGAGCCACTCCTCCCATTCGCGTCCCCGAAAATCGAACGGGTGCACGGAGCCGTCTTCCCGGCTGCGAAAGCCGTCCAGGCGCACCGGGCCCTGGAGGCCCTCTTCCCAGCGCTCCCAATCTTTGAGCGCGAACGGGGTCAGGCTCACGGAGCCGAGCCCCGCGATCCAGACGGCTCCCTGGAACGGACGGACCACGCAGTGGATGTGGTGGAACCGCTCGATTCCCGAGCCCAGGAGCACCGGGAGATTGGCGCTCCAGTCGTCGTTCCCCATGATGTAGAAGATCTCGGCCGAGTCCCGCTCCTGCCGGTATTCGCGCGCCAGGGGGAGGAGGAACCCCTGCAAGAACCCCCTCTGCTCCACGACCGTGGCGTGCGGGGCGAGATCGCCCCCCAGGATCAACGATCGAACCGAGAGCTTCCGCGCGAGCCCGAACGCTTCCGTGTAGAGCTCGCGGCTGCCGTGGAGATCGGCCGTGTACAGGACATCGGCCCGGGTTTCGGCGGAGGGGCTCACCGGGTGAGGCTCAGTCCCCGGTCCGGATCTCGGTGAGCAGCCAGCGACCCGCCATGGGCCGCGCGATCAGGGTGACCGAGACCGCGCGCGTCCCCTGGCGCCCGCCCCAGTCCCCGGTCCAGAGCGCGACGGCGCGGCAGGTCCCGCGCTTCTTGTCGCAGTCGAATCGGGTCATCCGGAACTCCCGGGTGTGCACGAGGCGGAGCTGGTCTTGGAGCAGAAACGCCGCGGCGACGCGGGTCTGGGCCGAGGTGACCGGCGTGCCGGGCTTGATGGCGATGCGGACCGACGTGGTGTCCAGGAGCGCGGCCAACCCCTCGGCATCCGACGCGGCCCAGGCCTCCTCCGCGGCCGCGAAGAGGCGGATCGCGGTCCCCGGCGGGGCCTCCGCGCGCGCGGACGGGGTCACGGCGATCGAGGCGAGGGAAGCGAACAGAACCAGTCTGGCAATCGTCACGAGGCGGCTCCGTTTTTCGGTGCGGCGCGGACCGGAGCTACTTCTTGCCGCGGCCCTGGCCCGCGCGCTCGAGCCAGAGCTGGACTTCGAGCGCAAGCCCGCTGGCGACGTACACGGACGAGTAGGTGCCGAACACCACGCCCACGAGCATCGCGAACGCGAAGTCGTGGATGACTTCACCGCCCAGCGTGTAGAGCGCCATGACCGTGAGGAACACGGTGAACGAGGTGATGATGGTCCGGCTCAGCGTCTCGTTGATGGCGATGTTCATCACGTTGGCCGGGGGCTCCCGGCGAAGCGTCCTGGAGCGCTCGCGAATCCGGTCGAAAACCACGATCGTGTCGTTGATGGAATACCCGGCGATGGTCAGGAGGGCGGCGACGACGGTGAGCGTGATCTCCTTGTTCATGAGGCTGAGGGCGCCTACGGTGATGAAGACGTCGTGGAAGAGCGCGGCGACCGCGCCCAGCGAGTATCTCCAGTCGTACCGGATCCCGACGTAGATCAGGATGAAGCCCAGTGCGAAGAAGATGGCCTTGATGGCGGCCCCGCGAAGCTCGCCTCCCACGCGCGGGCCCACCGACTCGTAGCGGAGCCTCTCCACGTGCGACCCCGGGTGCTCCGCCGCCACCTCCTGCACGATCGCGGGGGCGGGGTTCTGGCCCGACTTGATCTCGGTCCGGATCAGGAACTGCCCCGGCCGACTCAGCTCCTGGATCTCGCTTCCGCGATAGCCCGCACGGTCCACGGCCGCGCGCACCGCGTCCGCGTGGACGGGCGGCGTGACCAGGATTTCCACCAGCGCCCCGCCGGTGAAGTCCACGCCGTAGCGCGGCCCGCCGTGGGCGATGAGCGAGATGATCGAGATCAGCACACACGCGCCCGAGAAGAGGAAGGCCAAGTGGCGCCGCCTCATCCAGTCGACATTGACTCCGTGCAGGATCTGGAACATCGGCTCTCCTAGATACTGATGGACGAAAGCTTCCGGCGGACCGACCACGCGTCGAAGATCATCTTCGAGATCCCGACCGCCGTGATGAGGTTGATGATGAGTCCGATGGAAAGCGTGATGGCGAACCCGCGGATGGGACCGGTGCCGAACCACATGAGGGCGAACGAGCTCAGGAGCGTGGTCACGTGCGCGTCGATGATCGTCCGGTACGCGCGCGCGTATCCGGTCTCGATGGCCGCGAGCACGGTCCTCTTGTTCCGGAGCTCCTCACGGATGCGCTCGAAAATGAGCACGTTCGTGTCCACGGCCATGCCGATCGTGAGCACGATGCCGGCGATGCCCGGCAGCGTGAGGGTGGCGTGGAAGCCGGCCATGCACGCGAGAAGACCCAGGATGTTCAGGATCAGCGCGACCACCGCCACGACGCCCGATACGCGGTAATAGACGACCATGAAGAACACGACGAGGAGCGCCCCGACGGCGCCCGCGTGGATTCCCTTGTCGATCGAGTCCTGGCCCATGGACGGCCCGATGGTCCGCTCCTCGATGACGTTCACGGGCGCGGGGAGCGCGCCCGAGCGAAGCACGATGGCCAGATTCTGGGCCTCTTCCTCGGTGAAGGTCCCGGTGATCGAGCCCTGCCCGCGGGGGATCTTCTCCTGGATGTTGGGGGCCGATTGGATCTTCCCGTCGAGCACGATGGCCAGCCTGCGCCCCACGTTCGCGCCGGTGATGTCGCCGAAGAGGGCGCCGCCGCGGCTCGTCAGGTTGAACGAGACGCCCGGAGCGCCGGGCCGCGTCGCGTCGAGGTCGAGGCGCATCTGGGCGCTCGCGACCTCCGAGCCCTTCATCAGCGCGTCCTTGCCCACCACGTAGAGCCCGCGCGCCGTGCGCCCGGAGACGTCCGTGTCGTGGGAATCCCAGGCCAGCTGAGCGTCGACGGAGAAGGTGGAGTCGGCTTTCAGCCGGCCGATCATCGCGTCCACGATGGGAATGTTCTCGTTCAGGACGACCGCCTCCGCATGGGAGGACGCGAGGAGTTTGGAGGTGAAGGGATGCTGGACCGAGTCGGGGGCCGCGCTGTCCGGAGGGGCCCCGCCACGCAGCTTGCGCGCGAAGTAGCCGTCGATCCGGTCGTAGAGCGCCTTCGATTCCTCCTCGGTCTTCACGAGCTTGAACTCGAGGAGGGCGGTCTGGCCGATGAGCGCCTTGGCCCGTTCCTGGTCCAGGAGGCCCGGGAGCTGGATCAGGATGCGATTGTCACCCTGCCGCTGGATCGAAGGCTCGGCCACCCCGAACTGGTCCACGCGGTTCCGGATAATCTGCATGGCCTGGTCCACCGCGTTCTTGGCCTCGGCGGCGCCCAGCTTCGAGGTGTCGACCTCGAGGAGCAGGTACATGCCGCCCTGGAGGTCGAGGCCCAGCTTGATCGCCTTCTCGCGGAGCTTGGCGTACTTCTCCAGCTGGAGCCGCTCCGCCTCGGTCGTAGCCTGGGACGGGCGCGCCTGGAGAACCACCTGCCGCTCCTTGGCGGGCAGCGAGTAGAACTGGAAGGTGGGCCAGAGGGTCCATAGCGAAGCCAGCACGAAGACCACCGTGAGGTAGAGCTTCCACTGGTCGCTGCGCGTCATCACGCTCTGGATCGCTCCTTCATAAGCACCCGTATGGTTCGGGAGTCACCGACTCTGCCTCGAATCGAGGCGATGCAGGCCGGGGAGCGTATCCAACGTCCGCCAGGAAGTCAATGCGGTAAAGCACGATGCTCGGCTGTAACAGGGCCTTCACGTGGTCGCAATCCGAGGGTAACAAAGAGGCCCGATCCTGCCCGTCGAGCCGAAGGGGCACGCTCGCGGGGGTGACCGCCGTGGAACCGAAGCAGGATGCTATAATGGAAGGGCTCGACTCAGGGCCGGACCCGAAGAAGGGCCGGCCGTCGCCATCCCGTGAACGATACCTCAAGGTGCCCAAGACGCCACGATCCACCATCCTCGTCGTGGACGACGAAGCGGAGATCTGCGACCTCGTGAGCTATAACCTGGCTCGCGAGGGCTACCGCGTTTTGCAGGAGAGCGACGGCGAGGCGGGGTTGAACCGGGTGTTCCAGTCCGCGCCCGATCTCCTGATCCTGGACCTCCTCCTCCCGAAGATGAGCGGCCTCGAAGTGCTGAGCGCGATCCGGGGCGAGCCCCGCACCAAGTCGCTCCCCGTGCTCGTCCTCACGGCCCGGAGCACCGAGATGGACAAGCTCGTCGGCTTCGAGCGAGGGGCGGACGACTACCTCACGAAGCCCTTCTCGCCCAAGGAGCTCGTGGCCCGCGTCCAGGCCATCCTGCGCCGGACCCGCGGCGAGGAATCCTCGGCGCCGGTCAAGGTCGGCCCTTTCCAGTTCGACAGCGAGAGGCACCGCGTGCTCCTCCACAACCGGGCGCTGGACCTGACGCCCACCGAGTATCGCCTTCTCGAATACCTGCTCCAGAAGCCCGGGCGGGTCTTCTCGAGAGAGCAGCTCCTGGACAAGGTCTGGGGGCTGGGGTATTTCGGCGAGACACGGACCGTCGACGTCCACGTCCGCCGGCTCCGGGCCAAGCTCGGGCGCGACGCCGCCCTGATCCGCACGGTCACCGGCGTGGGTTACGCGGCGGAAACCTCGACGAAGTAGCGCGTGACCTCGCTCACCGCGCGCCTCTATTCCCTCATCGCCATGCTGCTCGGAGTGGGCCTCCTCGTGGCCGGGGTGGCCCTGGACCGCGACTCCTCCCGCATGGCGGCGCGCTCCCTCGAGGAAGAGGGGCGTCGCGAGATCGGGCTCTTGCGGCTCTGGGCGCCGAGGGCCGACATCGCGAGCGGGAACATTCCGGCCGTGGACGCCTGGGCCGACCGTGCCGGGCTGGCCATCGGGCGGCGCGTCACGGTGATCGACTCCACGGGGCGGGTGCTGGGAGACTCGAACGTCCCCGTGGATTCCGTTCCCCTCATGGAGAACCACGCCGGCCGGCCGGAAGTCCGCGCCGCCCTGGACACCGGCCTCGGGGAGGCGAGCCGGCGGAGCTGGACCATCCGCCGGCAGCTCTTCTACATCGCCGAGCCGCTCGCCCCCGCAGTACCCGGGCGAAAGGAGCCCCGGGCGGTGCTCCGCATCTCGATCCCGACGCCGCAGGCCCACGAGTTCGCCCGCCGATGGCAGCGTCATCTCTGGATCGCCGTGGGCGCCGTCTTCCTGGCGGTCCTCGCCGGAGGGTACCTGCTGGGCCGGCGCGTGGACCGCCGGCTCCGGACGATGCGCCGCTCCGCGGAGGCCCTCGGGCAGGGAGAGCTCGATACCCGGATTGCGGTGGACGGCCACGACGAGCTGGGCGCGCTGGCTCGCGTCCTCAATTCCATGGCCGAGCGGATGGACTCGAAGCTCACCGAGCTGAACGCGGAGCGCAATCGGAGCCAGGCCGTGATCGCGAACTTGAGCGAGGGAATCGCGCTCTTGGCACCCGACCTGACCATCCTCCACGCGAACGAGCGGTTCTGGCGGCTGGTCGGCGCCGAGCGCCCCGGCGGGCCTTTAGCACCCCGGCTCGCCGCGGCCCGCCAGCCGGTGCTGGAGGAGATCGTGCGCGAGGCGATGCGCCGCGGAGCCTCGGTGCGGCGCGAGGCGTCGATCTACGTGGAGGACCGCCGCGATCACGAGGTGTCGGTCGCCCCGGTGCGGGAGGGCTCGGAGACGGGGGATTGGCTCCTCACCATCCGCGATCTCGACCCCGAGCGCGCGATGGCCAATCTGCGTCGGGAGTTCGTCGCCAACGTCTCCCACGAGCTCAAGACGCCGCTCACCTCGATCCAGGGGTACGCCGAGACCCTTCTGCAGGGCGCGCTGGACGACGAGGCGAACCGCACGAGGTTCGTCGAGACGATCCGGAATCAGGCGGTGCGCCTGGAGGCGATCGTGGACGACCTCTTGGAGCTGGCCGACCTCGACCGCCCCGACGCCGCGCTGAACGTGAAGGACTGGGATCTTGCCGAGGTGGTGCGCGACATGGCCGCGGGGTTCGAGGAGACCGCGGCCCGGCGGGGCCTCGCGCTCCGCCTCGAGGTGCGGCCCGGGCTCCGCGCCCCGTTCGATCGGAAGCGGGTCGAAGTGGCGCTCCGGAACCTGCTCGACAACGCCATCAAGTACACCGAGTCGGGAAGCGTCCGGGTTTCCGCCGAGGCGGGGCCGGCCGCGATCCGCGTCTCGGTCACCGACACCGGCCGGGGCATCGCCGCGCAGCACCTGGCCCGTGTCTTCGAGCGCTTCTACCGCGTGGATCACGGGCGTTCCCGGGCCACCGGGGGGACGGGCCTCGGTCTCTCCA
>Ga0137398_10000118_pt1 | contig 22665 bp, 17 predicted proteins | sample czorhiz216metaG_FD_106659 | JGI IMG/M metagenome (GOLD analysis project Ga0137398, IMG submission 106659) | Vadose zone soil microbial communities from Angelo Coast Range Reserve, California, USA - czorhiz2.16 metaG | ecosystem: Environmental > Terrestrial > Soil > Vadose zone | place: USA...
GATGAACAGCGTCGAAGCCGCTCGGGAAATATGTCGGTTCGCACCTCGTTCGAAAATTGACGGTTAAGCGTCTCCTCCAGCCAGTGGGACACTTTGCAACTGTTTATATGCTTAGAATTCAAACACTCTCGGGGGCCAGTATGGCAAAGGGAAGGACTGGCTCCGGGAATTTTTCCTAGCCTCTGATAGCTTCAACCCCACAAGCCCGGCTCAAGCGAGACGTCCTTAGCGGATCAGAAGGCAGACACCTGCATTTGCACATCCTCTTTGTTCATAGTCACCTAGCGGAAGTTGGGCGCTGCGCAGGAACTTCAGAATTTTCGGGAGCGCTCTGTTAACGTTGAAAATAAAGAGCGGCAGAAACCTCTGCAACAAAAGAAAAATCTCTGCCCGGTCCTCCGCACGACCCCTGCTTCCCGCCGCCTACGCCGCTGGTCCCGAGGTGCGCTACTATCGTGGCAAGTAAGAGCCAGGCAAGGTGCAGGGATGGAATACGACAAGAACAAAGTGGATGAAGTGGTGCTGGCGTTGCTGTATTTGACGATGTTCGACGACAAGCCGGGCCGGCGAGCGTGGAAATCCCACGACTGGGATGCGCTGGACCGGCTGCACGAGAAGGGGTGCATCTCGGACCCGAAGAGCAAGGCGAAATCGGTGGTGATGACGGAAGAGGGAGCGAAGCGGGCGAAGGAGCTTTTCGAGAAGCATTTTATGACCGTAAACCGGAGCGCGCGTCAGCGGTAGGCCTCGCGATGATTCAGGACGCGGCGAATCTCGATGGCGCCGGGATCGGTGCTGACAAAGAAGAGTCGGTATTCAGCAATACGCAGCCGAAGCTCTTCTCTTCCTTGAAGATCTCACGTCGCCTGCGGCTGGCAGCATTGATAGCTTGCTACTCCTCTGCGGGGATTTACCCGAGTAGACGCTAGGGTACAATCCGATCCTTTAAGACGGTTTCCGCCGGATTGACAGTCCTTACCCTTACACCCCGTAATGCTCGTGGCTGGCACCAAGTTGAAAGAATAAGGCTTTGCCCAACTCTGCCGTAGCTCTAGTCGCTGGGGGAGGAGAAATGGGAGTGAAATACGATGCTGGGGGCCTCAGTTCCGAGAAGGAGCGACAGACCTTCCCGGTGGCCAAGAATCTGCGTCGGAGTGAGCGAATTCTTATCAGTCTGCCAATTTCCATTTCGGGAAAAGTTGAAAAAACTCAAAAAGTTTTCAAGGAAGGACGCACACTAGTTGTCAGTCGCTACGGTGCGACGATCGCAGTGGGTTTGGATCTTCGCGCGGGCCAGAACATCATCCTTCAATGCGTCAATGCCAATGAACAGGCGGAGGCCCAAGTAGTGGAGAAAATCAAGGACCAACCCCAAGGCCACGTTTACGGCATCAAGCTCCTGGAGCCCGCTGTCACCTTGTGGGGCATAACGTTTCCCCCGTTTGTTGAATCACAGAAGGCGGTCGTACGGGTGCTGCTCCGGTGTATTACATGCCAGCAAGTCGAAGTGGCGTACTTGAACGAGTTCGACACAAAGGGCTTTGTGGCCCACTGCAGTCTTGCACGCTTCTGCTCCAAATGCCGCAACTGGACCACCTGGAATCGGCCTTATGGCGAGATGCCTACAGCGTCGAGTTTCCCACTCGGATCGGATAGTCAGGGGCAGAATTCGGGGGCCGAGTTGGAGCCCGACGATCACGACAAGCGTTCCCACGGGCGCATACGGCTGGAAGCGGTTGGGTGCATTCGCCATCCACCTCTTGGCGACGAAATCGTGCTCGTCGTGGACCTCGCGCCCGGAGGCGTCAGATTCTGCAGCAGCAACAACTACCCGGAAGGCTGCCACGTCGAATTAGCCACACCCTACTCCTCTAAAGCGCCGAATATCTTTGCACCTGCACGAATCGTCAGCTACAAAAAGTGCCCCGAGAACGCGCTTACAGAATACGGTCTAGCGTACATCGTGTGAAAGCCCGGAGAAGAAGTTTCTCCCCAGAGTCGAGAAGACAAAGAACAGAGCGACGCACGGTTAAGCACAGCCCAATTCTATGTATAGTTTCACTGGTTTCCGGATGCCGCGTCCGGCAAGCTGAATTTGACCGGCTCGCCCAGCCATCCCACCACGTACCGGGGAAGTGTGCTTACAGGGCGGAGGAAACCGACGTGCCGGCGGCGGCGAAGACTAGTGACATTTCTGATTCCGCGAAGGAGAGGAAGGACTGGACAACCACAGGGTCAAACTGAGTGCCACTGGCCTCGTTGAGCCGGCGTACCGCTTCCTGGTAGGCCAGGCCTTTGCGATAGGGACGAGAAGAAACCATGGCATCGAAAGCATCGATGACGCAGACGATCCGCGAAACTACGGGAATTTCGGCGCCCGTTAATCCCGCGGGGTAACCCTTCCCGTCAAAGGATTCGTGATGATGGAGAATATCGAGAGCCGCGCGTTCGAAGCCCGGGAGCATGCGCAGCACAGCCCAGCCGTACTCGGAGTGTTTTTTCATGAGCGCATACTCTTCCGGGTCGAGACGCTCAGGCTTGCGGAGAATGGAATCCGGGATGCCCACTTTACCGATGTCGTGCAGGAGCGCGGCAACTTCGAGATTCTGAAGTTCGGCTTCTTCCAGGCCCAGTTCCTGTCCGACGCGCATACCCCATTCCGCCAGCCGGGTGCTGTGCACGCCGGTGTTGAGATCTTTCAAGTCGAGGAGCTGGTTGAAGGCGCAGATGACCGAACTGCGAAGCGCGGAAGTCTGTGCTTCGAGTTGCTTGACGCGGAGAGACTCCCGCGCCGCGAAGGAAGAGGAACCTTCCATGGGCGCGGGAATGTGGTCGTTCGACATCGCAGCTACCAACACAACAGGAAGCAGGAGCCAGAGCCGGATGTTGAGCCAGAGCTATTTACCCAGGCAGAGACCGCCTGATACACATCCAGACGGCCGTGATTGAGATCCGGCGTGAGCTTGATCGCATGGGACAGCGAGTTCGATGCCTGATTCTGATTTAGCGATGACTTCGCATTGAGCATTAGAGACACTGTGCCGGCGACAATCGGCGAGCTGAACGACGTGCCGGAAGCGCTGCCGTAGGTCCCGCCGGGGAAGGTGCTGACGATGTTCTCTCCAGGGGCGGCAATCAAGACGTCCGTTGAGCCATAGTTGGAGAAAGAAGAGCGGCTGTCCCAATTCGTCGTCGAGGCAATGCCGACGACATAGTTGTTTAATGCAGCAGGATAGACGGGGGCGCTGGTATTTTCATTTCCGGCCGCAGCGACGAGGACGACGCCCGCTTTGTTGGCATAGGTCACGGCCTGCGTGAGCGACGGCGAAGAAGAGGTGAGATCGAAGCTCATGTTCACGACGTTCGCCTGGTGTTGAACGGCGTAATAGAGAGCCGCAACGATATTCGAAAGATAGCCGGTGCCGTTCGAAGAGAACGCCTTGAGCGGAAGGATCTTAGCGTTGGGTGCAACCAGGTGCACAAGTCCAGTGGTCATCGTACCATGGCCGAATGCGGAGTACGGTCCGCCATCGAGGACCGCGGCGGTGGACTGGTCGAGCACGGCCGCCGTAGACTGTTGCACATAGCCCGGTTGCTGATTCTGGGTGTTGGGGACGAGATAGCCGCTTTGCAGACCGGACACATCGAGCCATTCCGAGGCGCCTGGCTGGTTGCGCGTGAAGTCATAGCCGGGCAAGAGCACGGGGTAGAGAACGGGATGTTTGGTGTCCACGCCGGTGTCAATCACGGCCACAATGCCGGTACCGCCAATACGAAAGCCGTTCTGCGCATCCACGAGACGAATGATATGTGTTGCGGGCTGGCTCGCGTAACCGTGCCAAACGATGGTGCCGTAATAATTCACCGGGGTCTTGTCGTAGAGACCAGAGGGGAAGCTGCCGAGGGGCGCTTGCGGGATGGGCAGGAGGTGGTCGGCCTCAACGCTCACGATGCCTAACAAGGATTCCACGAGGTTCAGCGCGCCGTTCACAAGGTCTGCGAGAAAGTTATTGGAGGAGGTCACGAGAAAGTTCTGGCCGACCGGGCCGTCCAGGCCACCCTGGACTTGGCATTGCAGGAGATTGCAGAGATTCAGGACGGAGGACAGGCCGCCCGTCGTGCGGACAATATAACGGTTTTGCGCTGCTGCCGGCTTCGAAAAAGCAAGCATCAGGGCGATCGTCGCGACGAGTATGGTGAACCTGCGTGTCATAGTTTAAACCCTTTGAAGGGTTCTCCTGAGAGTGAATTAACCGGTCTGGAGGCGGTTGACTGCCCCTCAAGTCTTGCTGGGCAGATCTTCCGGGCCAATAGTACGGGTGGGTCTTCCTGTCTAAACAAAATTGCCAGCGGTCTTGGTACTTTCGTACCGGGGCGGCGATGTGCGGCAACGGCGTGAATGGATTGCCATTCATCGCTCACCCCCAGGCAGACTGCCGAGCGCATCCCGAAGCGAAATCACGATTGCCGGGCTACCGGGGCTTGCGAAGGTCATCTGCAGGTCTCCGCTGTTTTCAATCTCTCCACTAAACTCGCCAAATTGATTTGTGACGGCATTTACGACTTGTCCCCGCATATTGGAAAGAGCGATGCGGGCATCCTGGCCAATGATTCCAGGACTGCTCAGGTTCAGGAGCTGGCCGGTAACCACGATGCGGTTTCCGCCGTGCTTGGACTCTACCTGAATATCGATCTGAAATGGGTCCGCGCGATAAAGCATCTGCCTTGTGCCAGTGCCTACCGATCGGGCTCCTTCGAAAGCCGGCTGAAGAAAGCTGTCGAAGAGAAGTTTGATGCGGCTGCCCGCTCCCTTTTTTTGACCCGTCAACGCGGCTCCTGCAAACGCTGCCTTGGCGAGTCTGACGGCGCCCTCGGGAGGCTGGTAATTCGCTTCTGAAGCCGCCGATTGGCGAACCCTCTGCCACAACGAAACTGTTTTCATACAGCGTTTGCAGCCTTGCTTCAGGTGTTGCTCCATCAATTGTTTCTCGCTGGCGCCCACAGCCTGATTGACGAAATCGATCCACTTCCCTGTCGTAAAGTGTTCCATCTCTTCCCCCCAATTCCTTTCTGCGTCCCGAGCGCTCCCCCGTGAGTGGGGCGATCTATCACCCTCGTGGTATAAGGGAAGGCCGGGGTCCAAGAAATATAAGAGTGTGAAAAATTATGTAAGTCTTGCGGAATCAGAGAGTTTGCCGACCAAGACGAAGGGCGCCCAGAAGTAAGGATGCGGGTTTTGCTGCCGGAGTTCTTGCATCGCGTGCTGCAGCGCGCCAGCCATGTTGGCGGTTCGCAGGAATTCTCGATAGAAGAGCTGCATCAACTGCGAAGTGCTTTGATCGTGTACGTCCCACAAGGACAGCAACAGCGTGGTTGCTCCGGCACAGAAAAGGCCTCGCTGAAGTCCGAGCAATTCGTCGCCAGCGGCGACGAAGTTCATGCCTGTGGCGCAGCCGCTCAGGGTCACGAGCTTGGCGTCCAACCGCATTTGGTAGAGATCATATAGATTCAAGTATCCGTCGCCCAGCCGGATGCCCGAAAACATCGGGTTGTCCTGCCGGTAGACGCCGTGAGTAGCGAGATGAAGAAGGCCGCTCTGCGGACCTTTTTTGCGAAGCACGGAGGAAGTCGCCTGGTCTCCAACGTGGAGCGAAGAGTGTGGCAAGAGCGCCGCCACAGATTGGGCTTCCTGCAGGATTTGGGGCGCTCGCTCGTCGGAGATTCCAAAAACGAGAGAACTTGCGGTCGCGCTGGCCGGTTTCTCCTGGCACCAGCAGAAAACCGTAGCACTGGGCGCGTAGGAAACCGTAAAGGAATCGCCGAGATACTCTTCCCCATTTCGTAGAGCGTGGAAAGGCAAGAAATGAAGAGGGCCGTGCGGAACGACTATGAGGTGCTTCCCCTGGAAAAATGGGCGCAGAGGCGCGATGAGCTCGCCATAGAGAGCTTCCAGATGGTTGTGCGTGGCGCGCAAGAGAGGTCCTTCAAATCGCCGGACATATTCGTTGCCCATGCGAAACTTGGAGAGTTGAAATCGCAGCAATTGCAAAAAATGAGCGACCCGGGGGAGCAAGGTCACGGGCAGAATCTGGATTTCGTTGCGGGTGATGACGGCGGCTACGAGGCGGTCCCCGGCCGAAAAGTATTCGACAAGGGAGGCGTCCGGCGGTAGATGGGCTTGCAGCTTTGCGAGGGAAAATTCCGCGGGAGCTTCCAGCGTGGCGTTTTCTCGCTCGTGCGCCGGAAGTTCACGGAGAGTTCGCATTAGCTCTTTCTCGTGCAATTGAGCCTTTTCCTGCAAACTCCCGAGTCTTTGGTGGGATTTTTCTTCAGGGCGAAGCTGCTCGAGCTCGATGCGGTGGTAATACCAGTTGAGCTCCTCGCGCAAATCTCTGATTCTGCGGACAAGATCGCTCTGTCCCGCTTCTCCCAGCGGAAGACTTTGTCCGCTTTGAAATATCATTTCGATCATGCTGCGCGATTTCGCGGCTTCCATGCAGGCGAGCGCTTCTTCGGCGGAATTCTCTGTTCCGTCTCCCTCAATGTACAAATCCACCAGCGCTTCGTAGACCTGCATTCTGTTTTTGACAAAAGAGATTCTTAGTTCTTCGCCTTGCAACCGGCTGCGCAAGGCTTCCAGCGCTTTCCTGGCTTCCAAGTAGGCCTGGTGCGCCGCAGGGGGGTCGTTGCGAGCCTGCGCGATCTGTCCTTCGAGCAAGTGAGCTTGATAGGCAAGCACCGGTGTCTGAAGGCCCCTTAGCCGCGCGAGAGATTCGTCCGTTTCCTTTTGTGCTTCCGCCGGGTCTCCTACTTGCAGAGCGATGCGCGCGAGCAGCACGTGCGCGAGTACGGCTTTCCCAGGGAGCGCCGATTGATCGAAAAAAGCGGCGGCCGCAACGCAGAGCCGCCGTGCTTCAAAGTACCGTCCCTCATGGAAGAGCAACAAGCCCTGGTACAAATCGATCAGCCAGGGCCAAACGAGGTTTTTTTCATGCCCAAACATTTCTCGCGCTTTTGCAAAGCGCTCCAGAGCCTGAACCGTTTTCCCTTGTTGGCCGTAAGCCGTGGCTTCGTTCGCGAGTGTTTTAGCGGCCTCATAGCCCATCCCGAGCTTTTCGAACCGCAGGAATCCTTCATGCGCTATTTCCCGGGCTTCTTCGCTCAGATTCAGTTCCAGATAAATATCGGAAAGGTCCAAATGGCATAGCGCGAAGTGATAAGCGTCGCCGGTGGCTTCACAGGCGCGCCGCGCCGCGTTGAGCGCCTCGATGGCACGGCTGTACTCGCCGCGGAGGTAATAGAGATAAGCAATGTTGTAATCCGCCTGCGCCACAAGGAGAGGCATGCTGTTCTGCTGGCAGAACGAGCGGGCTCCCCGGTAAGTGGCCATGGCACGCGGAAAGTCATTCAGGCTGATCAGGCAGACAGCCATGTTGCTGAGGACGACGGCGATTCCCTCGGTGTCTTTGTATGGCATCAGGTCGGTGTAAGCGCGCTCGTAATGCGCGATTGACTCTTCGAAACGGTCTTGGCGGTGATAGATGTTCCCGACGTTTATTTCCAGGCGGGCCAAGCGCCATGGATCGTTCAGACGCGCAAAAATTTCTCGCGCACGTTCCGCAGCCTGAAACGCCTGGTCGTACTCACCTGCGAGGATCATCGGCTGGATAGAACTGCTCAAAGTCCGCGCGGCTTCGTTCCAAATGCCCAAGGTCTCGTAAAGCCGGAAAGCCTGTTGATGGTGCTCGATGGCGGACCGGTTATCGCCAGAGGAATAGAGAGCGTTGGCCTTTGCGCGCAAGCCAAGCGCGAGAACCTCTTTCCGGCGCAGGCGTTTTGCGATAAGCACCGCAGCCTCAGCCAAGCAGAGTGCTTCTTGCGTGCTTACGCGGACTTTCTGGACCACCAATTGCGAGAGTTGCTCGACAATCTCCTGGCGGATCAACTTCTTCTTGTGTTGCGCGAGAAACTTGCGGCGCGCCGGTTCAGTGGATAGTTGCCCCAGCTCGGCCATCAGCGTGTCGTTTGAATTTTTCCTGAAGGCTGCGGGCATCAGTTAAAACCCAGTTCCTCGAGTTGCCCCCGCAGCCGCTCCAGGCATTTCTGGCGGGTAAATCCGATGGAGCCCACGGCGAGGCCCAGTTCCGCTGCGACCTCCGTGTAAGACCGCGAAGGCGTTTCGAAGAACAGAAGCTCCACTAGCCGCCGGCATTGCGGCTTCAGCACCGCCATGGCTTCTCGCAGCATTTGCTCTTCCTGCGTCTGCTGAACGAGACTTTCGGCTATCGAGGGCGTGGCCGGCTCCGGTAAATCCGTTTCCTCATCATCGCGGCTCACCGTGCGCTGGCTTTGCCGCTTCCAGCGGTAACTCTCGTGGTGCGCCACCTGCATCAGCCACTTGGGCAGCGCACGGGGTTCGCGCAGGTCGGGCAGGCGCACCAGAAGTTCCGTGCAGGTGGCCTGAAAAACGTCTGCGGCTTCCTCCCGTGACAAACCGTATTTCACGGGAATCGAATAGATCAGTGCCTTGTACTTCTCGATGAGCAAAGACCACGCTTCTTCATCGCCGGAGAGACAAGCTTTGACGAGTTTCGTGTCGTCCCACGCGGCGGGCGGCTTTTTGCTGGCCTTGGTCAAAACGGGGCTCATCGGGTGGCATTCTCCGTCCCCATTTTGAGGTAGAGCTGCTCCACATTCCAGAGTACGTATGGTTCGAGAACGGCGGGATGAAAATTGCCGATCGACTTCCTGGCTCCCGTTAGAACATCTGGGCCAGCCAGAAAAATCATAGGCTGATTCTCCGCCAGGACCTCCTGTGCGCGGTCGTAAATTTTCTTCCGCTGTTCGAAAGTGCGCGCGGACATCTGTTCCTCGATCAAACGATCGATTTCCGCTTCCCAGGGAGTGGCGGGGTGCGCTTGCGAGGGGTTCCACCAATGCATACCACCGCTCGATAGCCACACGTTGATGTCGGAATTCGGGTCGGCGTCAAAGCTCGCCATTCCCATCACGCAGGCATCGTATTCTTTCGTCTGCGTGACGCGATCGAGCAGGGAGCGAAACTCGAGCGGCACAACTTGAACGCGCATTCCCAGTTGCTTCAAGTCGTCCTGAAGGAGCGCCGCCATCTTGGCGCGGTCGGCGTTCGAAGAACTCGTGAGGATGGAGAATTCCACGGGTTTTCCGCCGGAATCCAAGAGCGTGGATTCCCCGTTGGGACCGCTGCTCCAGGAAAACCCCGTCTCCTTGAGGAGTGTGCGTGCGCGTTCGAGCGAGCGCGCCGGATGAGCGAGTTTTTCATTCCCCCATCGCCGGTTGCCCGGCGCCACCAGTCCCCAAAGGGCCGCGCCGCGCCCCTGATAGACAAGCCGCACGATCGCCTCGCGGTCCACCGCGGCCGAAACTGCCTGCCGAAACTTCACTTCGCGGAACCATTTTTGTTTCCGCTGCAGCTCCGGCGACGCTTTCTCGCCGGCATCGCTTAGATTGAAAAAGAGAAAGTTGTACTCGAGCCCCGGTCCAGCATCCAGCATGGTGTAATCGCGCTGCTGTCGTGATAACACGGAGAAATTTTCCGCGCCCAGCTGGCTGATCATATCGGTTTCGCCCGATTGGAACTTCAAGACCTGCGCATCCGCGTTCGGCACGAATAGAAATACGAGTTCATCCACGTAAGGCAGGCGATTGCCTTTGGCATCCGATTTCCAATAATAAGGATTGCGCTCCAGGACCAGACGCTGCCCTGAGACGTATTCCTTCAACCGGAACGGCCCGAGTCCCGCCCATTGATCAGCGGCCGTGGCCAAGGATCCGATCTGCCCCAGCTTCCCTTCCTGGTAGGGTTTTTCCAGGAGATGCCGGGGCAGAATCGCCAACCCATCGAACAGCCTTTCGCCCACCCCGTAAGACTTGGCCAGTTGAAACACGACGGTACGCGCGTCAACTTTGCGGACAACGATCGGTTTTCCGCCTACGATCAAGAAGTCTCGCTGCGGGGCATGCACGTTTTCGTCAAGATACACGCGGAACGTGAAGAGCACATCGTCCGCATCGAGCGGCTGCCCGTCCGAAAACTTGATCCCCTGCCGGAGAACGAGTGTGTAGGCAAGCCCATCGGGAGAGATTTTCCACGACCTGGCCAGCGCAGGTTCCGTCAGTTGCGTCGCGCGGTTGATATGGACGAGGTCGGCCTGCATTACAGCGATGACTTCGCGGGATCGCGTGTCAGCAGCAATCAATGGATTCAAGGTCTTCGGTTCGCCGCGGAGCGACATGACGAGGCGCCCTCCGGGCCGGCCCACTTCTCCCGGGAGTACGAGTAATTCTTCTTCTGCGCTTTTCTGTTGAGGAGAGGCAGCAGCATGGCGGCCGGCAAGAGTCAGAAGGGGCAGGGGCAGGAGCAGGCTCGAGAGGATCCAGCAGCAATGGGTATTGGCTCCCGGTCTTTTCACGTCAGGCTCCCGAGACTGCTCATTTCTATCTTGTACGCCTCCCCGCGCTCCTGCAATGAACTCGCAAGCCCCAGGTATCCTAGAAAGAACGGCACCATGATCAGGGCGGGCAAATACATCCACCAATAAGAAACCAGCACGCTGTATTGCTGCAGGCTCGAAAGAAGGTTTCCCCAGCTTGGCGCCGGCTCGGGGACTCCCAGACCGAGAAACGAAAGGGTCATTTCCGCCAGCACGTATTGCGGGATGAGAATCGCTGCCTGTGTCAAAAGCACACTAGAAGTTTCCGGCAGGATGTGGCGCCGTAGCAAGTATCCATTTGATGCTCCGAATCCACGCGCGGCGCGAACGAAGTCACGTTCTTTAGCGCTAAGTACGACGCCACGAACGAGTCGCGCCGGACGAGCCCAGCCTACTGCACCTATGACCGCGATGATCAGAAAAAAAGCCTCGAGGGGGCCGACCGCTAGAGGCAGGAATGCGCGGAGAGCGAAAAGAAGATACAGCCACGGCAACGCCAGAAAGAGTTCAGCGAAGCGCATGAGCACGCTGTCTCTCCAACCGCCATAGTAGCCTGCCACCGCACCAATGCACAAGCCGAAGAGCAATGTGAGCCCTGCCCCTAGAAGGCCGGCAAGTAGCGATACCTGTCCACCAAAGAGGAATCTCGAAAACTGGTCGCGGCCATAAGCATCAGTGCCGAACAGATAGATCCGTGTGTCTTCGGCACCGAAAAAGTGCATTCGGCACGGCAGGAATCCCAACAATCCGTAGCGAGCCCCGTTCAGGAAAAACTTCACGGAATGGGGCTCCGTCGTGTCTTGCTCATATTGGTCGAACGAGCCTTCGCGCAATCTCACAGAATACACAAAGGGCCGCACGTGGATATGGCCGTTGGCATCCACGAGATGAAGCCGCGTGGGCGGTAGATACGGGCTTTTGCGGTCCTGCTCGACGGGATCGTAAGGCGCGAAGAAACCCGCGCAGACTACAATCCCATGCAGCACGCCAAGTGCGACGAGCCACTTCGCGAACGTGCGCCGCGTGCTCACCGTGCGCTACTCTCCGTGCGGATTCGGGGATCGGCCAAGTAAAGAAGCAAATCCGCTAGCAAATTTCCTCCGACCAGGAAAAATGTCGAGAACAGGATACCTCCGATGACTACGTAGAGGTCGCGCGACAGAATGGCCTCTAATAATAGCGGTCCCAGGCCCGGCCAGCTCATCACGACTTCAATGAGCAGCGATCCGCTCAACAATACACCGATGCTGAAACCAAAAAGGGAGATCAAGGGATTTGCCGCGGCCGGAAGCGCGTAGCGATACAGAAGAGTGCGTTTCGGTATCCCATGCCCCAATGCGGCCAGAAGAAATGGGGCGTTGAGCACGTCTGCCACGGCTGCACGAACATGACGAACGAGCAGCGGCAGGGTTGACAGCACAAGGGCCATCACCGGCAGAATCATGTGCAAAGCCAGATCGCACAGTTTATTAAAGGGTGAGAGAGCTTCAAAACCGACGGAAGCCATGCCTCCGGTCGGAAACCATCCACTCCTCACGGCAAGCACCAAGAGTGCCAACGCAAGCGCCAAGTCGGGGATTACCAAGAGCGCCGCGGTTCCCCACGAAAGCAAACGGTCCGGCAGGCGCCCAAGACGATCCGCGCTCCATACACCTAGTGGTAGAGCGATCGCCCAAGCGAGCAGCGTGGCCGTAATTGTCAAGAGCAATGTGTTCCGCGCGCGCATCAGCAGAAGTGGCGCTACGGAACTGTTATAGGCGAAGGAAAATCCCATCTCGCCGTGGAGTAAGGAACTTAGCCAGGATAAATAACGAAGAGGAAGGGGCTTATCGAGACCGTATTGTGCACGCAACGCAGCTACCGTCTCCGGAGCAATTTGCGGATTCAAACGCATTTCATCGAAATACGTCCCGGGGGCCAGCGCTGTGAAGAGAAAAGTGAGAACAGACACACCGACTAATAAGAGCAAAGCGTGACCGAGCCGGCGCAAGAGGTAGCGCATCATTGCTCCACCGCAGGCCGCGTCGCGCGGGTGATTCTAGGCACGGCCGCGAGCAGCCGGAGTGTAGTTTCATGCTGGGGCTGCTTCAAGATTTTTTCTGCCGGACCCTGCTCAACGATCCGCCCGCGATTCATAACGGCGATCTCGTCAGCCAAGTAAGCGGCCATGGCCAGGTCGTGCGTAATGAACAAATACGTCATCCCCAAAGAACTTTGCAGCTCCATCAAGAGGTTGGCGATTTGCGCCTGTATCGAACAATCGAGGGCCGAAAGCGCCTCATCCAGAATCAACAGCTTGGGCTCGAGGGCCAATGCGCGAGCGATGGCCAGCCTCTGGCGTTGACCACCGCTCAACTCGGTGGGAAGCTGCTCTACAATGTCCGGGGAAAGACCAACTCGTTCGAGCAAGGAATTAGCGCGCTGCTTCATCTCTTCATGCTTGAATTTGCGCTGCAAAATCAACGGCTCAACGAGTATCTCGAACACGCTCCATCGTGGATTCAAAGAGCTTGCGGGATCCTGAAACATGAGTTGGATTTGCGGGCGAACTTGACGGCGCGCGGGCTCCCCAAGGTTGACGATGTCTTTTCCTTCAAACCAAATGTTTCCTGTCGTAGGAGATTCCAGACAGGCGAGACAGGACGCCAGCGTGCTCTTGCCCGATCCAGATTCGCCGACCACTGCCAGCGTGGTCCCCGGGAAAATAGAAAAGGACACACTATCCAGAGCAAGCAGCCCTTCTCGCGCGCCAGTGAGACTCCCCTTTGCATAGCGCTTCAAGAGATTTTCTGCTTTCAAGAGTGGCTGCATGTTTTGGCCGCTGCCAGATGCTTCAATTTTCATACTTAAAACAAGAAACTACATGAGACTCACCCAAGTTCACCAGTGCGGGCTCACGCTCTCTGCAAATGTTCATTCTTTCCGTGCACCTTGGTTCGAACGGACAACCTCCACGGGGCAAGGACGACTGCGAGGAATCGCCAGGGATTACAGGCAGCCTGGTCTTACGACTGCTTCCACGCCCATCGGAAACCGCCGGAATGGACTGGAACATTGCTTTTGTGTAGGGATGCCGGGGCGACGCGAGTACGGTTTCGGTCGGGCCACATTCGACGACCTGGCCGCCGTAAAGGACCATCACACGATCGGCAAAGCCGGAGAGCAGGGCGGGGTTGTGGGTGATGAAGATCATCGCGAGACCCAGCCTTTCCCTGAGCGTTCGAAACACTCCGAGAATTTCCATTTGTGTCGCGGGGTCGAGCGACGCGGTCGGCTCATCGGCAATCAACACGGAAGGGCCGCAGACGATCGCTTGCGCGATCAGCACGCGTTGGCGTTGTCCGCCACTCAGCTGGTGCGGATAGGAGCGTGAAATGCGGTCCGCCTCTTCAGGAAAGACCTCTGCGAAAACTTGACGCGTCCCTTCGTTCAGCCCGCTTTTTCCCTGGGAACTGTGCGCGGCCAGCACTTGGCGAACCTGCTCGCCGGCGCGCATGGTTGGGTGGAGCGCAAGAGATGGCTCTTGGAAAATCAGCGAAATGCGCCGGCCGCGGATTTGTTGCAGTTCCTCAAGCTTGGCCTGCAGAAGATCCTTCCCTTCGAAGTGGACAGCCCCGCGAGTGATCTCCCCATTTCCCGGAAGCAGCCGCACAAGTGATACCGCGAGCGTGCTTTTGCCTGATCCGGATTCGCCGAGGATACCCAGTATTTCGCCGGGCATGAGGGCAAAACTGACGCCGTTTAACGCCGGGCAGAGGACACCCTCGCGCGAGCGGTACGAAACGTGAAGATCCTGGATTTCAAGAACGGATGCCATTCGCCGGGCCTGTCCTGGGCCCTCCCTCACTTCGATTCATGTTGCGGCAGGATCATGGAGCGGACAAGACAAACGTCATCTGTCGCGCGCCAAGGGTAATTCTCTCAGATTAGTGGAAAGTTGCGTGAGACTTCAGAGAAGGTGTAGTGCGGATATTCTTCGGAGTTTGCAAAAAGAATGTAAATCTGGATGCCAGGGCTAATCCAAGTGGGGCATTGCAGGAGTTCAGGAGGGGAAATCCTCGCAATCCCGCACTTGTGCCGAACACCGCCAGTTCGGCGAGGACATCTACCTATGATTGACTCGCGCTTGGCCTTCAGTGGCTAGCGAATCTCTCCTCGCGCCGACGGCTTGCTTGCCACCGCCACATCCGATCGAGGAGTCATTGAAAGAACAAAGTATTCGCGCTCCTTGCCGTCGGCTTCGGGAACTCGAAGCAGCAACTTGTCCTTGTGAATCCGGAATTGAGCGGTTTCGCCCACCGGCAAGAGGGCGGGATGTTTATCGTCTTTCGGCCTGATGCGATAGGTGACCCGCTCCGTCTGCAACACGTATTCCTGGCACATTACTACCTTGGTGTTCTTGTGCTGGCCGTCTGTTCCAAAGATTTCGCCCGCGATGGTCTTGCCATCTTTTTCGGCGTAACCGCAAGACGCAGATTCCATTTGAATCAGCACGCCCTTTTCATAGGCCGGCGCGTCTTTGGCCTGAACGCTCATCGTCGTCGCGAAAACCAGAATTACAATCATTCCTATTCTCATCGTCGCCCTCCCAGAAAAAGATTGTTATTTCGCCCAGACGGCAAAATGATTGCGCCATGTGCCCGGACCAGCAGACTGGGCACAAGAAGCCCTCGCCCCTCTGTAGGCCGTTTCCAGTTCATCGTATAAGGGATGCCCACAGTTAGAAAAATATAGGCTCTTTGGGGCTCGTATATCCGGAGACCAGCAGAGTCACGCTCAAGCCGATGCAGCGCGGCCCGAGCGTTGAAGAAGCGATTCGCTCTTGTTTACCTAAGGAGAAGAGAATCGGAAAATTGAGAGAATTAGAAATTCGGAGAAGCCGCGCGGGCCGCCGGCCGACCTTCAGAAGAAGCTATGGATCGCGCGAGCGTGAGGCGTGGGGCTCGCAACAAGAGGAACAGTTCACCCGCCCAGAGTAAAATGTCAAGTAAGCGTCCGCGCTGGAGATTGCTCAGGTTCTGAGATTGCAGGCTGACGTCGAGCGCCCTTCGCGAGCATTCCTCGATGAAGGCTCGCATCGAGACCACGTCGACGGGTTCAGCGCTGAACTTGCGGCCCCGCGGATCAAGGCCGTCAAGCCTTTCATAACAACGCATCAGGAAGTGGCTCAGGCAGAGAGCTTGGCGATCCAGTGTAGTAATCGCGGCGCTGCCACAAGAACCCACCCAGCAGCTTCGTTTCCCAACCTTCGTATCCATCCCACCCAGACCCATTGATTTAACCGTGCGACCGGTCTCACTCTTCTTCGGATCTTTCTTCAATGTATTTAGATGCGCGATGCGACCTAAACGGTTTCATCATGGGAAAAGATGTTGTTCATTATTGGACACTCGCCGGTGGCATTTGTTTCCGACCGAAGCTACACTTCTGGATCGAGGACGTCGCGCTCACCGCGGCAAGCTCGCTCACGTCGAGAATTGTTTCCGCGGACCGCGATTATGGCTGACACCGCGCTCCGCAATTCTCCAGCACGCCGTAGGGCATTTTCGTAAACCGCTGAATTGCATCCAAAACTTAGTTCGATGTGCGGAAGGTTTCCACAGGCGCCACTCTTGTACTTTTGGACCGTCTCAGCATAAACTCCCTCGGAGCATTCGTTTTAGCGAGCCGCCTCAACCTTATGAGGAACTCAATGGCTCGGGCGAATAGGGGTTGTGATGTCTGGGGGGAGAGAAAATGAGAGAACTGTTGTGTGCGTTCTTTGTCTTGACGCTCTCGTTGTGCTTCGCCTCATCCGGGTGGGGGCAAGCGACGGGCAGTTTCTCTGGCACGGTTACTGACAAATCGGGATCGGTTATTTCGGGAGCCAGCGTAACAGCTACTTCGCAGGGTACCGGCCTCTCTCGTGCATCCAAGACGGATGACGCTGGCCATTACCTCATCCCCTTGCTGCCGGTAGGGATCTACACCTTGCGTGTCGAATTCCAGGGTTTTCGCGCCGCGGAGACGAAAGACTTGCGCCTGCAGATTGACGAGGCGCGTGAATTGGATTTTAGCCTCTCTCCTTCCTCGGTCACTACCCAAGTGGAAGTGTCGGCAAACGCCGTAGCCGTGGAGACGGCCAATCCTTCCCTCGGACAGGTCATCACCGCCGAGCAAGTGGCGCAGCTTCCTCTGAACGGGCGCGATTTCGTCCAGCTCGCCACTCTTACCCCCGGCGCTACGGCGGAATCGAACCCCAATAGTTTTTTCACCTCCGCCGCCAGCAGTGAGGTCGCCACACGCGGCTCCTTCTCACTGTCGGTCGGCGGCTCCCGTCCCAACAGCACCGATTGGGTGCTGGATGGCGTAGACAACAACGAATTGACTGCCGGCGGTATCGGGACTTTTTCCTCGATCGATGACATTCAGGAATTCAAGGTTTTGACATACAACTACTCGGCCGAATACGGCACTCGCGCCGGACCTACCGTGCTGGTCACAACAAAATCCGGCTCCAACGGCTTCCACGGATCGCTCTTTGAGTTTTTGCGCAATACTGCGCTCGACGCCAAGAGCTTCTTTGCGACTTCGGCGGAAAAATTCAATCTAAACCAATATGGAGGTTCCATCGGCGGACCGATTCGTAAGGACAAAACCTTCTTCTTCGTCGATGGCGAACAGAAGACTCAGCGCCGCGGCGAGACGTTTACGGGGTTGGTCCCCAGCGTGGCGATGCGGCCGAGTGCAACGCAGTCCTTTGCGGATTTCACGACCGTAACCGGCACAGTGATGGTTGGCGGAAATGCCGTTACCGTACCTGGCATAGTCAATCCGAACATGCTGGGAACTTCGAGAAACCCTGCCAACTTTCCAAATGTCTATTTCCAGTGCGATGCCAGCGGCAATCCCCTGCCGGCCGCCGCGAATGGCAGCCAGGCACAGGGGACCCCGTGCGCCAAAATACCGGCCAGTCTGGTCAACAGCATCGGTGCGTCCCTGCTTAACTTCTACCCCCTGCCAAACGCCAGCGCTCAGGGATTCAACTTCGTGAGCGAGCCTGTCCGCAAACTTGACGAAACCAAGATTGACATCCGTTTGGACCACACCGTGTCCGCCAACGATAATCTCTTTGCCCGTTTTAGCTACGACGACGCCGTCTCCTACGTTCCCGGCGGCTTCTCCGGCGGATTTGCCGAGGCCAACGCCTTCGGCAGCAACCAGGGCATTATCAACCACGCGCGCAACGTGGCCATTGGGGCGACCCACGTCTTTTCACCTTCGACGGTGAACCAGGCGAGCTTTGGTTACAACCGCATCTTCGACTACATCACTTCTCAGGGCACCGGGAGTTGTGAATCTGCGAAGCTCGGCATTCCAGGCGCGAACTTGGGCTGCACCGGCATTGGCAGCAGCGCTAAGTGTACCCCAGGCGCTTATAGCTGTGGATTGGTCAGTACCTTGCTTATAGGCGGCTACTGGTCTGTGGGCGATCGCGGCTACTCTCCCTTCCAGGGTGGCACAAACATCTTCACATTTAAAGACTCCCTCGCCCTGAGCCGCGGCAAGCACGACTTCAAGGTCGGAATTGATGTTCGCGCAAATCAGATGAACGTCGGTACCGAAGCCTTCCAAGACGGATTCTGGATTCCTGGTGCTATTGGCAATTTTTCCGGCTATAGCGACACCGCCTCGACAATTCCCGGCAATCCGGAGGCGGATCTTGTTCTCGGCCTAGTGGGCGTGTCTGAGCACGATCAGACCTTCAACGGCCCTGTCACCGGTCGTCGCTGGAAAATCTACCGCCCCTTCGTTCAGGACGATTGGAGAATCACGAAAGACCTCACAATTAATTTGGGCTTGGCGTGGGATCTCACTACTCCCATCTCCGAGGCCGGTGGGCGTATGGCGGACTACATCCCTGCCACTGGTACGGGCACGGCTCAGCTTCTCGTTGCCAATAAGAACGGCGTGGGCTCTTCGGCCGGGGTAAACAGGAATTGGACGGCCCTTGAGCCGCGCATCGGCGCGGCTTGGAAGGTACTCGGCAGCGAGAAGACCGTGCTCCGCGGCGGCTATGCCATCTATCACGATTCCGCTTGGAGCCAGGGTGCCCAAGGCCTTTGGCAGAATCCTCCGTTCTTTGCCGAAGGCGACAATTTTGGGCTGGCCCAAAATTCCGGAATTACTTTCGGACCCCAGCAAGTTGGCTGCCCCACCACCACTTCGTACTGCGCTTCATTGGTCGGCGGCCCGGCGGTTACGGGCGTTACCACCTCCCAGGGATTTCCGATTTTTAATACACCGCCCGACCTAGCCACCTTTACCGGAACGTTTTTTTACCAACCCCGGGACTTCAAGCTCGGCAAGGTTCAGCAATTTAACGTGAACTTGGAGCGGCAAGTCCCAGGAAACGTCGTACTCACCGTTGGCTACGCCGGTGCACGCGGCAACCACATCCTGGTGGCTGGGAATGACATCAACACCAATGGACCCACGGGATGCACAGGAGGAGGCACATACACCATCGGTTGCGGTCCCGGCGGAGCTCGCTTCGTTTCGCCATACAATGTGCCCAACGGCAACGCTATTCTAGAGTTCGGCGATCTCGGCAAAACCAGCTACGACTCGCTTCAAATCAAAGCCGAGACCAAGACCGCCAGGTACGGCCTTTACGCCCTCGTCGCGTACACCTACTCGCACACCCATGACAATGGCCTCAGCGACGGTCTGGGCTCTTTGCTGAGTGCGCCCTACTTCCCGCTCCCGAATTGGCAGACGCTCGATTGGTCTTTGTCTCAGATCAACCTTAACAACAGTTTCACCGGCAGCTTCATTTACGATTTGCCTTTCGGCAAGGGCAAGAAGTACGGCACTGCCTGGCATAGCGTCACCAACTCCCTGCTTGGGGGCTGGCAACTGACGCTCATCGAACAAATCACCTCCGGCTTCCCAGACCCCCTCATCGACAGCGCCAACCAGTCCGGGGTCTTTTTCAACAACGGCGGCAACGGAAACAACTTCAACCGTCCGGACCAGGTTTCTGGTTGCAATCCCTACGCCGCCAGCCACAGCAAGCTTCAGTGGATTAATTCCGCTTGCTTTGTTGCGCCCCCTGCCGGCCACTTGGGGAACGCTGCCCGTGTTCCCGTCTACGGTCCGGATTTCGTCAATACCGACTTCTCCGTCATCAAACAATTCGCGCTGCCTTGGGAAAACATGAGCTTGAATTTCCGAGCGGAGTTCTTCAACCTTTTCAATCACGCGCAGTTCGGTTCGCCGATTAATGACGTTAGCGCGCCTGGTTTTGGCTCGGTGAACTCGACTGTGAACAACCCCCGTCTCGTCCAATTCGGTCTGAAGCTGACGTTCTAGCCCTCGTTCCTGGCTGGAGGCTCTACGCTCGGAGGTGGCCGACCCAGCGCATTCCCGTGGGCCGACCACTCTTTGGGCGGAAACGCCGGCAGGCACCCGATTGCCGCATCCTTGGGCTGACGTCATGCGCCATTTCCAACGCACCTTTTAGAATAGATGCGACGGAAAAATTGATAAACACAAATCCGTGCAACTGCACTTGCTTGCGCGCCGCGAATCCCTGAGAATCTAAGGTTTACAGATGCGTGTTTTTCCGCACGGTGGCGGCTTCCCGCGCCCAAAAGAGAAGCGAGTGAAATGGCCAGTCAGGTAAATTCCGTAAAGCGTATCGTCGCCTACTTTTCGATGGAGATTGCCTTGGAGAACGCCATGCCGAGCTACAGCGGCGGACTCGGCGTTCTTGCGGGCGACACCATTCGCGCCGCTGCCGACTTGCGCCTGCCCATGGTGGCGGTCTCCTTGCTTTACCGCAAAGGCTTCTTCACCCAGCGCCTCGCCGAAGATGGCTCGCAAACCGAAGAACCGGTCGAGTGGCGCGTGGAAGACTTCTTGAAGGAGGAAACCGCCCGCGCCAGCGTCTCGATAGAAAACCGCCACGTCGAGCTGCGCTGCTGGCGTTATTCCGCGAAAGGGGTGCGCGGTTTTGAAGTTCCCATTTACTTTCTCGACGCCGACCTTCCTTCCAATGCCGAAGCCGATCGCAACCTCACCGGCACTCTGTATGGCGGTGATTCCTACTACCGCTTGTGCCAGGAAGTCGTTCTGGGAATCGGCGGCGTGCGCATGCTCCGCGCGCTCGGCTACAACGACCTCACGCGCTACCACATGAACGAAGGCCACGCGGCGCTGCTGGCGCTGCAATTGCTGTACGACGAAACGACGAAGGCCGGGCGCAAATCCATCCGCAGCGAGGACATCGAAAAGGTCCGCAGCAAGTGCGTTTTCACCACACATACGCCGGTGCCTGCGGGACACGACCGTTTCCCGATGGAATACCTCACACGGGTATTTCCGGACCAGACGGAGTTTCTCGATTTGAAAGATGCTCCTACCGCGGATTTGATGAAGCGCGTCTTGCAGGCGGAGCAGAATTTCCCGGACTTGCGGGAAGCGGCGCGCCTCGGGGCCTCCCTCAATTTGACGCAGCTGGCCCTGAGCTTGAGCACCTACGTCAACGGCGTTGCCAAGCAGCACGGCGAAACTTCGCGCCAGATGTTTCCGGGAGCAGCGATCGAGGCCATCACCAACGGGGTGCACGCCGGGACGTGGACTTCGCTTCCGTTTCAACAACTCTTTGACCGCTACATTCCCTCGTGGCGCGAGGACAACTACAGTTTGCGTAGCGCGCTGGGCTTGCCCGCGGAAGAAGTTTGGGCGGCTCATCTGATCGCCAAGTTCGATTTGCTCGAGACGGTGCGCAAGAAGACCGGACTCAAGTTCGATTCGGAAGCGTTCACGATCGGTTTCGCGCGCCGCGCAACGGGATACAAGCGCGCCGACTTGATCCTGGCCGATCTTGATCGGCTCCGGGAGATTGCCAAGAACGCCGGCCACTTCCAGATTATTTATGCCGGCAAGGCGCATCCGAATGATGGAGGCGGCAAGGACATCATTCGCCGTATTTTCCAGGCGAAAAAAGCGTTGCGAAAAACGGTGCCCGTGGTTTTCATCGACGACTACAATCTCGAGCTCGGCGGGAAGATAACTTCCGGCGTGGACCTCTGGCTCAACACGCCGCAGTTTCCTCTCGAAGCTTCCGGCACCAGCGGCATGAAGGCCGCGCTGAATGGCGTGCCGAGTCTGAGCATTCTTGACGGCTGGTGGGTGGAAGGCCACATTGAGGGGGTCACCGGATGGTGCATCGGCGAATCGCGGCGCACCGCTGCCGGCAATGCTCCCGCTGATAACAAGGCTGAAGCCGAATCGCTTTATGCCAAGCTGGAGGGCGTGATTCTTCCCATGTACTACAACGATCGTGCCAAGTTCCTGGAAGTCATGCAGCACGCCATTGCCATCAATGGCTCGTTCTTCAACACCCAGCGTATGGTGCAGCAGTACATCACCGACGCCTATCTGCGCTGATGCGTCGGAATGCGCTTTGCCAGATCACGGGGCTTAAGAGAATACCAAACGAGGATCGAGCGCGCCGGCTAGCGCAGCCCGTTCTTGTACATGGCCATGCCGACGGCGGCATCCATTCCCAACTTTTCTAGTGCAGCGATCTCACGGCGCGTCTTGATGCCGCCCGCGGCGATAATCGGATGGGATGTCGCGTCGCGCAGCTTGCGAAACCATTCGAGGTTCGCGCCGGTCATCGTGCCCTCACGGTCCACGTCGGTGCACAAGAACCCGGCGCAGAAGGGTTCGAGCTGCGTCATCACTGCCTCTGCCTGAAGTGCGATGCGCGTGCGCCAGCCGTGAATGGTGATGTTTCCCCTGGCAGTGTCGAGCGCGATGATGATTTGTTTTCGGCGAACTTTTTTTGCGAGCCGCCGCAAGAATCCGGTGTTCACTTTTCGGCGGCGGAAAGCGGCGCTTCCGACAATGACCTGGCTCGCGCCCCATCCGGTAATTTCTTCGGCACGAGAAACGGCTCGAATCCCGCCGCCGACGCGCACGTTCATGCCGAAATCTTTTCGCGCACTGGTACAGAGGTCGCGAACGAGGTCGTCGTTCTGGCCTTTCCCCATGGCGGCGTCGAGGTCGATGACGTGCAACCAGGGATATTCTTTGAATTTCCTCAGGAGGCCGAAGACGTCGGCGACGGCAAGCTCGCGCTTCCGCCCATGCACCAATTGGACTGCCTGGCCGTCCTGCAAATCGATGCACGGGATCAGCA
>Ga0137398_10000119_pt1 | contig 22661 bp, 13 predicted proteins | sample czorhiz216metaG_FD_106659 | JGI IMG/M metagenome (GOLD analysis project Ga0137398, IMG submission 106659) | Vadose zone soil microbial communities from Angelo Coast Range Reserve, California, USA - czorhiz2.16 metaG | ecosystem: Environmental > Terrestrial > Soil > Vadose zone | place: USA...
ATCGCACGCAGGTCTTCGATGCGCTGTGAGCTCGTGCGCGACGCCGGGCGCGATCCGATCTTGAGCTCGGAAATTTCCAGCAAAGGCGTCATCTGCCGGAAGAAAGTGGAAAATCCAGGGGTCTCGTACACCAGGGAGCGATAAGCGCGGAATGCCTGCGTGGAAAGGCCGTCCATGGCCGATGCGAAGCGCGAACGGCTCTCGCCCGACAGCGAATCGTTCTCGAGCGACGCCAGCACGGTCGCCGCGGTGATGGCCTCGAGATTCGCGGCCGCGCTTTCACGGGTACCGTACTTGGCGGCAATGATTTCTCCCTGCTCGGTAATTCGTATGCGGCCTCGCACCGTGCCGTGCGGCTGGGCGCGGATCGCCGCGAACGAGGAGCCCCCTCCCCGGCCCACGGCCCCGCCGCGCCCGTGGAAGACCTGCATCCCCGTGCCGAATTTCTCGAATACCGCCGCTAGCGAACGGGTCGCTTGGTGCAGGCTCCAAACCGACGTGAGATAACCGCCATCCTTGTTCGAATCCGAATATCCGACCATCACCTCTTGAAAGCCATGCGCCGACGTGATGGCCGCGACCTCGGGCAGCTGCAACCAGGCCGTCATCACGCCGGAGGACTTTGCCAAATCGTCGATGGTTTCGAAAAGCGGCACAGCCATGATCGCTGCGCGGGGATTCCCCTGCCCTCGATACAGCCCCGCCTCCTTCAGCAGGATATTCACCTCCAGGAGATCCGAGACACTCTCGCACTTGGACACGATGTAGGTGGTCATGCAGCCGCAACCATAGCGGCGATGCGCTTCGGCGGCGGCACGCACGACTCCCAGCTCCGACAGGGTCTCCGGCGAGTAGCTCGCGTACGGGCTTGCCAGAAGCCGCTCGCTGGCAAGTTCACGCCGCAGCAAGAGAACCCGCTCCGGCTCCTCCAGCGCTTGATAATCCGGCGATACCCCCGCAACCTTGAGCAGTTCCGCCACCACGCGCGCGTGCACGTCCGCGTTTTGCCTCAAGTCCAGGGTCGCCAGGTGGAAGCCGAAAGTCTCCACGGCGCGGGATAATCGAGCCAGCGCGCCGCCGGCATTCCGGCCCAGCTTGCTCTCGGACATCAGGGACCGCTCGAGTATATTGAGGTCCGCGCTCAGGCTCTCAGCATCGGCGTACGGCTCGGCGCTGACCGACGCCGGCCGCGACGGCGCTCGTCCGGTCAACTGCTGATAGGTCGCTGCGAGCCGCCCATAGATGCCCGTGATGGCGCGTCGATAAGGTTCATCCGCTCGGGCAGCGTTGAGATCGCCGCTCCGTTGTGCCAGCGCATTCAAGTCGGCGGACACTCCGGCGAGCTCGCTCGACACCGAAAGTTCGGCGCCCAGCGCATTGAGTTCCTCCAGATACCCGGCCAAAAGCGCTTGTGCCGCCCGGCTCAGCGCCAGGTGCAACGAGTCGGCGGTGACGTGCGGATTGCCGTCGCGATCGCCGCCGATCCAGCTGCCGAGCCGCAGGAAACTTGCCGGACGCCGCCCGATCAATCGCGCCCACCGGGCGTAGAGCACCGGCACCGTCGGCAGAAAGATGTCTCTCAAATAGGTCAGCGCGATATCGACCTCATCCGCCACATACAGTCTTTCCCGGCGCAGCGCCCGGGTTTGCCACAGCAACGCGATCTCTGCCGCTATCCCCTGCTCGATCAATTCCCCTTCCGGAGTTTCGGTGTGGCCGGCGTCGCGCTGCCGCATCAATGCGGCGATCCGGTTGCGGTGATCCAGCATGCTCTTGCGCATCACTTCGGTGGGATGCGCCGTCAGCACCGGAGTGATCAATGCTCGGTCCAGCAGCTCGGCGACTTCTCGGGTCTCTATGCCTTGCGCGGCCAGAAACTGCAGGGCCGATGCTAATGTGTTGCCTTCTTCCGCGGCCGCTCCTTGCCGGTCTTCGGCAAGATTGGCCAGCATGGAAAACAGCATGAAGCTGCGTACGAAGGCAACGGTCTCGTCGAGCGACAGAGTCTCCAATCCGGCGGCCAAGCCGCGGGGGTTGGCGATGCCGCGATAGCGGTCCACGGACGCCGCCCGTATGGCTTCGATGCGTTGAAACAGAGCCTGGCCGCCATAGGTGCGAATTATGTCGCCTAGAAGCTTGCCGAGAAATCGAACGTCGGCGTTCTGGGTGATGGTGGACGGCCGTGATGTCATGGCGGACAATATCGCATGTTGGCGTAAGTGCGCGCCCGGTTTTGGTTTGCCCGCGGTTAGGGTTGCGACAATGGCGATCCCACCGTTGGTTGATACATCGCACTTATCAAATCATTGGTGGGAACGATTAGAAGATTTTCTCGCTTCGATCCACACTGGATGGCGGCTTGGCGGCAGTTTCGCGTGGGAGTAGTATCTGATATATCTATTGCGGCACCAGGTACCATGAGTAACCAAGCTCCCCGGCGAGTGATACCGATTAAAGTCGAGCCGCCGTCCAGCTTGAGTGCGGCAGAGCGGTCGACAGTGCTCGAGGCCTGCGCGCGGCTGAAGAAGCTGCCGGGAGCCCTGTTGCCGATTCTGCACGCGGTGCAGGAAGCGCTTAGATTTGTACCCAAGGACGCCGTGCCGCTGATCGCCCAGGAACTCAACCTCTCGGTGGCCGAGGTTCATGGCGTAGTGACCTTCTATCATTATTTTCTCTCGGAGCGTCCGGGGCGCCACGTAGTGCACTTCTGCCGGGCGGAGGCCTGCCAGGCGCTTGGCAGCGTGGCGCTGGAGGCGCATGCCAAGGCGAGTCTGGGCGTTGATTTTCATGGCACGACGAGGGACGGCGCGATCACGCTGGAACCCGTGTACTGCCTGGGCAACTGCGCCTTGGGCCCCTCGCTCATGATCGACGAACAATTGCACGGGCGTATCACGCCCGAGCGCTTTGACGCGCTGATGACGCAAAGCCGGGAGCGGACGTGAAGATCTACGTGCCACGCGATGCGGCGGCGCTTGGTGTCGGCGCCGATCAGACCGCCGAGGGCATCGTGGCCGAGGCGCGGCGGCGCGGAATCGCCATCGAGCTCATCCGCAACGGCTCGCGCGGCCTTTTGTGGCTGGAGCCCTTGGTCGAGGTTGATGTCGGCGGCACGCGCATGGCCTACGGCCCGGTGCGGGCCCAGGATGTGGCCGGCTTATTTGACGCGGACTTCGCGTCCGGCAAGCCGCATGCCCTGAGCCACGGCGCCACGGCGGAGATCCCGTACCTGAAGAAGCAAGAACGCCTCACCTTTGCTCGTGTCGGGATCACGGATCCCCGCAGCCTGGAAGACTACAAAGAGCACGGCGGCTACCGCGGCCTCGCCGCTGCCCTCACGCAGAAGCCCGCGGACATCGTCGCGAGCGTCACCGCATCCGGCCTGCGCGGCCGCGGCGGAGCGGCCTTTCCGGCCGGGATCAAGTGGAAGACCGTCCTCAGCACGCCGGGCGCGCAAAAGTACATCGTCTGCAACGCCGATGAGGGCGACTCCGGAACCTACTCCGATCGGATGCTGATGGAGGGCGACCCCTTCGTCCTGATCGAGGGCATGACCATCGCCGGGTTGGCCACGGGCGCCACCCAGGGCTACATTTATCTGCGCTGGGAGTACCCACAGGCGAAGGCGGCACTCGAGGCCGCGATTGCCGCCGCCGCCACTGCGGGGTTTCTGGGACAGAACATCCAAGGCAGCGGCAAGGCCTTTGAATTGGAAGTGCGCATGGGAGCCGGCGCCTACATCTGCGGCGAGGAGACCTCGCTGTTGGAATCCTTGGAGGGCAAGCGCGGCCAGGTACGCTTCAAACCTCCGCTTCCCGCCATCGAAGGGCTGTGGGGCAAGCCCACGGTGATCAACAATGTGATCACGTTCGCCTCGGTGCCCATCATCATGGATCGCGGCGCCGAGTACTATCAGCACTTCGGCATGGGCCGCTCGCGCGGCACGCTGCCGATGCAGCTCGCCGGCAATATCAAGCAGGGCGGCCTGGTGGAGATCGCGTTCGGCATGACGTTGCGCGAGCTGCTGTACGATTTCGGCGGCGGTAGTTTCAGCGGCCGTCCCATCCGCGCGGTCCAAGTCGGAGGCCCTTTGGGGGCCTATCATCCGGAATCCCAGTTCGACACCCCCTTGGACTACGAAGCCTTCGCCGCGATCAAGGGAATGCTCGGGCACGGCGGCATCGTGGCCTTCGACGACAGCGTCGATATGGCGGCCCAAGCGCGTTATGCGATGGAATTCTGCGCCATCGAGTCCTGCGGCAAGTGCACGCCCTGCCGCATCGGCTCGACCCGCGGAGTGGAAGTCATCGATCGGCTGATCGCCGGTGAGAACTCAGCCCAGCAGGAGGCGATTTTGCGCGATCTGTGCGAAACCCTGACTTACGGCTCGCTGTGCGCGCTCGGGGGGTTGACTCCTTATCCCGTGATCTCTGCGTTGAACCATTTCCCCCAAGATTTCGTCAAACCGTCAAGGGCGTCCAGCGCCGCCGGTTGATTACACGAGGACTGATCCATGCTATCCATTGCCGAGAAAGACTTAGGCACTCCCAAGCGCGAGAGCGCCCAGCTCGTGACGCTCACCATCGATGGCCAGGAAGTCACGGTGCCTGTCGGCACCTCGGTGATGCGCGCGGCGGCGCTGTCCGACGTGAAGATCCCCAAGCTCTGCGCGACGGAACAGTTGGAGGCCTTCGGCTCCTGCCGCCTGTGCCTGGTGCAGATCGAGGGCATGAAGGGACTGCCCGCCTCCTGCACGACCCCCGTCGCCGCGGGGATGAAAGTCACCACCCAGAACAAACAGCTCGCCGACATCCGCCGCGGCGTGATGGAGCTCTACATCTCCGATCACCCCTTGGACTGCCTGACCTGTCCGGCCAACGGGCACTGCGAGCTGCAGGACATGGCGGGGGTGGTGGGCCTTCGCGAGGTGCGCTACGGCTACGAGGGAGCCAATCACCTCACCGTCGAGAAGGACACGAGCAATCCCTATTTTACCTTCGATGCCAGCAAGTGCATCGTCTGCTCGCGCTGCGTCCGTGCCTGCGATGAGCAGCAAGGCACGTTCGCGCTGACCATCCAGAATCGCGGCTTCGAGTCCACGGTGTCCGCCAGCCAAAACGTATCCTTCATGGATTCGGAGTGCGTTTCCTGCGGCGCCTGCGTGCAGGCTTGCCCCACCGCAACTCTTTCCGAGAAATCCCTGATCGAGAAGGGTCAGGCCGAGCACAGCATCACCACGACCTGCGCCTACTGCGGAGTGGGCTGCTCGTTCCGCGCCGAAATGAAGGGCGAGGAAGTGGTACGCATGGTGCCGAACATGGACGGCCATGCCAACCACGGGCACTCCTGCGTCAAGGGACGCTTTGCGATTGGGTACGCTACCCATTCGGACCGCATCGTCAAGCCCATGATCCGCTCGAAGATCACCGATCCCTGGCGCGAAGTCTCGTGGGAAGAAGCGATCGGCTACGCGGCCTCGGAACTCAAGCGCATTCAAGCGAAGTATGGCCGCGACTCGATCGGCGGCATCACCTCTTCGCGCTGCACCAACGAGGAGACCTACGTCGTACAGAAGCTGGTGCGCGCGGGCTTCGGCAACAACAATGTCGACACCTGCGCCCGCGTGTGCCATTCACCCACGGGCTACGGCCTCAAGAACACGCTCGGCGAATCGGCCGGCACCCAGAACTTCGACTCGGTGATGAAGTCCGACGTCATCTTCGTGATCGGTGCGAATCCCACCGACGGCCATCCGGTGTTCGCATCGCAGATGAAGCGGCGCCTGCGCCAGGGGGCGAAGCTGATCGTCGCCGACCCGCGGCGCATCGATCTCGTGCGCACGCCGCACATCGAGGCCGAGCAGCACCTCAAGCTCCGGCCCGGCACCAATGTGGCGCTCATCAACTCCCTGGCCCACGTCGTCGTCGCCGAAGGCTTGGTCAAAGAGGACTTCGTGCGCGCGCGCTGCGAAATGCCTTCCTTCGAGAAGTGGCGCAACTTCGTTGCCCAGGAGAGAAACTCTCCGGAAGCGATGGAAGCGGTGACGGGGGTGCCGGCCGCCGATGTGCGCGCCGCCGCCCGCCTGTACGCCACCGGCGGCAACGGCGCCATCTATTACGGCCTCGGCGTCACCGAGCACAGCCAGGGTTCCACCATGGTGATGGGCATTGCGAATCTCGCCATGGCCACCGGCAATGTCGGCAGAGAAGGCGTGGGTGTGAACCCCCTGCGCGGCCAGAACAATGTGCAGGGCTCCTGCGACATGGGCTCCTTCCCGCACGAATTCCCTGGTTATCGGCATGTCTCGGATGACTCGGTGCGCGCCCTGTTCGAGGATGCCTGGGGCATGAAGCTGCTCGGCGAACCTGGCCTGCGCATTCCTAACATGTTCGAGGCCGCGCTCGACGGCGAGTTCAAGGGCCTGTACATCGAGGGCGAGGACATCGCACAGTCCGACCCCAACACTCAGCACGTCACCGCGGCCCTGACCTCGATGGAGTGCATCATCGTGCAGGACTTGTTCTTGAACGAGTCCGCGAAGTTCGCTCATGTGTTCCTGCCCGGCTCGTCCTTCTTGGAGAAGGACGGCACCTTCACCAACGCCGAGCGGCGCATTTCACGGGTTCGCAAAGTGATGAAGCCGAAGTCCGGCTACGCGGATTGGGAGATCACTCAGCTGCTCTCGAACGCCGTCGGCTACCCGATGAATTACACGCATCCCTCCGAGATCATGGATGAGATCGCACGCCTGACCCCGACCTTCACGGGCGTGAGCTTCGACCGCATCGATGAGCTCGGCAGCATCCAGTGGCCGTGCAATGCCGAGCACCCCGAGGGCACGCCGACCATGCACATCGGCGAGTTCGTGCGGGGCAAGGGCAAATTCTTGGTGACCGAGTACGTGCCCACCGCGGAGAAAGTCAACGCTCGCTACCCCCTGATCCTGACGACCGGACGCATCTTGAGCCAGTACAACGTGGGTGCGCAGACCCGGCGCACCGAGAACAATGCGTGGCATGACGAAGATCGTCTGGAGATCCATCCGCAGGATGCGGAGGACCGCGGCATTGCCGAAGGGGACTGGGTGGGCATCGAGAGCCGCGCCGGCGACACGGTGCTGCGCGCCCGGGTGACCGAGCGGGTTCAGCCCGGCGTGGTCTATACGACTTTTCATTTTCCCGAATCCGGAGCCAATGTGATCACCACGGATAATTCCGACTGGGCCACGAATTGCCCCGAGTACAAGGTGACCGCCGTGCAGGCCGTCCGGGTGAGCCAGCCCTCCGAGTGGCAGAAGCGCTTCCGCGAGTTCAGCGAGACCCAGGAAACCCTGCTGAAGAGCGCCGATGTCATGTTCGTCGACAAATAGGATGAATGGACCCATGAGCAATGATGCGGTCGCCGGCAAAGATTCAGCCGGCGCCGGACACGGCAGCGAAGGACACGGCACGTCGGAGCATCTCGTCAAGATGGCGAACGACATCGGCCACTTCTTCGGCGCAGAGCCTGAGCGCGAGGACGCCATCGCCGGCATCGCCAATCACATCGCGAAATTCTGGACCAAGCGCATGCGCGACAAGCTCACCGCCCAAATCAAACGCGACGGCGACGCCGGCCTCGACGAGTTGCCGCGTGAGGCGCTGCGGCGCTTGGCTGCGCAACCAGCCGCGCAGGCCAGCACCGTTCAACCCGCCCCCGCCAAACAAGCGGCGCATTAGCCCCCCTTAAAGTTAGGACCTCAACTAAGGCTCCCAGCGCGGGGTCAGTGAGCATTCCTCGGCCGGCGGATGGGTGTCGAAGGGGCCAAATAAGGCGGCCGCTCAACCGCTGCGCAAGTCGTCGGTGTTATCCTACAAGGACGGCGGAGGGCCACTGATGAAGGGGGGCTGGACGCTCTGTATAGTGGCTTTCACCTAAAGAACTTTCCCGATCACGGCGGTCTCCCACGCTCGAATCCGGAGCAGAAAAATGCTACTCAAAGCCTTGAGCCGGTTCATATTTCCGACGCTGCTTTTGCTGGCACTGCCCGCTCTGTCCATGGCGCAAGTGTCGGTGGGTATTTCAGTCGGCGTTCCACCGCCCGAACTGCCGGTCTACGATCAACCGCCGATTCCCGGCGAAGGATACATTTGGACCCCGGGTTATTGGGCGTGGAGCGACGATGACCAAGACTATTACTGGGTGCCGGGCACGTGGGTGCTTGCCCCACAGCCGGAGTACCTGTGGACCCCAGGTTATTGGGGTGCGGAAGGCGGCTTATTTATCTGGCATCTCGGCTACTGGGGCCCGCACGTTGGGTTCTACGGTGGGGTTAATTACGGCTACGGCTACGGTGGTAGGGGTTACGAAGGCGGCTACTGGGAAGGCGGCCGTATGTACTACAACCGCTCAGTGAACAACATATCCAACACGAACATCACCAATGTCTACAACAAGACCGTGATCAATAACGTCACCGTGAACCGGGTCAGCTACAACGGCGGCAATGGCGGCGTTCCAGCCCGGCCAACCTCGGTGGAAGAAGCGGCGACACGTGAGCGACACATCCCCGTCACACCGGTGCAACGCCAGCACGACCAGACGGCGCGCACCAACCCGGCGCTGCACGCCAGCCAGAATCAGGGCCGCCCGCCGATTGCGGCGACGCCACGGCCCGGAGCATTCTCTGGCGCCGGGGTGGTGCCGGCAAGGGGAGGCAGCACGAGCGTGGTTCACTCCCAACCTCAACCTCAGTCGCGAACCGAGACCCAGCCCCGAGGCGCGCAGTCAGAGACGCGCGTGCCTCAGCAGCGCCCGCCTGTGCAGCAAGAGCAGCAGCGGCGCCCACCGGTCGAGCAGCAGCGTCCCCCGGCCCAGCCGCAGTATCGGCCCCCGGTCGAACAACAGCGCTCGCCCGCCCAACCGCAATATCGGCCCCCGGTCGAACAACAGCGCTCGCCCGCCCAACCGCAGTATCGGCCCCCGGTCGAGCAACAGCGCGCGCCCGCCCAACCGCAGTATCGACCCCCGGTCGAGCAGCAGCGTCCCCAGGTTGAACAGCGGCGTCCGCCGGAGCAAGCTCAACCGCCGCGGCAGAGCGCGCCTCCGCGCCCTGAGCCGCCACGGCCTGAACCCAGGCAGGCACCGAGACCCGGAGAGCATCCTCCCGAGCACTGAGAGAAATGAGCACCATTCACCACGACACCGGCGCACACCGGTTCACCACGGAAGTGGACGGGAGCCACGCCGAACTCGACTACACGCTGGCCGACGGGGTCATGACCATTACCCATACGCAGGTTCCGCCGGCAATCGGCGGCCGCGGCATCGCCGCGCTGTTGATGGAAGCGGCCTTGAGCGCGGCGAGCGTGGCGGGTTGGTCGGTGAATCCGGCGTGCTCGTACGCCAAAGCGTATTTGGAAAAGCACCCGCAGGGGTCGACGCATGCGCAAGGGACCGACAAGCAGCATATCGACGAACTATTGGACGAAGCGCTGGACGAGTCCTTTCCCGCCAGCGACTCGCCGGCGGTGGGCGGAGCGAACTAGCCGGGGAGCATGGCTGCGCGCGCCGTCAGCCGACCGCGCAAATCGCCGTCAGCGGGTCACCGACAAAGCTCCATCGAGAGCCGCGACCAGCGGTCCCAGCTTGGGCGGGTCCGCTTCGAACGACGGCGTCACTCCATGTTCCCGCAGCGCACGCGAGCACACCGGTCCGATGGACGCGACGACCAAGCGATTCAGTTGGTTCGCGAGATCCGAAGCCCGGCCGGCCTTTTCCGCGACCGCGTAGAGATTGTGAATCTGCACCGCGCTGGTGAACACCACGGCGTCGACGCCCGAGCCCGCCAGTGCTTCCAGAAGCCGGTTGAGCGGCTGTATGTCCGCCGGCAATGCCCACCGATAGGTCGCGATCTCGTGCACGCCGGCGCCGCGCTTTTCCAGCGCCTCGCGCAGCAGTTGGTTCGCCGCGCCGTAGCGCTGCACCAACACTCGCTCGGCGTGCACGGGTATCTCCGACATCGCTGCCAAGACCATTTCGGTGGTGAACGGAGTGACCGCGCGTATGTCGATGCGCACCCGGCGCGCGTTCAGTTCTCCGACAGGTTTCGGTCCGCGGACCACGACCACGGAAGAATTCAAGCGCTGCAGCAGTTCGCCCGTGAGCCCCGCCGCATCGGTGGCCTGAAACAAGGCTCGAGTACCCACCCCGGTTTGAAAAATGACGATCTTGAAGGGATCGGTTCGCCATTGCGCCAGCAGCGAGGCCACGGCTTGGGGCTCGACATCCGGCACCTCTTCGAGCGCCGGTGCCAGCATGGGTATCCAGCCTCGGCGCGCGATCATTTCCCCCAAACGCGCTCCGGTGCGCGTCTCGAGAATCGCGACGACTTTGGATTTCATACACCGCTATTCAACCACGTGGGCGCGCCGAATGCAGTGCGAATCGCACCGCTCGCGGTGAGTCCGTAAAATGCACCGATGTTGATCCACTCAAATTGGCTGCAGGCCCTGTCGCTCTCCATGCTCTGCGTGCAGTCCGCTTCAGCCGCCGGCCCCGCGGCCCCCGCCGCCGATCCGAACGGCGCCCGTCAGGAATTCGTCGCGGCCATGCAACGCATTCGCCTGAACCTGCCGGAAACGCCGGATTCCCGCGCGCTCGAGGCCTACGCAATCCACGGCTATCTCGTTGCGGCCAGATTCCGGCGCGATCTGATCAAAAAGCCCGACGAGGGTCTGGACGCGGCAGTCGATCAGTTCATGCAAACCCATGCGGGTCAACCGGTCACGCGCGCGCTAAGGCGCGATTGGTTGGCGAGCCTTGCGCAGCGCCGCCGCTGGGACTGGTTTCTGCCGCGCTCTGCCGATGTCGCCGATCCTTCGCTGGTCTGCGACCGGCTCGAAGGTCGGCTCGCCACCGGCGACACCGAAGGCCTTGGGCTGGCGGCGATCGCGCGCTGGAGCCTGCCTCAGAAGCAACCGGCCGAATGCAACGATGTGTTTGCGTGGCTCCGGCAGCAGAATCTGGTGACGCCGGCGCTGGCGGAGAGTCGGGTGCGCGCAGCGCTTAGCGTAGACAACCCGCGCCTGGCGCGTGAATCCATGGGCGACGTGCCCATCGCGCGCGCCGCGGCACTCCTCCAATGGTCCGACCTGCTGGAGGCGCCCAAGGCGGCGCTGACCGTGCTGGCCACTCACCCCGCCCTATCCGTGGAACCCGACGCGCTTGCCGCCGGCTTCGAGAAGCTTGCTCACACCGATTCCACCGGCGCGTCGAACCTGCTGCCCGCGCTTCTCGCCCGCGATGGCTTGACGCCCGCATTGCAAGCTCGGCTCAAGCGCGCGGCCGCGCTCGGCGCAGCCTACGACCATGATCCCAGAGCTCTCGCCGCGTTCGATGGCTTGACGCCGGACGCAGTCGACAGCCAGGTTGAGGAATGGCACGCGCGCGCCGCGTTGTGGATGGGCGACTACGGCGGGGCGCTCAAACAAATCGAGCACATGCCCGCCAGTCTCTCGACGCAGCCTCGCTGGCGCTACTGGCGCGCGCGCGCAGTGGCTGCCGTCGCCGGTGCGGATGCCGCGGTGCCGCTGTTCGACGAAATCGCCGGCATGCGGGACTACTACGGCTACCTCGCGGCGGACCGCCTGCATCGACGCTACAACTTGAATGTGCGGCCGTCACGGGACGACACCAAGGCGCAGACCGCAATCGCAGCCGAAGCCGGCCTGATCCGGGCGCACGAACTATTCGCCTGCGACATGGCGGATGAAGCCGCCCTCGAGTGGACGACGGTGCTGGGCGGAGCCGAACCCGCCGTCAAGGTTCAGGCCGCGCATCTGGCCGCGCGCTGGGGTTGGTATGCCGAGTCCATCACCACCCTGGCGCAGGCCGGCGAATGGGACGATCTCCCGCTGCGTTATCCGCGGCCGTATCCGGACGAGGTCGCCGCGGCCAGCGAACTTGCGGGCGTACCCGCGGACTGGATATTGGGCGTCATGCGCCAGGAGAGCTTGTATCGCAAAGACGCGGTGTCGCGCGCGGATGCGCGCGGCCTCATGCAGATGCTGCCGGCCACCGCCGCGGCCGTCGCGCGACGGTGGCACCTGCCCTCGCCCCACAGGGACGCCTTGTTCGATCCGGCCGTGGCGGTACCGCTCGGCGCGGCCTACCTCCGCGAATTGCTCAACCGCTACGCGGGCCGCCTCGATGTGAGCCTCGCCGCCTACAATGCCGGCGCGGCGACGGTCGCCCGCTGGCTGCCTCCCAATTCGATGGATGCCGACATTTGGATCGAGAATATCCCCTACGCCGAGACTCGCGGCTACGTGCAGCACATCTTCGAGCACATTGTCGCGCTCGCCTACGTAAGCGGCGCCGATCCGCCGCGTCTCGACGCGCTGATGCCGGCCGTGGAGCCTGCGGCGCCGGTCACGTGGTGACGTTACCGGGGAGCTTCAATTTCCGGAGATGAGTCCCGCCGTGACGTTGATCGCAAACCCGAGAATCGAGGCGTTGAAGAAAAATGAAACCAGCGTGTGGGCAATGACCACCTTGCGAATCGAGCGCTGGGTCGTGGACACGTCCGACGTTTGGCACGCCGCTGCAATGGTGAAGGAAAAATAGGCAAAGTCCCAGAATACGGGCATGGGCGTTTTGGGAAACGACAGCGGACGCTCATCCTCCGGAGCGCTGTAGAACATATCGGCGTAGCAGGTCGTGAACATGGTCGGAACCAACAGCCACGAGTTGATCAAGGTCAGCGCGGCAAGCGCGAAGTGCGCAGCCCGCGCACCGCCCGATACTTGCTTCACGGCGGTCAGCGGCTCGACGATCGCCACCACGCTCAACAATGCGGCAAGGGTGACGGCGGCGAGAATGAATGGGGCGGTCTCGTCTTCCTCTATGTACCGCTGGCAAATCTGCACGGCGTTCAAGCTCTTCATCCACCAGTAGATCAAGATCAGATACAGATCGACGCCGCAATTCCAGGCGACGAGCACCCGGCTCAAGGTCGACGCCTGAATCGGAAGCAAGAAAAAAGCCGCGGTCCCGGCCGCCGCGGCGATCCAGATTCTGGGGTGGTAGAGGAACAGCTTGTTCATGGGGTACGGCACGCGCGCGACGCGGCGCCGCCGGCGGGCTCCAACCCTACTTGGTCTCCTTCGCGACCAACCATTTCACGAGCTCGACCAGCTGGTCGTTGCCGCCGGCCGATTCAGTCTGCAGTCGATACTTGCCGTTCACGACAATGGTCGGCGTGCGATCGACGCGATACCTCTGGATCAAATCCTCGGCGGCGCGCACCTTGTTGTCCACCGCGAAACTCTTCGAGGTCTCGAGGAATTTGTCGATGGGCACGCCGGCATTGGCCTTGTAGAACTTTGCGGCATCTTCGATGGTCGGCAGCCGGCTCTTGATGCCCCGGGTCGCAGGATCGATCACGGCGAGCTCGCCGCTTTGCCAGACCGCGTTGAACATCGCATCGTGGGTCTGGTCCGCGACACCGAGTGTCTGGGCGGTCAGGTACGCGAGCTGAAACATGGGCCAGTCCTCGCTGGGATTGAAGGACGCAGGCAGGAAATCGAACACCGCATTCGGCGGCAGACTCGCCTTCAACTTGTGCATGGTGGGCACGAATAAATTGCACGCCGGACAGGCGTACGAGAACACCTCGGTGACCTCGACCTTACCGGCCGGCATCGACGTCGCCCGCGCCGGCTGGATCAAGAAATAGTTGACGCCTTCGACCCACGCGGGCGCACTTCGCGCAGGCGCGCCAATACTCAACGCAAGCACCGCCGCCAAAGCGGCGCAATTCAATGGTTTCATCAAAGCTCCTTTACCCGTATCCCATCTGCGCTCCGAGCCTCATTTTGCACGGGTACGGGCCGCTACGCGACCCCACCCTCGGGCGGGGACGACTTTGCGTGTCAATGTCTTTACATTTCGTAACAATCGTGATGAGAAACCGACACTCGCGCATGCGAAACTGCCGAGGGTGGCCGCGCTCCGTGTAATCTAGTTATAGTCTCAAAGAATCGCCCGTACGTCCTCGGTTGGCCCGGGCGTGGGTGCATGCGGTGAATTAGTGATCCAAGACCAAGACGATGTAACGACTCCGGCACCCGAGCGCGGACCCCTGGCGTTCATCCGTCGCCACTGGGTGGCCTTGCTGGTCGTGGTCGTCGCCTTGCTGCTGTTGGTTGCGCTGGTCCGATATATCCAGCACAAGCAACCGGTGCCGGCGGCGGGAGGTCCCGGGCGGGGCGGGCCGAGCGGGCCGGTAGCCGTGTCGGTGGCGACCGTCACATCCGGCGATATCCAACTGCGCATTCCCGCGTTGGGCACGGTCACGCCGCTCGCCACCGTGACCGTCAGGACGCAAATCAGCGGAATCATGCAAAAGATCTTGTTCACGGAGGGGCAGCTCGTGCACCAGGGCGACTCTGTGGCACAGATCGATCCCCGCCCTTACGAAGCGGCCCTGCAGCAAATGGAGGGAAATTTACGCCGCGACCAGGCGCTGCTGGCGGATGCGAAGCTGGATCTGAGACGCTATGAAGGCTTGGTCAAGGAGGACTCGATCGCCCAACAGCAGCTCGACACCCAGCGGGCATTGGTGGACCAAGACACCGGCACGGTTCAATCGGACGAGGGGCAGGTGAAAACCGCGCGGGTCAATCTCTTGTACACGCACATCGTCTCGCCGGTCACCGGCCGCGTCGGATTGCGCCAAGTCGATCAGGGCAACTACGTCACACCGGGCGATACGAACGGCATCGTCGTGATCAACCAGGTGCAGCCCATCACCGTCATCTTTTCCATCCCCGAGGACTATGTATCGGCGCTGATGCGGCGCTTGCACGGCGCCCCGATGACCGTGGAGGCCTACGATCGCACCAACAGCGCCAAGCTCGCGGTCGGGAAGCTGCTCACCGTGGACAATGAAATTGACGTCACGACCGGGACGGTCAAGCTGCGCGCGCAATTCGAGAATGCCGACGGCCTGCTGTTTCCGAACCAGTTCGTCAACATTCAGCTCCTCCAAGAGCTGCTGCAGAATCAAGTCATCATGCCCAACTCGGCGGTGCGCCGCGGTGCGCCCAACGGGGTGGTGAGCACTTTTGTCTACGTCGTGAATTCCGACCGGACGGTCAAAGTGCGTCCGGTGACCCTCGGTGTGGTCGACGGCGAGCGCGTCGCCGTCGCCCAAGGCCTCCGCGCAGGCGAAGTCGTGGTGACGGAGGGCGGCGACCGCCTGCGCGATGGCGCGGAGGTGCAGCTGCCGGGCACGGCGGCGCCCGCGGCCACCGCGCAGCCGCCCGGCAATGCACAGCCCGGCGCTCCGGGTTCGCCCGGCCCTCACCGCCCGCGAAACCGCCCCAAACCATCGCCATGATGTCGATCGCGGACACGCTAACCGCCCACGCCGCACTTGCAGCCGCTTCCGCGGCCGCGCCCGTATGAATCCGTCGCGCATATTCATCCTGCGTCCGGTCGCAACCACCCTGCTGATGGTTGCAATATTGATCGTCGGCGCGATCGCCTACCTGCAGCTGCCCTTGTCGGCGCTTCCCGAAGTGGCCTACCCCACGATCCAGGTGCAGACGTTCTACCCCGGCGCCAGCCCCGAGGTCATCACATCGGCCATCACCGCGCCGCTGGAGAAGCAATTCGGCCAGATGCCGGGCCTCAGTCAAATGTCCTCGACGAGTTCGGCCGGCGCGTCGGTGATCACCCTGCAGTTCAATCTGACCCTCGCCATCGACGTGGCTGAACAGCAGGTGCAAGCGGCCATCAGCGCCGCGCAAAACCTGCTGCCGCAGGATCTGCCCGCGCCGCCGATCTATGCCAAGGTCAATCCCGCCGACGCGCCGGTGCTGATCCTGGGGCTCACCTCGAAAGTGATGCCGCTCACCGAAGTGGAGGACATGGCTGATACGCGCATTGCGCAAAAGATCTCGCAGATCAAGGGGGTCGGTGTCGTCAGCATCAGCGGCGGCCAGCGGCCGGCGGTCCGCGTGGTGGTGAACCCGCGCGCCTTGGCGGCCTACGGATTGAATCTCGACGATCTGCGCACCACCATCAACAACGCCAACCAGAACGGTCCGAAGGGCACGCTGGACGGCCCCAGCGTCGCCTACACGGTCAATACCAACGATCAGATCCGCAACGCGGAGGACTATGGCAGCGTCGTGGTGGCCTACAAGAACGGCGCCCCGGTCAGGCTCAAGGATGTGGCCGAATTGGTCTCGGGCGCGGAGAACGCCAAGCTCGGCGGCTGGATGAACAGGGTCCCGGCCTTGATCCTCAACGTGCAGCGCCAGCCGGGCGCCAACGTCGTCGACGTCGTCAACCGAATCCACGATCTCTTGCCTTCGCTGCAGGCCGCGCTGCCCGCGGGAGTCGATCTCGCCATCCTCACCGATCGAACGACGACCATCAGAGCCTCGGTCGCCGACGTCGAATTCGAACTCGTGCTCGCCGTCGTGCTGGTCGTGCTGGTGATCTACGTGTTCCTGCGCAATGTTCCGGCCACCATCATCCCCAGCCTTTCGGTGCCGCTGTCGCTCATCGGCACCTTTGCGGTGATGTATCTGGCGAATTTCAGCCTCAATAATCTATCGTTGATGGCGTTGACCATCGCGACGGGTTTCGTCGTCGACGACGCCATCGTGATGATCGAAAACATCTCGCGCTACATCGAGCTCGGGGAGACGCCGCTCGAAGCGGCGCTGAAGGGTGCCGGACAGATCGGCTTCACCATCATATCGCTGACGGTGTCGCTGATCGCGGTGCTCATTCCGCTGCTCTTCATGCAGGATGTGGTCGGGCGTTTGTTCCGCGAATTCGCGGTTACACTCGCCGTCACGATTCTCATTTCGGCCGTGGTGTCCCTGACCCTCGTGCCGATGATGTGCGCCAAGCTCCTGAAACAACGGCCGCCGGGCGAACACGCGCAGCTCGAGTCGGGACGGTGGTTCAGCGCCGTGGTCGAGTGGTACGGCCGGAGGCTCACCTGGGTGCTCGATCATCAGCGGTTGACCCTGTATGTCGCGATGGCCACCCTGGCGCTGACTGCGATTCTCTATATTCTGATTCCGAAGGGCTTCTTTCCCGCACAGGACACCGGATTGATTCAGGGCGTCTCCGAGGCGACCGAGTCGATTTCCTACGCCGCCATGGCCGATCGGCAACAAGCGCTCGCGGCCGCGATACTCGAGGATCCGGATGTGCTCAGCCTGTCCTCCTTCATCGGTGTCGACGGCAACAATGTCACCCTGAACAGCGGCCGCTTCCTGATCAATTTGAAGCCGCGGAGCGAACGCAGCACGAACGTCGCCGATGCCATCCGCCGGCTGCGGGCCGAAACGGCCGACATCGCGGGCATCACGCTGTACATGCAACCGGTGCAGGATCTTACCCTCGACAACACGGTGAGCCGCACCCAATACCAATTCACGCTGGAAAGCGCGGACGCCGCGGTGTTGTCCACGTGGACTCCCCAGCTGCTGGCGGCGCTTCGTCAGCAGCCCGAGCTCGCGGACGTCGTCAGCAACCAGGAAGACAACGGCCTTGCGGCCTACATCACCATCGACCGCGACAGCGCGGCGCGTCTCGGCATCAGCGTGGGCACCGTCGACAACGCCTTGTACGACGCATTCGGCCAGCGCATCGTGTCCACGATCTTCACTCAGTCGAATCAGTATCGCGTCATCATGGAGGCGGATCCGGCCTACTACCGGTCCGTGGACTCGCTCGCGTCCATCTACGTACCGTCGGCGGGCGGCGGTCAGGTACCGCTGTCCGCGATCGCCAAAGTGGATGTGGAAACTCGGCCGCTTCTCATCAATCACCTGGCGCAATTTCCGGCGACCACCGTATCCTTCAACTTGAGCGAGAACGCTTCGCTCGGCGCCGCCGTTTCGGCCATCGAGAATGCCGAACGCGGCGCCGGGTTGCCGAACAGCATTCGAACGACCTTCCAGGGAGCGGCGCTCGCCTTCCGCAGCAACTTGACCAACGAGCTTCTGTTGCTGGTGGCCGCCGTGCTCGTCATGTACATCGTTCTCGGCGTTCTATACGAGAGCTTCATCCATCCCATCACGATTCTATCGACGCTGCCGTCGGCCGGCATCGGCGCGCTGCTCGCCCTGATGCTGGCCGGGGACGATCTGACCATCATTGCGCTGATCGGCATCATCCTGCTCATCGGCATCGTGAAGAAGAACGCGATTCTGATGATCGACTTTGCGGTCGTGGCGCAGCGCGATGAGGGCCTTGCGCCGCGTGAGGCTATTTACAAAGCCTGCCTGCTGCGCTTTCGACCCATACTCATGACGACGGTTGCCGCGATATTCGGCGCCTTGCCGCTCATGTTCGGTACGGGCACGGGCTCCGAACTGCGCCACCCGCTCGGCGTCAGCATCGTGGGCGGCCTCTTGGTGAGCCAGGTGCTGACCTTGTTCACGACCCCGGTGATCTATCTGGCGTTCGACCGCCTGGCGTCCCGCCTGCGCCGGCCCGCGCGCGCCGCCGCGGGCGGCGCATTGGCGGCGGACGGTTCCGCGTGAACATTTCCGCTCCTTTCATTCATAGACCGGTGGCGACCATACTGCTGACGGCCGGCGTCGCACTGTGCGGCGCCGCGGCCTTCATGCTGCTGCCCGTGGCGCCGCTGCCGCGGATCGATGTGCCGGCGATCTTCGTTTCGGCGCAGCTGCCCGGAGCCAGCCCCGAGGTCATGGCGAGCACGGTGGCCACTCCGCTGGAGCGGCATCTCGGCGCGATCGCCGACGTCGACGACATGACCTCCACGAGCGGCGTGGGCACCTCGAACGTTCAACTGACTTTCGGGGTCGACCGCGACATCGACGGCGCGGCGCGCGACGTGCAGGCGGCCATCGTCGCCGCGCATGCCGACCTGCCCAGCTCGCTCACGCGCAACCCCACCTACCGCAAGCTCAACAGCTCCTTGTTTCCGGTCATGGCCATCGCCATGACTTCGGACGTGCTCACGCAGGGCCAGATCTACGATGCAGCGGACGCCGTGATCTTGCAGCGCCTGTCCCAGCTTCCGGGCGTCGGCGGGGTGAACGTCAACGGCAGCGCGCTGCCCGCCGTGCGGGTCGAGATCAATCCGCTGTCGCTGTCCAAGTACGGCATCGGTCTGCAGGATGTCCGCGCCGCCATCTCCAATGCCAACGCCAATGCGCCCAAGGGCGCGATCGAGTCCGACCGGCTGCATTATCAGATCTACACCAATGACAATGCCCGCGACGCGGGACCCTACCGCAATCTGATCATCGCGAACCGCAACGGCGCAACGGTACGGCTCGGCGATGTGGCCAGAGTCCTGGACATGCAGGATGGCGCGACCGAGAACATCCGCACCTATGGCCTCTACAACGGCAAACCCGCCGTGTTCGTCACGGTTTTTCAGCAGCCCGGCGCCAACGTCATTGAAATGATCGATGCCGTCAAGGCTGAACTTCCCCTCCTCAAGAGTTCGATCGACTCGAAGATCGATCTGGTGGTCACCTTCGACCGCTCCATCACGATTCGCGCCTCGCTGCGCCAGGTCGAGCAGACTCTGATATTGGCCGTGGCGTTCGTCATCCTGGTGGTGTACATCTTTCTGAACAGCTATCGCGCGGCGCTGATTCCCGCCCTGGTCGTGCCGGTGTCGTTGATCGGAACTTTCGGCGCGATGTATCTGCTCGGCTATACCCTCGACAATTTTTCCCTGATGGCGCTCACCGTGGCCACCGGCTTCGTGGTGGATGACGCCATCGTCGTCATGGAAAATACCACGCGCCATATCGAAGCGGGCATGTCGCGCATGAGCGCCGCCCTGCTGGGCGCCCGCGAAGTGGGCTTCACCGTCGTGTCCATGAGTCTGTCGTTGGTCGCGGTGTTCATTCCCTTCATGTTTGCGGGAGGCATCGTCGGGCGGATATTCCGCGAGTTCACCGTCACCTTGTCGGTATCCATCCTCATCTCTCTGGTGATTTCCCTGACGACGACGCCCATGATGTGTTCGCTGCTGCTCGAGCGCGAAAACATGCGCAAACCCTCCCGCTTCGGGCAGGCATTCGAGCGCAGTTTCGGGCGCCTGCGCCGCGGCTACGAAAGATCCCTCGACTGGGCCTTGCATCATCCGCGCGCCATGCTGCTGCTGCTGTGCGCGACCATTGGACTCAATGTTTATCTGTACATCGCGATACCCAAGGGATTTTTCCCGCAACAGGATACCGGCCAGCTGCAGGGAGGCATTCGCGGCGATGCGCAGAGCTCGTTTCAAATGATGAAGCGCAAGCTGCAGGAGGTCGCGGCCATCATCAAGGCCGATCCCGCGGTCAATACGGTGACAGGCTCGGTGGGAGGCGGCGGCTTCGGGCCCTTCGGCGGCGGCGGCGCGAACGCCAACGTCACCATCGCGCTCAAGCCGCTTGCGGTGCGCCGGATCGCCGCGGATCAGGTGATCGCCCGATTGCGGCCGAAGTTGAACAAAGTCACGGGGGTTGCGACCTTTCTGCAGGCCGTACAGGACATCGGCGGCGGCGGCGGACGATCGGCCAACTCGCAGTACCAATGGACGCTGCTCGGCGACGACTTGACGGAGTTGCGTAGCTGGTCGCAGAAGCTTCGGACGGCATTGCAGGATATGCCGGAAATCACCGATGTGGACACGGACATGCAGCCGGGCGGCCTCGAGGCCGACCTGATCGTGGACCGCGACAGCGCCTCGAAGCTCGGGCTCACGGAAGTTCAGATCGACAATGCGCTGGGTGACGCGTTCGCTCAGGCGCAGGTGTCGAATATCTACAACCCGTTCAGCCCGCAGCAGTACCACGTGGTCATGGAAGTGGCGCCCGAGTTCTGGCAGAACCCGGAAGTGCTCAAGGAATTGTACGTGAGCACCTCCGGCGCCGCCGTCACAGGGACACAGGCCACGCAGGCGGTCGCCGGCACCGTCTCGCTCAAATCGGCATCGCCCACGGCGTCAAAGGCGTCGTCGACGAGTTCATCCAGCGCCGCGGTCGCCCAGGATGCGGCACGCAATCTGGCCGCGAATTCTCTGGCGAACGCCGGCCGCGGCAATACATCCACCGGCACCGCCGTCAGCGTCGCCCAGGAAACCGTCGTGCCGTTTGCGGCGTTCAGCCACTTCACCACCGGCACGACGCCGGTGAGCGTGAATCACACCGGCACCTCAGTGTCGACGGCCATCGCATTCAATTTACCGGTGGGAGAATCGCTGGATGTCGCGCTCGCCGCGATCAACCGCAAAATGAACGACATCCACGTGCCCATCAGCATTCGCGGCGGAACCTATGGAACAGCCCGCCTGTTTCAACAGAGCAACAGCAATACGCCGCTGATGCTGGTGGCCGCGCTGATCGCGATCTACGTGGTGCTGGGCGTGCTGTATGAAAGCTACAGCCAACCGCTGACCATTCTCTCCACGCTGCCGTCCGCCGGGGTGGGCGCGCTGCTGGCGCTGATGGCCACCGGCACTGAATTCAGTCTCATCGCCTTCTTGGGTATCCTGCTGCTGATCGGCATCGTCAAGAAGAACGCCATCATGATGGTGGATTTTGCGCTCGAGGCCGAGCGCACTCTGGGGATGGACCCGCGGGCCGCCATCGCGCACGCCTGCAGCCTGCGCTTTCGGCCCATCATGATGACCACCTGTGCCGCCATTGCGGGCGCACTGCCCCTGGCCATCGCGTACGGCGACGGCACCGAGATGCGGCGGCCCTTAGGGATCGCGATAGTCGGCGGCCTGGTGGTCAGCCAGCTCCTCACGCTCTATACGACGCCGGTGGTCTACCTGTACATCCATCGCTACTGGAAGCATTTGAGACAAGGCAAGTACAACCCGCCGCCGGCGTCCGCCCACCCGGATCGGGGCGGTCAGGGATTCGACCCCGTGGGAGCCGGCATCTGATGCGGCTCCGCCACTGCAGCTGGGGTCTGCGGTTCACCCGATGGTTGAGCGTGGCCGCAGGGCTCAGCCTCGCCGCCGCGTGCGCGGTCGGTCCCGATTACCATCGCCCGAAGCTCGACGTCGCGCCCGATTACAAGGAAGCCGGAGATTGGAAACCCAGCGAGCCCAACGACGCGCTCAGCAGAGGGCCCTGGTGGGAAATATTCAAAGATGATCCATTGAACCAGCTGGAAGTTCGCATCGACATTTCGAACGAGAACGTCAAGGCCGCCGCGGCTGCCTACGATCAGGCGCGGGCGCTGGTGGCGCAGGCGCGCGCGGGCTTTTGGCCCACCGTCGGCGTCAGCGCCGGGCAGCAGCGTGGGGCGGTCGGCACCGCACCCGCGCATACCACCACCAGCGCGGGAATTTCCGGAAATTGGGCCTTGGATATCTGGGGTCAGATCCGCCGCACGGTCGAGGGTGACCGGGCGTCGGCGCAAGCCAGCGCGGCGGCGCTGGCCGCGGCGCGTCTGTCGGCCCAGGCGATACTTGCGACCGATTATTTCGAGTTGCGCGCGCAGGATCAATTGCAGAAGCTGCTGGACGACACCGTGGTGGCCGAGCAGCTCTCCCTGAAGATCGCGGAGAGCCGCTACCGCTTCGGAGTGGCGGCCAGAGCCGATGTCGTGAGCGCCGAGGCGCAACTGCTGTCGAGCCAGGCGCAGCAGGTGAACGCCAAGAT
>Ga0137398_10000120_pt1 | contig 22661 bp, 17 predicted proteins | sample czorhiz216metaG_FD_106659 | JGI IMG/M metagenome (GOLD analysis project Ga0137398, IMG submission 106659) | Vadose zone soil microbial communities from Angelo Coast Range Reserve, California, USA - czorhiz2.16 metaG | ecosystem: Environmental > Terrestrial > Soil > Vadose zone | place: USA...
CTGAACAAAGGGACGTCCTTTGGATCAATGTCGATGGCGGTGTCGTACTCCGTGAGTGCGTGATCAAGATCGTTCTTTGCGGCGTAAGCGGTGCCGCGCCCCATATACCCCTTGGCATCATTCGGCGTCAGGCGGATGACGTCGTTGAAGTCCGCCATCGCACGATCGGGGTCCTTCTTGTAGATCCAGAACAATGTACCACGCTCGAAGTAGGCGTCGGCTCTATCGGGATCGAGCCGGATGGCTTCGCCGTAGTCGGTGATCGCGCTGTCGTTGTTGTTCCATAGTTGATTTTGCGTAGCCCGATTGACATAGGCCTGCGCGCGCTGCTCGGGAGAAAGTGCCGCCGACTCGATCAACCGTGTGCAGGCGTTGAGTACTTCCGCACCGCCATTGTCGACTTTCGCTTCGGCGCAGGTCTCGGCGTCCCCGGCAGCGGCCAGTGATGGTACGATTGTCACAGCAATAAGAGCAGCTAGAATTCCAATCGCCACTTGAAGCATGGTGATCCTCCTCTAAGCTGTCAGAGCCCATGCACCACGGCCTTGCTGTTGGTGCTCTTGAGATTACGGTAGCGCGCCATGGCCCAGACGGGAAAGAATTTCGCATATCCATGGTAGCGCAGATAGAAGATGCGCGGAAATCCGACGGCCGTAAAGCGCTCTTCGTCCCATTCTCCGTCGCCGCGTTGCGTGCGCGATAGATAAGTAATGCCGCGTTCGACGGCAGGGCTGTCGACTTCCCCCGCGGCCATGAGCCCGAGCAGGGCCCAGGCGGTTTGCGCCGGCGTGCTCGGTGCTTTCTCATAGCCTTTGTATTTGAGCTTATAGCTTGAACCGTCTTCACCCCAGCCGCCGTCTTCGTTCTGGATGCGCGTGAGCCAGCTCACGGCCTTGCGGAATTCCGGCGATTGATGGTCCAGGCCGGCAGCATTGAGCGCTATGAGCACCGACCAGGTGCCGTAGATGTAGTTCATGCCCCAGCGGCCATACCAGCTGCCTTCTTCCATCTGCGTGCCGCGCAAATAGTCGATCGTCCTTGCGACGCGCGGGTCCTTGCCGGCGGTATCGCCGAGTTGCGCCAGCATCGAGAGGCAGCGTGCGGTCACATCTTCGGTGGGCGGATCGAGGAGCGCGCCATGGTCCGCGAAGGGAATATGGTTCAAATAGTAATTCGTGTTGTCGGCATCGAATGCGCCCCAGCCGCCGTTGTGGCTTTGCATGCCGAGAATCCATTCCCGCGCACGCGCGATCGGTTCGCGATAGTTGTCGTGGCCGCCTAAGTTCTGCGCCCGGTCCATTGCAAGTGCCACGACGGCTGTGTCGTCGACATCGGGATAATGCGCATTGTTGTATTGGAACGCCCAGCCGCCGGGGCGCACGTCCGGGCGCGCTTCGGCCCAATCGCCTTTGACGTCCAGGATCTGCTTGGTCTTGAGCCATTCAAGGCCCCGGTTGACCTGCGGCAGCGTGCGCTCGCCGCCGGCCTCGAGCAGCGCGTGGCAGACAAGGCCCGTGTCCCAGACCGGCGAAAAGCAAGGCTGGCAATAAGCCTCGCGTTCCCCGACGACCAGCAGCTTTTCCACGCTCAGCCGCGCGATCGCGCGGTGTGGATGATCCTGTGCAAACCCGAGCGTGTCGAACATCAACACGGAGTTCATCATGGCGGGAAAGATCGCCCCGATGCCGTCTTCGCCATTGAGGTGCTCGACCGTGAAGTCGACCGCGCGGTCGATCGCGCGCTTGCGGATCGTCGCAGGTATCATCGGTTCCATGGCGCGCAAGACGTGGTCGACGATGCGGAAGAAGGCGAACCAATACTTGTTCTGTTGCGGCGCTCGCGGCGTCAGCCGCGCCTTCTCGGGCGAGCCCAGAAACAACTCATCGATCCGAACGCCCTTGGGATTTCGCGCGCGTGGCTTGCGCGCCATCAAGACGAGAAGCGGTGCGATGACGGTCCGGCTCCAATAGGAGATCTTGGTGAGGTGGAAGGGAAACCACTTCGGCAGGAGCATGATCTCGACCGGCATCACCGGCACGGCGCGCCAGGTAATGCAGCCATAGAGCGCCAGGAGACTGCGCGTGAAAACATTCGAACGTTCGGCGCCGCCATGGGCATGGATCGCCGTGCGCGCGCGGCGCATGTGCTCGGCATCGATCGGATGTCCGATCATCTTGAGTGCAAAATAGGCCTTCACGGTGGCGCTCATATCAAATGGGCCTTCGTGAAATAGCGGCCAGCCGCCATGCGCGCCCTGGATGCGCAGCAGATAGACGGCGATCTTTCGTTCGAGTTCGGCATCGACCGGTTCGGCGAGGTAATGCCGCATCAGGACATATTCGGCCGGAATGGTCGCGTCGGCCTCCAACTCGAACACCCAGTGTCCGTCGGGCCGCTGGCGGTCGAGGAGCGCACGCGTTCCGCGTTGAATGCTCTCTTCGAGGGCAGACGCATTGTTCATCAAGGCTCGTTCCGAAGTTACCGACTGTGTGAGCATGTTGTTGTCCGAATACCGGTTTGCGGCATCAAACTGCAATGGCTGCGGCGGCGCGGTCGCCGGATCGAATGGCACTTTCAATCGTGGCCGGCAAGCCGGTGTTGGTCCAGTCGCCGGCGAGCACCAGATTGCTCCAGCGCGTGGCAGGTTTAGGGCGGCGTGCATCCTGTTCGGGCGTGGCCGCAAACGTCGCCCGCCGTTCGCGCACAATCTGCCAGGGCGGCAATGGCGCGTCGAGCCCCGTGACCGCTGCGACCTCGGCCCAAATCGTTTGCGCCAGTTCTTCCCGTGGCGTTGATAGCAGGCGGTCGCCGGCGCTGATGGTCACCGACAAGCGTCCCGGAAATGCAAACAGCCACTCTGTCGTCGCATTGAGCACGCCGGTGATCGGCGCGAAATCCGGCGGCGGGTCGATTCGAAAATGCGCGTTCACGATGGCGCGGAAGGAGTTAGGTGTTTCGATACCGGGAAGGAGCGCGGCGGCCGCGTAAGGTGGTACCGCCAGGATGACGGCGTCATGTGACGCCAGTGTGATGGTGTCGCTCCCGAAGTAGAGTGTTTCGATCATGCTGTCGGAACACTTGATGGCGTGCAACTGGTGATCAAGCCGCAGTGTCGCACCGCGTTTTGCCAGGAGCGCCACGGCAGGGTCAACCAGGGTGTGGCTCAGACCCTGGCTTGCGATCAGTGGACGGCACGCATCGCCACCTCTTGCGATGGTTTCGCGGATCACTGCGCCTGCGAGTGATGCCGAACCGATGGGCGGCTCGATATTCAGCGCCGCCAGCAGAAGCGGGCCCAGCAGGCGGTCGTAGGCATTGCCGCGCAGCGCCATAACGTCGGAGACTTTCTGGTGGCGTCGCGCCCAAAGCAATCGACCCATCGGCAGATAATCGAGCGCCCGGGTTGCCGGCACGCGCTTGCGTGCATCGAAAATCCACCACGGGATGCGTCCCCTATTGAACGCAAGGGTCCATCGCTCGCGGCTCTTGACGTCGAAGAAAGGAAATTCAGGCGTTGCCGGTCCGACAAGTTCATGTTCGGCGCCGATGCTGCGCAAGTAGCCGAGCGCCGATGTGTTGCCGGACAAGATGAGGTGATTGCCGTTATCGATCATCATGCCGATGAGGTGATCATGATAGGAGCGGCAGCGGCCTCCGGCCGTGCTCGTTGCTTCGTGGATGAAAACGTTTTCGCCCCGTGCCGTGAGTTTGACGGCTGCGGCGAGCCCGGCAAGGCCGGCGCCAATAATGTGGATGGTGCGTGGCATCAGATGATCGCATGCCGCAATACGATCCAGGCAATGCGCGCGCGCGTGACGCGGACGCGCTGTCGCGGCGCATCCCAGCCGCGCGCCACCATGCCTTCCAGCATCACGCGATAGACCCTGCCCATAATGCGCGGCGCCTTCACGGCGCGGCGTGGCGAGCGGGCCATGATGAGGTCCGCTTCTTCGAAATGTTCGCGCGCGCGGGTGACCAGCCTCCCACAGGCTTGGCCGAGGCGTGGGCTCGCCAGCACGGTTGCGGGATCCGCGCCCACAATGTTGGCTGTGTCGAGTGCCTCGCGCGGCAGGTAGAGGCGTCCGACCTGCGCATCCTCGTCGAGGTCGCGCAATATGTTGGTGAGCTGCAGCGCCCGGCCGAGGTGATGGGACAACAGTTTGCCATCCTGTCGTTCCATGCCGAAGACCCGGACCGACAACCGTCCGACTGCGCTCGCCACCCGGTCGCAGTAAAGATCGAGCGTGCGGTTCGTGGGTGCTCGGATATCGCCGAGCGTATCCATTTCCATGCCATCGATGAGGGCCTGGAAGTCCTCGCGTTCAAGCTGGAATTGCTGCACATACGGTGCCAAACCTGCCGCCAGCGTACCAACTTTGCCTTGGTAAAGTCCGTCGATCTCGGCCCGCCATTGGTTGAGGGCGGCGAGCCGTTCCGGCCGCTGGCCTTGCGAATCCGCAATATCATCGACGCGCCGGCAAAAGCTGTAGATTTCATACATGGCGGCGCGCTGCGCCCGCGGCAGGATCCGCATGGCGGTATAGAACGAACTGCCCGAGGCTTGCTCCGACGAAGTCGGCTGCGATGAAGTCGGCTCCGACGAGGTCGGCGGGTTGACGGCGTCCACGCACTCCCTCATGCGTTGCTGGGTTGACGGGACGGCGACAGGCCGCGGCGCACGCGCCCGATCGTGCCATTGATGAGGCCGAGGACCCCGACACCGGCAACGCCCGCAGACTTGAGATGCACACGTTCGCTCAAAGGATCGCGTTTCGTGAGCATCGCGACGAGGCGGCGGGCGAGCGCTTGAATCACAGAGACTTCCAAGGCCAATCGGTAGTCGGAAATGCACGAGGAAAACGGCGCACTCTGGTCCAGGAGAGCGCCGGTGCGGATCGCAAGTTTCTGCAGGCATTTCCGCAGTTGTGGCGAACTGCGGTCCTTGCCCAGTTCCTCCACGCTGGCCCCGGTTTCCGACAAAGCGTCGAGCGGCACGTAGACGCGGTTGAGCTCGCGGTAATCTTTTCCGCTGTCCTGCAGGTGGTTGATGATTTGCAGGGCCGCGCAAAGTGCGTCGTTGGCTGCCCACGTGGACCGATCCTCGCCGTGCACATCAAGAACGAATCGTCCGACCGGCATGGCGGAAAAGCTGCAATAGTTCATCAGGTCGTCCCAGTCGCGATATCGCAACTTGGTCACATCCATTCGAAATGCGGTCAAGAGGTCCTGAGCATGGCGCGGCGGCAGAGCGCGCTCGATCAGGGCCGTGCGCAGGCGCACTGCTTCCGGGATTTCGTCGTGCTGGCCGGTGAGGCCTGCATCAATGCGGTCCAGGAGGTCGAGTTTTTCGCGTTCCTTGAGCGAGGGGTGGTCGGCCATGTCGTCGGCGACGCGCACAAATTCGTAGAATGCCAGGATAATGCCGCGGTGGCGCGGATGGATCAGCTTGGACGCGACCGGGAAATTCTCATCCCGGTGGCCCTTCCCGGATCGCAATGCGGCAGGATCGTTGGTCATGGATTCAGTGAAACTCCGGGTCGGCGGTGCGCCGACCTGGCGATATAGAGCCCAACACGAGCCGGAATGCCACCCTAAAGAACCCTAAAGAGCCGATGCGTCGCGGCTTTCAAAACGAAGATATGTTCCGTAGAGGGCGGGTCTTGTGCCCGCCCGGCTCCCCGCGCACGTGGCCCGCCGGGCGGGCACAAGACCCGCCCCTTGTACGAAGACACCCGTTTGGAGTCCCGCCTTTAGGATCGCAGCGCGGATGGAGGGCCGCAACCGCGCTTGCGGGGTCAAGGCGCGTAATCCGGGGTTCTGGCCGCGAGGTAAATCTGTCCCCGCATTATGCATCGGCGCGTCTTAGGACGCGCCGATAGCTCCATGCGGGCTACGACGTCCAAACCCACCCAAAGTTTAGGACTGGTGAAAAACTTGCGTTCCGCATAGACAACGCCTCAAATGTGCGCAAATGCGCGTTTCGACAAGGGGATAAAGTGGACGCGGCCCGTCAATTCCAGGAACGTCTCAACCAAGCTGCCAAGGACACAGAGGTTGTCCTTGAGCGGCTGCTGGCGGCCGAGCCGGTAAGCGATGAATTGGCGCGGCCGGCGCGCCTGCTTGACGCCATGCGCTATGCGGGCCTCGGGGCGGGAAAGCGCTTCCGCCCGTTCCTGGTGGTCGAGACCGCCACGCTATTTGGCGTTGCACGCCCGCAGGCCCTGATGGCAGGGGCGGCGCTTGAATGCATCCATTGTTATTCGCTGGTCCACGACGACCTGCCGGCAATGGACAATGATGATTTGCGGCGCGGCCAGCCGACTGTCCACAAGGCCTATGACGACGCAACGGCTATTCTGGCCGGCGACGGCCTTTTGACGTTGGCCTTCGACATCATGGCGCGGCCCGAAACTCACCCCGATGCGTCGGTGCGGGTGGCACTGGTGTCGGCGCTCGCCCGTGCGTCCGGCCTCGGCGGCATGGTGGGGGGGCAGATGCTCGATCTCGCCGCGGAAGGCCGTTTCGACGGCGGCCAGCCGCAACGGCTTGCCGAACGTGAGGTCGCCACCCTGCAGGCCATGAAGACGGGCGCGCTCTTGAAGTTCGCCTGCCGGGCCGGCGGCATTCTGGGCCAGGCAAATGCAGCCCAGCATGATGCATTGGAACGCTACGGTTCCGCTGTGGGCCAGGCGTTCCAGATCGCCGACGACCTGCTCGATGTCGAGGGCGATCCGGCGCTGGTCGGCAAGCAGACCGGCAAGGATGCGAGCGCGGGTAAAGCCACGGTGGTGGGCATATTGGGAACGGCCGGTGCACGGGCAAGGCTGCGTGAGCTGGTAACCCAGGCCGAAACTGCGCTTGCGCCGTTCGGCAGAGCCGCCGATGTACTGTTTGCCGCCGCCAAATTTGTTGCAGAGCGTGATGCGTGATTGCCGCCTTAGGAACGCGCCACCATGACAGGGATGTTTCGATTCTATCGTTACGGCGGGCCCCAGGAACTGGTGTACGAAGATCTGGAGATCGGTTCTCCGGGACGTGGCCAGGTGCGCCTGCGCAATGCCGCCGTTGCGGTCAACTTTCGCGACGTCATGCTGCGGCGTGGCAGCTATGAAGCGATCTCATTTCCGTCGGGCATCGGCGTCGACAGCATCGGCGTGGTCGATGCCATCGGGCCGGAAGTTCGCGGCATCACCATGGGGGATCGGGTCGCCTGCATCGAAGGGGCCGACGGCGCCTATGGGGAACAGCGCATCATCCCTGCGGCGCGCGCCATCGCGGTTCCACGCGAAATCGACGATGCCACCGCGGCAGGGATGATGCTGCGCGGCATGATGGCGCGTAATCTCGTGAAGGAAACCTATCGGGTGCGGTCGGGCGACCCGATCTTGATCCATGCCGCCGCGGGCGGCCTTGGCTTGATCATGTGCCAATGGGCGAGGCATCTCGGTGCCACTGTGATCGGCACCGTTGGCAGCCGGGAAAAGGCTCTGGTCGCGCGCGAATATGGCTGCGAACATACGATTATCTATGGTCAGGAGGATTTCGCAGAGCGCGTGCTCGACATCACGGGCGGGGAAGGGGTCCCGGTTGTCTATGATTCGATCGGCTGGGAAACGTTCGAAGGATCGCTGCGATGTCTCAGCCGGCGCGGTGTGCTGGCCTCATTTGGCGAAGCGTCAGGCGAGCCCGAACCACTGTCACCGCGTCTATTGGGCGAATACGGTTCCGTTTATCTGACTTATCCGCGGCTGGGCGATTATACGGCCACGCGTGCCCAGTTGCTCGATTGTGCCAATGATCTGTTCGCAATGGTGACGAGCGGCAAGATACGTATCGTCATCAACAGGAGCTACGCGCTGGAAGATGCCGCGCGTGCCCACGCCGAACTTGAATCGCGCGCCACGATTGGATCGAATGTGTTGGTGGTGTGAGGGCTTGGGTTATCCGCTATATTTGACGCCATGACAAAGCTGCAGGAACTCAAGAAGCATCTGCGACCCGGACAGGTCTATCGGCGGGGGGATTTGGCCCAATGGTCGAATGCTGTCGATCGGCACATCAAGCAGCTACAAGGCGACGGAATACTCACCAAGCTGGCTGCTGGGCTCTACTCCTTTCAGAAGGCGACGGTTTTTGGGAAAGCGCCAGCGGAGGATGACAAACTGGTCGGAACGTTCCTGCGGGATCACCGTTTCCTTCTCGCCTCGCCTAATGCCTACAATAGCCTTGGGGTCGGCACGACCCAGCTTTACGACAAGACCGTTGTTTACAATCACAAGCGTCACGGGCTGTTCTTGCTCGGCGGGCGGACGTTTGACTTTCGCGTCAAACCGGCTTTTCCCCGCACGCTAAGTTCGGAATTTCTGCTGGTCGACCTCGTGAACAACGTGGATCAACTTGCCGAAAGCAAAAACGAGGTGCTTGCCCGCGTGAAGGAACGCGCCCGGTCGTATGACGTGCCCCGGCTGCAACGGGCTGCGCGCGACTATGGCAATGTGCGTACGAAAAGGTTTTTCGCCGAAGCCCTGACAGCGGATGCAGCGCCTCATGTTCGCTGACTTTCTGCACAACCACGGGCAATTCCCCGAGGTGATCCGGATCGTCGGGCAGCAAAAGGGTGTTTTATAAAACCCATACCAAGGCCTTGGAGGGCCTGAAGCCAGGTGTCGTGCTGCAGCATGGCAACAATATAAGCGACGGTGATACGATCGGAGTATCGATGAACGAGCGCATTCCCGTTCATGTTATAGAATCACGCCGTTTTGGCGGTTTGCCAGTGATCGCGGCAAAACTCAACAGCGATTGAATGCGTCATTGCGATGCATCGAGTGGTGGAGACGATTCATGACTAAGACTCATTCTCTCAAAATCAGGAGCAGCTCCGATGACGCGCTCGCTGCCTTGGCAAATGCCTCCCAGTCCAATACATCGAGCCCCGCATCATCGGTTACGCGACGAAAGCTTAAGGAACGGAAGTTCTACATTGTGAGAAAGAAAGTTGCCCACCGTGCATTCGGGTTCCAGTTGCTGAACAAGAAGACTATTTTTGATGCGGGACCGCATATTTTCGTCCCACCACAGGGAAAACGCGGGTTTCGTCAGTATCCGGAGAGTCCAATATTCTTATCGGACCCCAAGCTCGGTCGCATCCATTGGGACTTTGAAGAATACTGTGGTTACTGGTTCATTTCGGAAAAAACGAAGTCGGTCCTTGAAATAACTGATTCAGAAGCATTCGAATACTTGAAGTGCGAAATGCGGTCACCTGATGGAACAGGTCAACCTGTGCGCTGGCTTTGCGACGTTGTCCGTACCCTTGACGCAGTCGACGAGGAGAAATCAACCGTACGAACCGGAGTTTCCAGCGATGGGAGCAAAGTCTATCAGAATGTTGGCAGCGCCAGCCTATCTTTCAAGGAATCGGTTGTTGGCAAGTGTCACATTTTCCGAATGAAGTACTTTGAACCAAAGGTCATATGTGACGGAGAGTTCTTGCAAGCATGTAAATCAGCAGGTCTATCGGGGATTTCTTTTTTTCCTACCAAGTGACTGAGCGATTCACATCTTAGAGTTTCGCCGAAGTAGAATGAGTCTGTGGTATAAACGGAATAAGATTCAGTGCGTGCTTTCATAAATAATCGTTGAGCGGTTAGGGCTGACAAGAGATTCAGGGGTCCGTCCTAGCCTGTCGAAATTATCCGGCCAGTTGCAGCGATTTTTTTCCCGGTAATTGGATTTGATTGTTGCTTAATATCAAGGTTTTGCGTTTCCTTTTTTGTGCAAGGTGCTTCCCTGCGATTGCGCTTGGCTATGCGGTCGAACTTGTAGCCGGCAGGCGGCCCGGTCAACTATTCGACTCAGGGCACGGCCCCGCGACTGCGGGGCGCCACGGTGGGTTCGTTTTGGCCAAAAACGTTAGCTTCGTTTGGTAGTCCTCGGCCGTCAAATTCAATATATTGGCGGATGTTGATAAGACGACACTATGTGTTGATTGATGCATGAGGCTGGCCCGCTGGTCGCACCGCACGGCCCGGATGCTGGCAGCGCGGATCGCCCGTGACACAAAAATGCGCCCGGCCAAGCGGCGGGCGCAATTCGACACGACCATTTCGCCAATAATCGATCCGGAGCGCGCAGTCAAACAAATATATTGTGCGATCTTGTGCGACCCTGTGCGAATCTGGTGTCTGTCCCCAGGAGACGCCGTCAAGTGTTAAACCGGTTGCTGCTTGATATCGCCGTTGTCGAAGAGGACGAATGGATCGAACGTGCGGTGGTGCGAGGGCCTCAAGGCAAGATTTCTTCCGGACGGACCGCCGCTTGGAGCAATCCGAGCGACCGGTACATATCAATCGTATTCTGCCATCCCGCGGCATCCTGCTTGCCTGGTGCCGGCCCCACAATGGTGCAGGCACGCGCCCAGCTGTCGCGCACATAGGTCGCGTTCTTGTTGGGGAATTCCTTCACGAACTCCGCGACCGCCGCGCTCTGATTGGCACAGCCTTCCTTGTAGCCCTCGAAAATGGCGTTAGCCACGGCCCGCACCTGGGTGTCGTTAGCGGCCAGCGTTGCACGGGACGTGACGACGTTGAGCCCATATCCGCTGACGCCAAAATCAGCGAGCGGCAATTGGAATATTCTTTTGCCGTCAACTTCCTTGGCATCAGGGCTCATTGCGAGAATCATCGGGCTCATCTCGCCGTAGTTCAGGGCCGCATCGACCGACCGGGACAGCAGCGCGCCGATATCGGAGCCCGACAGCGACACGATCTGGAAGCTTTGCGGATTCAGGCGGTTTACACGGACGAACGCGTCGAATTCATTCCTGTTGATGCTTTCGGGATATATCCCTATGCGCTTTCCAACGAGATCGGCCGGGGCCTTCACACCGGTAGTCGCCAAGCCATAGACGACCGTCGAGATTCTTGGATACAGCACGCCCAACGACACGATTTCCGCTTTGTTGTTTCGGGCAAGGACGGTTGCGCCGCCGGAGGCGGTAGCGACCGGATATCGGCCGGCGGCAACGGCGGCCACCGCCTGGTTGGCGCCCTGCGACTGGTCGATCGTGACATCGAGCCCAAGCTTTTGAAAATGACAGCCGAACTTCGCGTGATATACGCCCAAATAGGTCGGTTCGTTCGTCCAGTCGATCAGCACCTTGTATGGCTTTAGTCCGGCTGTCGCGCAGGCTGCTCTTGCCTCCGTGCTAAGGCTCACGCCGGTTGCCAGCAGGCACGTTATTGCGGCAAATCGGATGACATTTTGCATGATAGCCTCCCAGGCTCACTCCTCGTCTATGACGAGGATGGGCCTCAGGCGCGCATCGCGGTCATGCAACTGCGCAGCTCCCTGGCCGCGCCTAGTACTTTCCGCCGACTTTATCAAAAGTCTCTTTCTGTTGATCGCTAAGTTGGAGATAAAATCCCGTCAGCGTCTGGTCGAACAGCATCACGGCATAAAGCAGCGCATTCACGCGATTTCCCGCGGCGTCGAGCCTGGCGACCGGATCGAGCGGCATCGTCTCCGGGCATGAACCGGAGAGATAAGTCGCCATGTCGTTCGATATCTGGCGCAGCGTATTGAGGCCGCCGCGTTGTTCGGGCGTCGGCCGGACCGACTGTTCGATGGCATCGACCGGCAAGCCAGCGCCGCCGGAGCTGCATGCCGCCATGTCGTCCTTCGTGTCGCTGTTGCCGGCTCCGGTCGCGGCCTTGTTCCACTGTGCCTTCTGGGCGCTCGTCAATGTTGCGTAGAAACTCGCAAGCGGTGTGCGGAACAAAACATTGGCGTCGCGCATGACCCAGAGCCCATCGGTCGCGACTTTGAGCCGGCCGGCCGGCGTCGGCGGAAGTCCTCCGGTAACGCATGTAGCCTTGCCGCGCCTGATCCCTTCAGCGAGCGCGGCGCGCAGCTCAGCCAAGTGTCCGCGCTGCGCATCGTTGAGCTCAAGTGCCTGGGTGAGGCGCGCAATGGTTTTATCGGCCTGCTCTTCGGTCTGCACGCTGCACATGTCCGCCACCGCGACGGCATTGCCGACGCTGTCGTTTCGGGTCGTGCGTCCGCGCTTGTCTTTGCTGTTGTCTGCATTCGCAACCGCCACCGCCGTCGGGGGGACGAGGGCCGTGATGATGTCGCCATAGCCACGCGCCCAGAACCGGGCCGTATAGTCCTGCGGCCAGAGCGCGTAGCCGAGCATTTCCTCAAAGGCATTGAAGCCGGCCGATTTAGCGGGCGGCGCTGCGGTCGCTGCACGCGACGGGCTTTGCGGACGGCTCGGTTCCGGCGCGCGCTTGAGCCCGGTATCCTTGGGTGCCGCTTCAGTGATCGCTGCGACCTTCACGTTCACAGACGCTGTGTTCGGTGCCACCGATGCCATGCTGGCGGCGGTCACGGCTGTTACGGTGGGCTCGGGGCGAGTGGGGGCAGCGGCGGCCAGTTGGGGCTCGGAAAGTTCAACGGGGGTTTGCTGGGCGCTTGCCAATGCGGGCGCCGGGCGATCAGGAGGTTTCGCCGCCGTGTGGGTGACGGCAGGGTGATGCTGCGGTGGCTTTGGTTTCGACGCTGATTGATTAGATTTGAAGGCATTCTTGAATTTGGCGGTAGCCGCCGCCCATGTACGCCGGAACGAGAAATCCGATGCTGCTTTGGCCTCGAAGGGTAGTGCGGTGCTCAAAACCAGCATCGAAAGGAAAATTGCCAGCATCCCCCTGGTGCGCATGCTCGCCCCCGCTCCCTGCCGCCGAAACATTCAGCAAAATGACGTAAGTTAATCCTGGGCCCCATCAGGCGGCGCAAGTGAATCAGCGGTAACCCGGGATGCCCCACGCCGAATCATGATCGTAATATTGCGTCGTGATTAGGGCCAGTTGCGAAGGTTCCCCAAGAAGCGCAATCTAGGGGGAGGGCCGCCAGGCCCCAAAAGACCTGTGGGACTAAACCTACCAAAGCCGTGGGAGGCGTGCCATGCATTTCCAAGCCCGTCCGGGCTATGCGCGCAATTTGGGGATCGTCGCTTGCTCGATTGCCGCCTTTTTGTTTGCGGTTCCGGCTCTTGTTGTGGTCGAACGGGCCGTGGCCCAAGTTGGTCAGGGCGCGGTGACGCCCACGAACGGAGGCCCCAATCCCTATCGTTCGATCGATGGTTGGGGAAAGCTGCCGCCGGGACGCATCTGGGGGTCGACCAGCGCCGTCGATATTGATCCGGATGGATCGAGCGTATGGGTGCTGGAGCGCTGTGGCGCGCAGGGTTTCGTTCCGGCGTCCCAGATGCAGCCGGGCGTGCCTTTCAATTGCGATGGATCCGATCTCGATCCCGTTCTCAAGTTTGATTCGTCTGGTAAATTGGTAAAGAGTTTCGGTGCCGGATTGCTCGTATTTCCACACGGCATCCACGTCGATCGCGAAGGGAATATCTGGGCTGTGGACGGCGCGGCGCGCAATGGAAAAGGTCAGCAGGTCATAAAATTTTCACCGGACGGCCGCGTTCTCTTGCGGCTCGGCAAAGCGGGGGTGGCCGGCGCCGGCCTTGACGAGTTCAATGCGCCCTCATCGGTCGTTACGGCTCCCAACGGCGATATTTTTGTCGGTGACGGTCACGGCGGAGATACCAACGCCCGGATCATGAAGTTTTCAAAGGATGGAAAATTTATCAAGACATGGGGCAAGTTGGGATCAGGCGCCGGAGAAATCGATATCCCGCATACGATGGCGATGGATTCCCAAGGCCGTTTGTTGTTTGTGGGAGACCGCAATAACAATCGCATCCAGATCTTCGACCAGGATGGAATATATTTGAACCAGTGGAAACAATTCAGCCGGCCGAGCGGCGTCTTCATTGACAAGAACGACGTGATTTATGTTGCGGATTCCGAATCAGAATCCGTGCGTAATTCCAATATCGGTTGGAAGCGAGGTATCCGTGTCGGCAGTGCCAGGACCGGCGCGCTGACGGCATTTATCCCCGACCCCGTCGAGAAGATCACCGGGACAAGCGCCGCTGAAGGCGTCGCCGCCGACGCCATGGGCAATATTTACGGTGCCGAAGTCGGCCCCAAGCGAGTGATGAAATATGTCAGGCAATAGGTGTTGTGCGTAGGGGCGGGTCTTGTGCCCGCCCGGCGTGCCGGTAAACGCGGAGAGGCGGGCGGGCACAAGACCCGCCCCTACGAAAAAGAAGATCTTAACACAACGGGAGAAACCCAATGAGGCATCTACGAAGCATACAGTTCGCTCTCGCTACGGCGATCATGGCCGCGGTCGCGTTGCCGCCAGGAAGCGGGCGCGCACAGGATCCCAACAGCGCGCCTAATCCCTATCGAATGGAAGAGAACTGGTTCAAGTTGCCGGAAGGCCGCAAGTGGGGCTCGACTGCCTCAGTGGAGGTCGACCCCGACGGAAAGAGCTTTTGGACCTTTGACCGCTGCGGCGCCAACGACTGCATCAAATCAAACCTTACGCCGATCCAGAAATTCGACCAGACCGGCAAGCTGCTCGTGAGCTTCGGCGCCAACATGTTCATTCGACCGCATGGGATCCATGTCGACAGGCAGGGGAATGTCTGGGCGTCGGACCAGAGTGGCCAGGACGGTAAGGGTCACCAAGTCTTCAAGTTCAGCCCCGAGGGCAAAGTCTTGATGACACTCGGCAAGCCAGGCGTTGCCGGCGATGGTCCCGATACGTTTCGGGAGCCGACGGACATATTGGTCGCGCCCAATGGCGACTTCTTCGTGACGATGGGACACGATGAGAAAGGACCCGGCCGTGTCATCAAGTTTACCAAGGACGGAAAATACATAAAGGAGTGGGGCAAGAACGGCTCAGGCCCGGGCGAATTCTCCGTGCCGCATACGATGGCCATGGATTCCACCGGTCGCTTGTTTGTCGGCGATCGCGCCAATAACCGGATTCAGATCTTCGACCAGGACGGCAAATACCTTTCGGAATTGCGACAGTTTGGCCGGCCGAGCGGCATCTACATCGACAAGAACGACATGCTCTACGTCGCCGATCACCAGTCGGGAGACAATGGAACCACAAATGTGCCTTTCCAGAAGGGGATTCGCATCGGCAGCCTCAAGGATGGCAAAGTCTTAGCCTTCATTCCTGAGGCAGCTCCGAAGGCCGGCATGCCGGAAGGTATCGCTGTCGATGACCAGGGCAACATCGTTACCGGGTGGACCGGGCAGATGAGCGTCCGCAGGTTCGTGAAGAAATAGCGACAAGCATCATCACAATAAGGGAGAAACGCTATGAATTACTTCAAGCGCCTGCAATTTGTACTCGGCGCCGCCATCATGGCAGCGGTCGCCCTGCCAGCCGGTAAGGCGTTTGCCCAAGGACCCAACGACGCCCGCAATCCTTATCGCCTGGAAGAGAATTGGGCCATGCTGCCGGAGGGCCGCAAATGGGGTTCGACCATCGGGGTTGAGATCGATCCGGATGGCAAGAGCCTGTGGACGTTCGACCGCTGCGCCGCCAATGACTGCATCGGTTCAAACCTCGATCCGATCATGAAGTTTGATTCGACCGGCAAGTTCATTACGAGCTTCGGCAAGGGCATGTTCAACGGGCCACATGGTTTCCATGTCGACCGGCAGGGCAATGTCTGGGCATCGGACCAGACCGGCAAGGACAACAAGGGACACGTGGTCCACAAGTTCAGCCCCGACGGAAAGCTCCTGATGACGCTCGGCAAGCCCGGCGTCGCGGGCGATGGGCAGGACACGCTGCGTCAGCCGACCGACATCCAGGTTGCGCCCAACGGCGACGTCTTCGTCGCGACGGGACATAACGATAAAGGCCCGGGCCGCATCGTAAAGTTCGACAAGGATGGAAAGTTCATCAAGGAGTGGGGCAAGAACGGCAGCGGGCCGGGTGAATTTTCGGTGCCGCATGCTCTCGCCATGGATTCCGCCGGACGGCTGTTCGTCGGCGACCGTTCCAACAGCCGCATCCAGATCTTCGACCAGGACGGAAAGTTCCTCGCCGAATGGAAGCAGTTCGGCCGTCCGAGCGGGCTCTACATCGACCGGAACGACAATCTCTATTCGGCCGACCACCAGTCCGGTGACGACGGCGGAAAGGTCAACGCGCCCTTCAAGAAGGGAATCCGGATCGGCAGCGTGCAGGACGGCAAGGTCACCGCCTTCATTCCCGAGATCGCGCCTAATGCCAACATGCCGGAAGGCGTCGCGGCCGATGCCCAGGGCAACATCTATGGTGGCTGGACCGGCAACATGAACATGCGCCGCTTCGTTAACACCCAGTAGAGGCCCTACTTCGTTATAAGCGCGGAACCCTCCTGGCCTCATGGTGAGGAGCGCTGCCTTTTGCAGCGCGTCTCGAACCATCACATCGGGTTTTACCCGATGCGCGCTTAATGCGGAGGTGGGTGAAGACGCGCACGCTGCGTAGGATCTGGGTAGAGCGATTGACGCGCTTAAGCTTGCTTAAGCGCGTCAATCGCGAAACCCATCATTCCATGCGGTGACGCGGCCCATGATGGGTTTCGGTAAAGTCCGCCAAGGCGTGTCTTTCGACACGCTTTCGCGAACTTTACCTCTACCCATTCTACGTCCCTTGGTTGATTCGCGCCGAAGCCCCGGGTGGCAACCCGGGGCTTCTTGCTGTAGATTGGTCTGATCGTGCGGTGATGCTCGCTTTCCGCCAGCGGTCGGCCGCCATTTCGGGGTTTGTCGATGTCCGGTCTCTCGCCACAACATGCAGCAGTCACCGCCGACGATCGGGCGCGGAAGCTTTCGATCGGGTTCATCAATTGGGCGCATGCGATCGATCATTACGTGATGCTCATCCTCGCGACCGCGGTAATCGAGCTCTCGGTCGTTTATGGACGCAGCTATGCGGAAGTGATTGCGCTGGGTACGCCCTCGTTCATCGCGTTCGGTATATTCTCGCTGCCCGCCGGCTGGCTCGGGGACCGCTGGAGCCGCCGCAACATGATGATGTTGTTCTATCTTGGCTGCGGCGCCTCGCTGGCTGCCGCGGCGCTTGCCCCGGACCTTGCGCTTTTGGCCGTCGCGCTTGGCGCGCTTGGCGCTTTTGCGGCGATCTATCATCCGGTCGGCACCGCAATGCTGATCGAGCAGGCAACGTCACGCGGTCGCTCGGTGGCGTTCAACGGCGTATGTGGAAATTTCGGGGTTGCTTTCGCGGCCGGCATCACTGCCACGCTCATCTATTTCTTTAGCTGGCGCGGCGCCTTCCTGGTACCGGCTTTTGTTTGCATTGCGACCGGTATTGCCTATCTGTGTGTCGTTCCTGATGATCGCCACAAGAATGCGAACCGCACGTCATCGCCGGATGTCAGGTTGGCACCATGGGTCGCGGCCACGATGTTTGCGCTCTTCATCCTGATCGCGGTTTCGGCCGGTTTGGTGTTTCACATTGCCACGATCGCTTTGCCGAAGATCATCGACGAACGCGTGGGCTTTGCAGCCTCGCTGTTGCAAGTGGGCGGGATCGCCACGCTCATCCTTATGTGCGGCGCGCTCGCACAGTTTTCTATCGGAAGGCTGGTCGACAGGTTTCCGCTCCACCTTCTCTTTGCTGGGGTTGCGCTCCTGCAATTTGCCGGCGTGGTTTGGGTCGCCTATGCGAGCGGGCCGTTGCTGCCAGTCGCGCTGGCGGTGGCGGTTGCAGCCATCTACGCGCAAGTGACGGTGAACGATCTCGTGATCGCGCGCTACACCGCGGACGCGTGGCGGGCGCGTGTCTTTGCGGTGCGTTACTTCGTCACTTTTCTCGCCTCTGGCGCGGCCGTGTCGCTCATCGCTTTCCTGCATGCGCGCGGCGGCTTCGATCTTGTGCTGAGTGCCATGGCTTTGATCGGTCTCGGATTTGTCGTTGGCACCTGCGCAATCGCCGTACTGGTCAACAGCGCCGAAAAGGTTACCGGCAAGTTCGCACAGCCTGCGGAGTGAACGGACGCCAAGAATTCTTCACGCGCGGCCATCTTTCCGCCTTGGTTCCCCAATACCACCCCGCGCTCCTTCGGAACGCCTTGTGTTCGGGCTTTTAAACCCGGCTGGCGCGGTGCGCTCTGCGATTTCCGTGTTCCGCGAAACGAAGGATTTGGAGTGTAGCTCAGTGGTAGAGCACCGGGAAATCCCCGGGGGGCGCAGGTTCGATTCCTGTCATTTCGACCATTGCGAGGATAGCTCAGTGGTAGAGCACATGACTGTTAATCATGCTGACGCGGGTTCAAATCCCGCTCCAACGCTCCGGTTCAGCCGTGAAAAAGCTGATACCATCAGCCTTCGAAGCTGATTACCCATGACGGGGACCGGACGCGTACTTCAGTCGCGGTCCGGTCGTTGCGCCGAAAGGCACCTCGCTCGTTCTTCGACACCGTGAGATCGGCTTTGCGCCGGGGCGGATATCGCCTGCGCCGACGCCGGGTTATCGTTTCGCTTGCCGCGCCGTGGCGCGGCATTCGTATTCGTGCGCCCGGTGGTTGACGTGGGCTCAAGCTCAGGCCCGCAGTTCTTTCGGGAAGTCGCGTCCGGAAACCATTTTCGCATTAAATTGCGCATGTTCTTGTCGGCGAACCGATATCCGATTTACCGGAACATGCGCTGCACAACCGGCTGCGCGGAACGCCGCGTCGCCCCAGAAGGAGGTGTGCCATGAAGCGGCACCTGTTTGTATTGCGCGTGACCGTCAAGGACGGCGAGCGCGCTTTTTTGATGCGCAATGGCCGGTTCGAGCAGGTGCTCGCGCCGGGTGGCTATACGCTGTTTGACATCAAGCATGAGCTGAACGTCGAACTGCACAATGTCGTGCGCGCCGAATTTCCGGCCGAGCGCTATGCCGTGCTCAAGTCGGCACGGCCCGATCTCGTCGCGGATCTGTTCGAACCGGTCGAGACGAAGGCGGAGGAACTCGCCATCGTCAGCCTCGACGGCCGTCCGCTGCACCTGATGGGGCCTTGGCAGACTCGTGTGTTCTGGAAGGTCGCAACTCGCGTAGAGGTCGAGCGCATCGACGTGGGCAGCGACGTGAAGGTCAAGCCAAAGCACCTTGGCATGGTCGCGCGCGAGCGCAACACACTCGTTGCCGAGCACGTCGTTGAGAACCACGAGGCGGGCCTGCTCTATGTCGAGGGCCGGCTCGTTGAGAGGTTGGCGCCTGGTCGTCATGCCTTCTGGACGTCGGGTCGTAAGATCGAGGTCAAGCGTCTCGACTTGCGTCCGCAGGCGGTGGAAATCACCGCGCAGGAGATGCTGACGAAGGACCGCATTGCGCTGCGCGTGACGCTGACGGCGTTTCGCCGGATTGTCGATCCGGAACTCGTCGTCACCAAAGTGCCGGATGTGGATGCGTATCTGTATCGTCTCGTACAGTTCGCTATCCGCGAGGCGGTGGCGTCGCGGACGCTCGATGACGTGCTCTCTGCGAAGAACACGCTCGACGCGGAGTTGCGCGCTTACGTGCGCGAGCGCATCGCGGAAACCGGAATCGAGGTGGCGGAACTCGGCGTCAAGGATGTCATCCTGCCGGGCGAGATCCGTGAGCTTGTGAACAAGGTGGTGGAGGCGGAGCGGACCGCGAAGGCGAACCTGATCCGCCGCCAGGAGGAGACGGCTGCAACGCGTTCGCTCCTCAACACTGCGAAGCTGATGGAGGACAACCCTCTGCTGCTTCGTCTCAAGGAGCTCGAGTCGATCGAGCGGCTGGTCGAAAAGGTCGGCCGCATCGATCTCCACGCCGGCGACGGCGCGGGCTTCGATGCGCTGCTCACGAAGCTCGTGCGCGTGAAGGTGCCGGACACCGCGTGAGTGGAGGCAAGTAAGAAGGGCCGCCGAGAAATCGGCGGCCCTTCCCAAGAAATAAAGAAATAAAAAGTGAAAACGGTGGCATACTGTTTCTGCAAACGATGATTTTTCAACTAAACACAATGCAGTCACACAATTGGTTCAATGGCTCTGAATAATACGTTTCAAACGCGCTCGAACATGCGGCGCGGTGAATAAAAAAAGGGGGAGTGGTGGTCACAATAACGGGTGTCGCTGGCTCGGTGTGAATTCCACAATTGAGTCCGCGTACAAATCGACGGTACGCCTTAGTCGATCTGCTTCCAAGATTTCCAAGCTGTGTCACGTGACCGACGTCTGTCGTCACGATGGGTGGGCATTTGCTCGGCGCAGCCATGAATTATCGATCTTTTTCTTTGTTTCTTAGTTGAGGGTCGAAAGTTACGGCAATGAACATGTCAAGGAGAGTGAGTGCCTCGCGACGCGAGTAGGTAGCGTAAACGGAGTAAGACCATGGGTGCAGCGCGTAAAGAATTTGAGCTGCCTGTTGATGGACTGTTGAAATACCTGCCAAGGGAGGCACGGCTTGGGTTTGCGGCGAGCCTCGATGTCTCGGAAAATAACGTCGACAAGTTGCCTGAACCCGAAGAAGCGCCGGCACTGCCGCGGCTGCGCGTGGGGAAGGAGTTGATCGCCAACGATGTCGGCGAAGCAAGGCATCCACGATCACTGATACCTGAGCGAATTTCGATACCGCAAGGGCACGAATCTTCAGTTTGGATCGGACAAACAATCGGGCTCGCGGTGGCTACGGCCATCGGTGCAGCCGCGGGTGTCGGTGGCTTTTATTGGACCTTTGCGTCGCCCGCCACCCAAATCGCGCCGGCAAGGACCGCTGCTAGGATTATTGCAACGGCACCTGCGCAAGTCTTGGCAACGTCGACAGATAGCCGAGATACGGTCCCCACTGCCAATCCGGATGCGCGTGCTGAGACAATCGTTCCTGTGCCGGTATCGGAGGGCGATCAGGCGGCACAATTTCCGAAATCGGAGTTGTCTGTGGTTCCACTGCCACGACAGATTGATTCCGCTCAAATCGTTCTGATGTTGAAAAGCGGTGCCGCGTTCCTGGCGAACGGCAACGTTGGTGCGGCCCGCATGATGCTCCAGCCGGCGGCGGAAGCAGGCGATCCCGCGGCAGCGTTCGCACTTGCAGAAACCTACGACCCTGTGGTGCTTGGAAGATTGGGCGTCAAGGGTGGAATCTCGCCTGACATTGCGCAGGCAAGGAAGTGGTACGCGAAGTCCAAGGAATTAGGCTCTCCACAAGACTTGGCTCGACAAGACTTGGGTCGACAAGACTTGGGTCGACAAGACTTGGGTCGACAAGACTTGGAATCTGGAAAGGTCTTGGGCTCCGCAAGAGCCCATCAATGATCGATACCATCTAAGAGAAAGTAAGTGAGTCTCAAAAAAAAGTAAGTGAGTGTCAAAGAAGGTGTTCCCCATGCATATATCCAAACATGTGTCGTGTTGGTTCGTCGCTGCCTTGCTTGTTATTCTGCTCGCCGGAATGACAGCAAAGGAAGGTCAGACCGCTTCGAAGTCTAAATCGGCAGCCGATGGTGGCGCTCGGAGCGTGCCGACGTCCGTTGCAGTCGGAGAAGGCACGAAGGTGGCCAAGGTCAATAATTGGACGCTTGGCATTGCGGCCGGCCTGCTTGAAGGAAGTTTTATCCGATTCGCATCTGAACTCGCCAAGGCTTTCGACGATGGCGAAAACCTTCGCATCCTTCCGACCGTAACCTACGGGGCGTCGGAAAATATCTCCGATCTTCTGTATCTCAGGGGAATCGATATCGCGATCACGCATGCGGACGTTTTCGACTTCTTTAAGAAATCCGGCGACGTTCAGAACATTCAGCAGCGGATCAACTACATTTCGCAAATGCACAACACCGAATTTTATGTACTGGCGCGCAGTGACATCAAAAGCCTGGAGGACCTTGCAGGAAAGAAGGTTGGATTCCATGTCAAGGGATCAGGGCCGAACGTCACCGGGCCGCTTATCTTCGAGCGTCTGGGCATCGCCGTCGAACCGGTCACCATCAACCATACATTTGCAATCGAGAAGATGAAGACCGGCGAAATCGCTGCAATCTTCCAACTCGGCGCGAAGCCGAATGACCTTTTTGCCAAATTGAAGCCGGAACCAGGACTACATTTTATCCCCATCCAATGGAGTCATAAGTTTTCGGATTACTATCTCCCGGCAACGCTGTCCCACGATGATTATCCGAACCTCATCAAACCCGGCGAAACCGTCGACACACTGGCAGTTCCGGTTGTTCTCGCCGTGTACAACTGGCCCAAGAATAGCGATCGCTTCCGGCGCGTCGAGCGCTTTGTGCGCGCTTACTTCGAAGGCTTCGATAAACTGAAGCAGCCTTCGTTCCATCCGAAGTGGAAAGAAATCAACCTGGCTGCGCGGGTGCCCGGCTGGAACCGCTACTGGGTCGCGGAAGAAGCCCTCGCCGCAATTGCGTCAAATGATCAGGTTGCCAATCAGCAGGCGCGCACTGGCGAGTCGCCAGCGAATCGACCCAACATTGGTGCGATGGAACAGGGTAGTCCCGCTCTCTACCGAGAGTTTCTGGAGTGGCAGCAGAAGAACAAGAAGAAATAGCAATGGCTGTCCAAATGACGGCTGTGCATCCGGTCCCGGTGGGCTTCGACGATGCGGTCAATGACCGGCTGCATCGTCGCACGCTCACGCTTTCGTTTGCGCCGGCCAGATCCAATCTTTTGATATTCCTATCAAGCAAACTGCCGGCTCGACCAGCGCCAAATAAAACGAGGAGATAGTGATGAAATTCTCGACCATGC
>Ga0137398_10000121_pt1 | contig 22592 bp, 22 predicted proteins | sample czorhiz216metaG_FD_106659 | JGI IMG/M metagenome (GOLD analysis project Ga0137398, IMG submission 106659) | Vadose zone soil microbial communities from Angelo Coast Range Reserve, California, USA - czorhiz2.16 metaG | ecosystem: Environmental > Terrestrial > Soil > Vadose zone | place: USA...
CTGGAGTCCACAGGATCCGCCAACGACAGCATTGGTGTTCTTGTCGGCGCATCGCCTGCGGGATGTTGTTGCGGTCTTGGGAGTATCTCTGCTTCAGGCTGAGGTTCGCGCTCTGAGCCTTCGGCGGCAAGCCAATCAGCGATTCGTTGGCGCGCTTCTTCGGGCAAGCCGACGAATCTTATCCCCGCCGTCTTTCTTGATTTACTTCTCCAGGTTAGCCGTCCGGTTGCTTCCATCCAGCCACCGGAGTCCGGTAATAGAATCCGCATGCTTACAAGCTCGTCGCCACCCAGAATCATTGCGGCCGAGAGGGCTAATCCGTCCTCACTCATGTTGTAGATGAGACCGCCGTTTACCTTCCCCAGGTCGACGTAGATCGGGGGGGTAACAAGCGTGCGTGTCCGGGCCCGGCGTTCGGTGACGCCGAGAGCTTTTCGAGCGCTATGTAATGTGCCCAGCATGCCCTGCAATCATAGATCAGGAATCCTGCAAGAAACCTGCCATCATTCACTTAAATCTTAGGTTTACGCAACATTACCTTCAATCCGGTAAAACCCTGCACTGACCCGAATTACAGTGCTTCGAACCACCAAGAACTCTGCGCAATCTTCGGGGGGTACGGCTAGTTTTCTGGAGTGAGACTGACACGGTCGATCCACACAGTGCCGCTGATCTGGTTGTCGAGTTTCTCGCTCGCGGGCCGCGCGACCCTCACGACCAGTAGGCGCGTATCGTCCTTGGTTTTGAATTCAAATTGCACCGAGGACCAGCCAGACGTGCCCAAGGTATTCTCGGTCGATAGGAACAGCTTCCCCATGTCAAAAGCATCGAACACCTGGAACCTTGGCCCGCTGTCTGTGGTAATCCCTTTCACGCGTATAGCGCCGGAAAACTGGTATCGCGTGTTCGGCTGGACGGCCACGTACTGGAATACATGGCCATAGTCGAGGTTGCCCTTCCCGCTGAATTCGATGCGAAGCGTGCGAGATCCCTCGAAAGCACCCTCGAAATCTATCCCAACCACGGCTCCATCGACGGGGACAACGCGCCAATCCAGTCCCCCGTCTAGAATGTCGCGTTCAAAGCTCCCGTTTCCCACCAAATTGGAGCCGTTTACAAGCGGGCCGATTTGCATGGGGAAGCGTTCGGCCAGTGCAAACCACGCGGCGGCCAGGCGGCCGGGCTCGCGGTGTTGGATGAGCGCGTCGAGATAAGGGAAGGTCTGGCGGAGGTCAAATGGCAATTTCAGTTGGAGCAGGCGCAGCCAAATTTGCTCCGCGGCCGTCACGTCACCCGCTTCCATTTCGAAGCTCAGATAGTCAAAGAATACGGATGCCTGGGGAGGAAGCATCTCCAGAATTGCGCGATTGTCCCGCGTCGCGCTTACGACAAGCCGGAACACGTCCCGGTGGGCAAGGCTGTTTCCTGCGAGGAGGACGACCTGAAGGGCGCGCAGTGCCTCTGGGGTCTTGTGAGCCCGAAAGGCAAAATTGGCGAATCTCCAGTTGATTTCCGGCGAATTGGGAAAGAGCCGGAGGGCCCGCTTGAATGCGCTCAGCGCGTCGTCGGTTCGCCCGGCCCAATCGTAGGCTGCGCCAAGATCACTCCAAAAGTGAGCGTCATAGGGGCTCAGGCGCGTTGCACTCTCGTAAAACGCAACGCTCGCATCTAAGTTTTTGGTGGTCCCGTAGAAGTGCGTGAGGGTGCCGAGCGCGTCATAATACTCCGGATTATCGCGGTCCCACCGTATGGCGGCTTGAACCGAGGTTGGTGACTCTTGACGAAAATACCAATCCGCGATCCTTCGCCTTCCCACCAGGTAGATGCAGAAAAGCAAACTAAGCGCCAAGGCAATTCGAGCCGTGAATTCCGCGGGCGGCACCCTTCTCATCTTCAGCATGAAGCGCACTCTAACTGTAATGTTGTCTCCACGGTTCGATCTTGTCCCTGCAACCCGCCAGACGCAACATCAAATCATTTATCAAAAATTGTTCCCCGCTAGATTAGAAACCTTCAGCGAAACTCCTGACGCCTATCTCCTATAAACGGCGGGGGAAGGAGGTCATCCTTTGTCTGTCGGTGGAGCACAGTTGCCTGCCAGGCGCCAGTAGCCGCAGCGGCAGCCTTCGGATCCTCTCGAGCCAATCTTCGTTGGAGATGGAATTCGCGGTGGACAGTTCCGCCATCGGCGATCCCCATTGTAGTGCAATTGACCCTAAAAACGTGTCGCCGGCCTCCCAAGAATATTGTTCCTGGACTGTCTAAAAGAGAACAGCTATTTGTTTTCATAACCCGTAGACTGCAGCTATAAACGGCAAGACTGAGCGACATTGGCCGCGATGCAAAGCTGGGCCGGACGATGTCCCTCATCTCGCCGTTCTCCTCATCTACACCCCGGAAGACCGCCTTCCATTCGAAGTTGAGCGAGATAGAGAAATCTTTGAATCAGTTACGGGGAATCCGTCGCATTTGCAATTCTCAGGCATATCGCTCGCCGCGTAGGAGTAGAATGTTTGGCGCTGACTTGAGGTGCCTATGGAGCTATCTCCTTCTTCGGTTCGCATCCGCGAGACCAAAGCACAGACCGAATCGGTCATGAGGCTGGTCGAGATCTCTGCCGGGTATTGGTTGCCGCGAGCTTTGCACGTTGTAGCCGACCTCGCAATCGCAGACGCACTCGATCAGGAGCCACGGTCGGCGGCCGATCTTGCCAAGGCGGTCGGAGCTGACGCTGATGCTTTAGACCGCGTATTGCGCCTGCTCGCTTCGCATGGCGTATTCGACCGGCGCAGCGGCAAATACGCGCACAACGCGCTCTCTCGTGCGCTGCGCAGCGATCACCCGCAATCAATGCGCGCCTATGTACGGCTTGTGGGGCTTCCCGTGTTCTGGAAGAGCTGGGGAGCACTTGAGCAGGTAGTGCGCAGCGGCAAGCCCGCAGTGAGCGACATCTTTACGTATTTCAGAGAGCATCCGCAGGAGACGGAGATCTTCGATGCGGGTATGAAGTCGAAGGCGCAGAGCGCTATTTCCCCAGTCCTTGCGGCGTACGATTTCTCCATCTTCGGCACGATTGGTGACATCGGCGGCGGCCTGGGACATTTGCTCAAGGCCGTACTCAAGTCGGTACCGAAGTTGCGCGGTGTTCTCTTTGACCAGCCGCATGTCATCGAGCGTGTGGGGGTCGACGAGACAATCGCCAGTCGATTGATTTTGCAAGAGGGCGACTTCTTCCGCGGGCCGCTACCACGCTGCGATGCCTACGTCGTTATGGAGGTGCTGCACGATTGGACCGATAAGCAGTCGCGGCAGATTCTCCAGCAGATTCGGAAAGCCGCGCCCGGCATGGCCAAGCTGTTAGTGGTCGAGACTGTTTTGCCTAATGAAAGCGCGTGGGCAGCGGGCAACGGCGAGCATTTCGGCAACCACCTCGATATCAACATGTTGGTGCTTACCGGCGGGCGCGAGCGCACCCCAGATGAGTTTGCGCACCTATTCGCCGACTCCGGGTGGCAGCTCACCCGAGTAATCCCAAGCTCAGGTCCGTATTCGATCGTGGAGGCGGTGGTGGCCTAGCTTGCCTCATCGAGTTGCGGCCGAGAAGGGTACCCACGGGAAGTAAGCCCGCTTGCCTGGTAGGTCGGTTTACCGAAGAAGTGAACCGAAAAGATTACGTAAAAGCGGGGGTCACTATGCCGTTCTGTAACTGAACAGTTTTTGGCATTCTTTTCGGAGAAAACCGCCGGTGACGGGGATGGGGTGATTGCCCTTCTCGAAGACGAGCCGGCACGGGATGAGACAAGCTCGCCACTTGTAGTCTTCCGTACCGCGCTTGCGGCCATAAGCGGCAATGTCTTCTTGGGAAACGCCGTAGACGACCGCGCCAATTCTAGACCACACGCAGGCACCGGCGCACATGGCGCAGGGCTCGTGCGTGGAGTAGAGGACGAAGTCGGCCAGGTAGCGGCCATAGCCGCTTGATACGTATTTGAGTGTTTCCAACTCTACGTGCTTGATGCTTGATCCCGAAGTTTTCACTCGGTTACCTGCGCTGGCAATGACCACCTCGCGCTTGCCCGTGAGGCGTGTAATGACTGCGCCAATAGGATAGTCGCCTCGGTCACCGGCGCGTTTGGCCTCCGCGACAGCCAGCTCCATGAACTTCTTTCTCGGTTTGTAGGAAGCAGGGATCATGTTGTTAGATTATATCCGGTTGTCGCGAGGTGTCTCTCAGAATAGCCGCACATGATTCGGAACTTCGGTTCATGAAACGGAGTCTAAGTAGGATAGAGCTTGCAGACCAGCTCCCCTTCGCATGCCCACCTCGCGTCGAGTTAGCACCGCCGTGCTTTTGGCATCGCTCACATTGGTAGGAGTGCTCGCATTAGGTTGGCTTTGGTTATACCTTGACTCGCTTCACGAGCACCAACGAGCAGAACACCTAATTGCGGACCTAAGATCATTTCCTTTCGCAACCGCCGGATTCCTCGAAGTGCGCGAGCTTGCAAACCGTTACGGAGGCACTGCCGTTCAGTCGTTCCCAGTTCTGCAATTTTTACCGCCCGGGCTACCTTTGCCCAAATTCCCAGGCACCACCGAGTCGCAAGAACGCGTGCCGCTGGTCGGGACCAGGTCTAGCTGCACACCTCGAGATTGCATCTTTGATATCTGGATTAGGCCGCGCCTATTCAACTTGCCGCTCAACTACGAAACGTCCTGGTTCCTCTACTCGGGTCTTGCACGCCTCGGCCTTCGCCCCTGGGTAGTCGGCGGGAGGTTTGAAGTCAAGGACGGCAAATTATGGGAAAGTCGGACTGGGGTGGGGCAATTTAGGCATGCCAGAATTGGCTCATACGAGGGCTTTGTACTCCTGGGATACCAGATCACCACGATGTCCACGGCCAAGGCCCTGGATAGCCAGCGTCCCGAGTACGCAGTCGGAGTTCCTCACGTAACGGGGACCGTCTCGGATGATTTGTCCACATGGATTGTTCAAGTCCCAAATGCACCGATCAATCGTGCCTTTGACATTCGCCTTCACTGCCTTACGGCTGTCTCACATGCTTGCCGTGGGTTCGCCGACCTTGCGCCTTCGGCTTGGGGCGACTATCAAGCCGAGAAACAACCAGGCCTGAAATAAAATCCGTAAGTCCCGATTAGCATAACCGTACATGTAAAGTATTGCTTCACTTTTCCGGTAACGGCACTGGAAAGCGACAACCCATTTGAGGGCACGTCACAGAACCAGGGCTATATTGTGGCGTTGGCCCGCGTACGGTGCTGGAAGCGGAGTAAGACCGCGACCAAGAGCGCGAAGATACAAAGGAGAACGACGCCGAACCAAAAATAAGATGCGAACTCCGACACTTCGAGGGCACCGTGCGCGCCAAGAGGGAGTTGTGCGGTGTCAAGAAAACTGGAGAGTTCGGCTAGGTTAGTTTCGTCTCCGTTGCGGATGAACCGCTGGAGGATTTCTGCATACGGTCGGTAGCTTACGTAGAGAACGGCGCTGGAGAGCAGCGCGCCTATTGCTCCGCAGAGGCCGACCACCAGAGTCAGGCGGCTGGGACGGAACGCACTTAGCCGGAAGGATTTACCACGAACGATGACGGCGAGCACGCAGGTCAGCAAAAGTCCGCCGGAGAAAAGGATTACAAGTCCAGAGGCCTTAACCAAAAAGGAATTCCACCGGGAAACGCCGCTGCCTCTAACCCTGTTTCTTAGCGAAATGAGCTTTTCGTGCTGTGCTCTATCGGTTTGGTTCGCAAGGGAGGCGTAAAACGCGGCTTCTACTTTGTTGCCTTCCTCTTCATAGATCGCCCCGAGCCGCTTGTAAGCCTCTCGAAGCTCTCCACGCAAAAAGAAATCCCAGTCAGCCGAGCCCAGCATTTGGCCGAAGCGAGCCACAGTCAAATACTTTTCGAAAGCGCCTTTGCGGTCACTCCGAGCTTTGAGTGTCCGGCCAGATTCCAGTAGCGAGTTGGCGTAAATGGAAGAGTCCTGAGCAGCATAGCTTGGCCGATTGTACCAGCGCTCGTCGCGAAATGTTTGAAACGGATCATCGACCTGGTAGCAAAGCAAAACTCGCCGGTCGAGCTCTATGAGTCTGGCGACATAGTCGTCAAGCTTCGGGGATTGGAAGGCCGCCGCCATAGCGTCTTGCCAAGCTGTCGGTTTTTCTTCCACGTGACGAGCGATCTGATTTCGATCGATTTCCCCGATGTCAATTTTCTCAGCAACGATGAAATTCGAAAGCGCGTTTTGAGGATCCGATTGCTGGAGCATGGGTACCCATTGGTCGATCTCTAGGAGCGAAGGGTACCGTACGGCAACGACGGCGTAAATCCAGGTCAATTTCGGGTCGAGATGAACAGCTTCCTCGGCGAGCCGCGCGCTTTCGGACTCATTCGTTGTGCGCGCCGCGACAAAGGCAAGCCCCTCGGCATCATGATTTTTTTCGGCCTTCTGAGCGAGGGTTTCGAGTTCGGGATCTGGCCCTTGTGCGTCCAACATTGATTGGACGTGGATGACGTTACGCCACTGAGCAAGAGAAACATGGAAGGCCTGACGAAAGACAGGGGCGAGGAAAAAGAAGAGAGATGCCGCGATGCAGGCACCGATGACAGCTAGAGTGGTTTTGCGCATGGGACCCTCCTGGGAGAAAACTTCGCTGGCGGAAGATAGTGTGCGGCGATGGCTGCCCGGAATGATCACGGAAAGCAAGGCATGCTTCGCGAGAACGCCCGCCCCGCCAAAGGCCCAGATGAGGGCCGCCCAATTCCCTTGCACATGATTTAGTTCGCTTAGCATGCCGTGGCCCCAATCGAGAGTGTCGTGCGGCGCGATCCAAATGGCGAAACGCAAGAGCTGGGTAGCGATGCGACGAGGATACGCAACGGGCATCACACGCGGACTCCGCTAAAGACAGGGCGACGGATTTTTGCTGGCGCAGAAGCTGCTCCGGGCAGGCTACGAACCAGCTCACCACCTTTCGGTGTCAAGCGGTAGGTATGACGTGGAGGAACGCCATCCTCAGTGGTTACCCACTTGGTTTCGAGGAAAGAGAATTTGGCGAGGCGCATGAGAATTGGGTATAGCGTGCCGGACTTAAGTCCCGTTTCGCGACTCAGCTCGTAACCGTAGCGCCAAGCGGTAGGGTGTTCGATGAAGCGTTCGAGAACGCGGAGAGTTTGCGGGGATATTCGAGGAATCTTCATGGTCATAGTCTACATATATAGACTTTATCGGTCAACAGCTATTTTAAAACGTCGTACGTCGGGATCCCGAGAACAATTGCGACATAGCTTCATCGGGTCTAAGAAAAGATGGCGCGTTGTGCAAGTACATTGGCGCATTCGGCTAGTGCCTCGACCCAGCCTGTGAATCTAAAGTGGTGTCGGTAAGGAGGATCAGGCTATGAAGGAATGCACTCAAAAGGTCACGCGCGAACGAGATGAACACCGAAAGAGACTCGAAGGAGAAACAGCGCAGAAGCGCAAACTGGGGAAAAGCGATCTGGAAGTTTCGGCCATCGGGCTCGGCTGCATGGGAATGAGCTTTTCCTACGGCCCGCCCAAAGATAAGCGGGAGATGACCGATCTTCTGCATGCCGCAGTGGACCGCGGCATCACGTTCTTCGATACCGCCGAGGTCTATGGTCCATTCATCAACGAAGAACTCGCGGGCGAGGCGCTTGCGCCTTTCCACGGCAAAGTGGTGATCGCCACGAAGTTCGGGTTCGATCTGAGTGGCAGCGACAATCGCCCGGGAGCGGCAGGGCTGAATAGTCGGCCCGAGCACATCAAGCAGGCCGTAGAAGGCTCGCTCAAACGGCTCAAGGTCGAGAGCATCGACCTGCTGTATCAGCACCGTGTTGATCCGAAAGTGCCCATAGAGGATGTCGCTGGCACGGTGAAGGAGTTGATTCAAGCCGGTAAGGTCAAGCACTTCGGACTTTCCGAGGCAGGCGTAAAGACGATTCGCCGCGCACACGCAGTCCAGCCGCTCACCGCACTGCAGAGCGAATACTCGCTGTGGTGGAGAAAGCCGGAGAAGGAAGTGATACCCACGCTCCAGGAACTCGGAATCGGCTTCGTGCCTTACAGCCCGCTTGGGAAGGGCTTCCTGACGGGCAAGATCTACGAAAACTCAAAATTTGACAGCTCCGACTTCCGCAGCACGCTGCCTCGTTTTACCCCTGAGGCTATCAAGGTCAACCAGGCGCTGATCGATCTGCTCGGCAGGATTGCGAAGCGCAAGAACGCGACTCCTGCTCAGATCGCACTCGCCTGGCTCCTCGCGCAAGAGCCCTGGATCGTTCCAATTCCTGGCACAACGAAGCTAAACCGTTTGGAAGAGAACATCGGAGCGGGTTCGATCCAACTGACGCCCGAAGACTTAAGAGATATCGATGCCGCGGGGTCGAAAATCACGGTCGAAGGTGCTCGCTATCCAGAACGCCTGGAGAAAATGACCGGCCTTTGAGCGACCGGCGTTTGAATAAGAAGCGCACGCAGGCAAGTCGAAAGAAAGAGAATCTGATCATGAACATCTCTTTTGAAGACAAAGTGGCACTCGTCACAGGTGCGGGCTCTGGACTGGGCCTTGCGACAGCGAAAGCTTTTGCGGAATCAGGTGCTGCCATGGTGCTGGCGGACTGGAACGAAAAGTCGGCGTGTTCTGCAGCCAAGGAACTGAAGGCGCAGGGTCATAAGGCGTTGGCTATTCGTTGTGACGTTTCTGATGACGCCCAGGTAGAGGCCATGGTTCATCAGACTGTCACGACTTTCGGGCGGCTCGATGCGGCCTACAACAATGCCGGCGTTCAAAATGCCCTCGCAGAGACTGCTGATTCTACCCGAGACGATTACGACCGGGTGATGGCGATCAATCTGCGCGGTGTATGGAGTTGCATGAAGTTTGAGCTGCAACAGATGCGCAAGCAAGGAAGTGGCGCCATCGTTAATTGCTCTTCGCTGGGAGGACTTGTGGGCGGTTCCGAGCGAGGAACTTATCACGCCGCGAAACATGGAGTCCTCGGGCTGACCAAGAGCGCGGCTCTCGAATATGCGGCACGCGGCATTCGTATCAATGCCGTATGTCCGGGCCTCATTTGGACACCGATGGCCGACCAGATGGTCGCGGCGGGTCAAGGTGACGCTCTCAAGGCGATGGAGAAGAGCATCCCGATGGGACGGGTTGGCCGCCCCGAGGAGATTGCGACTGCTGTTCTGTGGCTTTGCAGTGCTGCTGCAAGCTACATGACTGGCCAGTGTATCTCGGTGGACGGCGGCTTCATAATGCGCTGAAGGAGATGAGGGAAACCATGCGAGGAGCAGTTCTTTACGGACCGAGAGACTTGCGTTTCGAGGAGCGTGAAACGCCGAAGATTATCAAGCCGACCGATGTAGTCATCAGGATCACGGCCACGTGCGTGTGCGGGTCGGACCTGTGGCCATACCGCGGCATCCAACCGATTGCGCAACCGACCCCGATGGGTCACGAGTACTGCGGTATCGTCGAGGACGTCGGCAGCGCAGTCACCACCGTCAAGCCGGGCCAGTTTGTCATCGGATCGTTCTTTGCGTCCGACAATACTTGTCCGAACTGCGAGGTCGGTTATCAGTCCTCTTGCCGGCACGCCGAGTTCGTGAGCACGGCGCAGGCGCCGCTGCTGCGCGTGCCGCTTGCCGATGGCACCCTGGTGGCCACCCCGGATGTTCCCCCGGGCGAGATGGTGCCGAGTCTGTTGGCGCTCTCCGACGTGATGGGCACTGGATGGTTTGCCGCGGATGCGGCCAATGTGAAGCCGGGCAAGACGGTGACGGTTGTCGGCGATGGCGCGGTCGGGTTGCTCGGGGTGCTGGCAGCGAAGCAAATGGGCGCTGAGCGGATCATTGCGATGAGCCGCCACGTGTCGCGGCAGAAGCTCGCTCGCGAATTAGGCGCGACGGACATCGTGACCGAACGCGGTGATGAAGGCGTGGAGCGAATCAAGCAATTGACTAATGGACTCGGTGCGGACTCTGTGCTGGAGTGTGTCGGTACACAGCAGTCAATGATGCAGGCGATCCAGTCCACTCGCCGTGGCGGATACGTGGGCTACGTCGGTGTCCCGCACGGAGTCGAGCTTAACGGCGAGCAGTTGTTCTTCGCCCACGTCCACCTCCATGGTGGTCCTGCTCCCGTGCGACGCTACTTGCCCGATCTGATCAAGTTGGTGTGGGACAGGAAGATCAACCCCGGCAAGGTCTTCGATATGACCCTGCCTCTCGACCAGGTAGCGCAAGCCTATCGCGCGATGGACGAGCGCCGCGCGATCAAGACGCTGCTGCGACCATAAAGGTGCTCGGTGCCGCCTGATGAGATGTCAAGAAATGAGCTTTCAAGGAGATCCACGATGAGTTCGTGGGCGAAAGACGAACTGCGCAAGATTGCCGTAGCCGATGACCTGCATATCTCACCGTTCCGGGAGGACGGGAAGACCTACGGTACGCCGACCTGGATTTGGTCCGTCGTGGTTGATGACGCGCTCTTCGTGCGCGCCTACAACGGGCAGAATTCTAGTTGGTACAAGGCCGCAATGCAGCAAGAGGCGGGTCGGATCACTGCTGCCGGCGTGACGAGGGAAGTCACCTTCGAACCGATCGACGTGAAGATTAACGACCGAATCGACGACGCCTATCGGACGAGATACAAGGGCAGTCCGTATCTCGGCCCGATGATCGGGGCACGCGCGCGCTCCGCGACAGTCAAGGTGACGCCGCGCGCGACCAAAGCATGAACATTAGGAGAGAACCATGCCCCATGTGATCGTGAAGTTGTGGCCCGGGAAATCGGAACAGCAGAAAACTCGTCTCGCTGAAGCGATCACCAAAGACGTTATGGATATTCTGGATTACGGAGAAGAGTCGGTATCGGTAGCGATGGAAGAAGTCACATCTCAGGATTGGGTAGAGAAGGTGTACAAACCCGAGGTTGAAAACAAGTGGGACAAGCTCTACAAGAAGCCTGGATACGATGAGGATGACCTGTAACTTCGACGCCGACGAACAAGAAGAGTATCGAAGGAGTAGAAATGAAAGCACTCGCCTGGGTACTTATCTCACTTTCTCTGTTCGCCTCGGTTGCATCGCAGTCTCATACCGGTGTGGCGCTAGCTGACACGCAGCCGGCTGTATCAGTCCCGCGATTTCCACCCGATCAAGATCACGCGAAGTGGCTTGCAACAGGCAAGCAAAGGACCTGCCGAGCACTCACTGGCTCGGTACAGATTGAGGAGCTTTCTCCCGCGCACGATCCATCGCGCGTAAGCCGAGGGAAAGTTACGTTCGAGCCCGGTGCGAGGAGCGCATGGCATACGCACGCGCTGGGTCAAATCTTGATCGTCACGGAAGGCAAGGGCTGGATTCAGCGGTGGGGAGGCCCGGTCGAGGAGATCCGAAAGGGTGATGTTATCTGGATTCCAGCGGGGGCCAAACACTGGCCGGCGCTGCGCCGAATACGGCGATGACGCACATCGCACTACAGGAACAGCTCAATGGCATAGCCGTGGAGTGGATGGAGAAGGTCACCGACAAACAATATCGCAAATGATCGCGGCTCTCGCCCTGAACTATGGGAGGTCAAGATGAAAAGGATAGCTGTGATGATCGCACCGCTCTTTCTGATAACCACATCATGGGCTCAGGGTGACCACACAGAAGGGGGGAGGAAACCGATGCAAACGGTAGACAACAGGATGGTGGCGCTGGCGCTTGAGAAGTATGCGCAAGGCCCTCTTGCCGATCTATGGAAACGCCCCGGCCTCACGCCACGGGACCGCAGCATCGTTACGATCGCCGCGTTGATCGCGCGCAACCAGACTATTGAGATGCCCTACTATTTCAACCGCGCACTCGATAACGGTGTGAAACCTCGTGAGATTTCCGAGATCATCACGCATCTCGCGTTTTACTCCGGCTGGGCCAATGCAATATTGGCAGCCGCCGTCGCTAAAGACGTCTTTGCCCAACGAAAAATTGGGATCGATCAGCTTCCTCCGGCTTCGCCTGCGCTTCTTCCGCTGGACAAGGAGGCGGAGGCGAAACGTGCAGCGCGTGTGGAACAGCAGTTCGCCAGCGTGGCTCCCGGAATCGTGCAATACACCACGGACGTTCTATTCCGCGACTTGTGGCTGCGTCCTGATCTCGCCCCCCGAGATAGGAGTCTGGTCACCGTGAGCGCCCTGATTGCTTCTGGCCAAGTCGCGCAGATTACTTACCACCTCAACAGAGCGATGGATAACGGACTAACCCAAGCGCAGGCAGCGGAGGTCGTCACGCACTTGGCCTTCTACGTCGGTTGGCCGAACGCATTTTCCGCGCTACCGGTCGTAAAGGAAGTCTTCGAGAAACGCCCGCACTAGCACTCTTGGGTGTGCGGCGCTGCGGCCGCGTACGTCGTTCAAAGTGGTGGTTCAACTGGAGGAGTTTAGCAGATGGAAATCAAAAGAGTTAGCTCGCAACCTTCCGCGAAGGGTTCGTCAGAGTGGTTCACTGGCACCGTACGAGTCGATCTGTTATTTGAGGCACCCGATCCGGCACGCGCGAGCGGTGCCAGCGTAACTTTTGAGCCAGGCTCGCGCACTGCATGGCATACGCATCCGCTCGGGCAAACGCTAATCGTAATGGCTGGTTGCGGCTGGGCCCAGCGCGACGGCGGCCCTATCGAGGAGATTCGGCCTGGTGATGTGGTCTGGTTCTCACCCGGAGAGAAGCACTGGCATGGCGCGACGCGGGCCATAGCCATGACCCACGTCGCCATTCAGGAGAAGAAGGACGGCAAGGTCGTAGACTGGATGGAAAAGGTTAGCGACGAGCAATACCATCCGCGATTAATGGCAGAATGAGGTAGGTTATGCTGTTGGGTGAGCGATGACTAACCAATTTCGAGTCTCGACCACACTGCCACGAAAGCTCGAAGAACTTGGCCTTTCGCCGGAGACGGTGCTGCGGCAAGCTGGTCTGCCGATGGGGTTGTTCAACCAGGAGAAGATTCTGGTGAGCACCGAGGAGTTCTTCGCGCTTTACCGCGGGATTGCGGAAGCCAGCAACGATCCGGGCTTAGGCCTGAAGCTGGGGACAGAGGAGCGTGTCGAGCATTACGACCCGATCAAAATCGCCGCGCTCTCTGCCCGGTCGTTTCGGGATGCGGTACAGCGACTAGCGCGCTACAAACAACTCACCTGTCCAGAGGAAATCCGCCTGGTCGAACAGGGAAATGCATGCGCAGTGCAGTTCGTTTGGCTTCTCGCACATGAGAAAGAGCCGCCGTTACTAGTGGACGTCTGTTTCGCATGGATTGTCAGCATCGGACGGCGAGGCACTCGTCGCCCGGCCAGCCCCAAGCGTGTCGAGCTTCAGCGAGCCTCGGCGCACCGAGACATCTATGAGACTCATTTCCGCTGCCCTGTAAAGTTCAAGGCCAACCAGAATGCATTGGTATTCAGCAAGGCGGATATGGAGCTGCCCTTTGTAACTCACAACCCTGATTTGCTAGCGATTGTCGCGCCACAGCTTGAGGCGGAGTTGACGCAACAGCTGTCGCAGAAAACTTTCAGCGAACAAGCAAAAGGCATTCTGAAGCAGCTACTCGCGGGTCAACGCCCAGGGATACAGGATCTCGCAAGAGAGCTACACCTGGGCACTCGGACGTTGCAGCGGAGGCTCAGCGAGCAGGGAATTACGTTTCAGCGTTTGCTGGAAGAAGCACGTCGTGAGTTGGCCCGGCATTACCTTCTCCACTCGTCCCGGGAGCTGAATGAAACTGCCTATCTCTTGGGCTACGAAGACGCAAATTCCTTCTTCCGAGCTTTCCACCACTGGGAAGGGACTTCACCCGGGCAATGGCGGGAATTTCAAAAGAACTCACATCCGGCGACACAAACACACCTTGGCGCGGCGTGAAACCTGCCGGAGCGATGCTATTTTTGAAGCGCGTGGCTGAACCGCTATCTCCTTTGGGGGTAATCGCGTGGATTTTCCAACCCACAATTCGTGTGGTCCTGTATGCCTTACCCCCAGGCGTCTTGTGAGCTGTTGTAAGACCTTCGCGCAGCGCTGTCACGGCAGATGCCGTCGCCGCTACTTCGAGGCCAGAAAGTGTCAGCGGTAAACTCCGTCCCTTAGACCTAGTGCGTGCGAGAAAGTCGCAGCAGTGCTTCTGCCTCGGAATTGAATTCTGGTTTGCGAGAGCCGAGGCGCCACCCAAGAGGCTCATTTTATTTCTTATTGCCGCCTTTTGCCGCCTCGCGAAATCGCTAAGCCATTCTCAACAAATGGGGTGGTTGGTAGGGGCGGTGGGGATCGAAAGCAATACCAGATGGAATTTCAAGGACTTAGAAGAAATGTTGGGGAGCGCTAAGACATTGAAAAGGAACAACGAGGAATCCAGCGGAATCCTTAATGGCCCGTCAATGGCCCCTCGTTTTTTCGAGCGAGTGAAATTCCTTTGCCGTGGGTTTTTCACCCACTACCCAAGGTAGGCAGTCGGCTTTGGGCCTAACTTGCGGCACGGATGGCAAGCCGACGACTGAACCTCGGAAAGGTCCGGAAGTTAAACCTAACGCGCTGGAACGGCGGCACGTAACGGGTTTCAACGAGCCCTTAATTGGGAAATAAATGGGAAACGAAAATACAGTGCGGTTTAGCTTCGCTTACGCGCGTGGGAACAATGCGATCTTGACCCCAGTTCCGGGAAGTCCGACTGGAAATCTTGAGAAACACGGTATTTCACCTTAGCCGCCCTGCTCGAGTCTCTTGATTGAAAATCATGAGCGATCTTTTTCCGGGTTCATCGCCGTCGAATCGCGCAATACGAAAGTCGTCTTCAGGATATATTCAGTTCCCTTCGGATTCGGAGTTTCGCGTTGTACATCATGCAAGAGCGCTTGGAAGGCGAGGCGGCCAAGTTCGGTCTGCGACATTTCGACGGTGGTCAGCGGTGGGAGGATGTATTGCGACAGATGGATGTTGTCGAAACCGACCACGGAAAGATCCCTTGGAACCACAATCTTTTCGCCGTAGCACTTGCGCATCACACCGATCGCGGTCATATCGTTCGAGCACAGGACTGCGGTCGGACTCAAGGGCTCATTTAGCAGTTTTGCAAATGCTTCTTCCCCGCCCTCTAGGCTATGGTTGCCCTCGACGATCAATTTCGGATCGGCAGCCATTCCGATCTCATTCATTGATCGGACAAATGCATCCCTTCGGGCAACGGCAGACTTCAACGTCAACGGGCCGGTAATGAATGCGATTTTTTCATGGCGCAAGGCCGCGAGGTGTTGCACAGCCTGACGGATTCCATTGAGATAATGGATTCGAATATTGCTGACGCGCGGGCGCGACGGCCCTACATCCACGAAAACCAGTGGCACGTTGCGAAGCTTAAGATCGTCGAGGAGTGACTCTTCCATGCCAAAGGTCATTACCGCTACACCTTCAACGCGGTGCTCAAGCATACGCCGCACCGAGGTCTTCATGCGATCGGGATCGTGAACTGTCGAAGTCACCAGGATTTCGTAATTGTGCTTGACGGCGGTCTCTTCGAAAACGTGGACGATTTCCGGAAAAAATGGGTTCGTAATTTCGGAAACGATCAATCCAAAAATGCGGCTGCGCCCGGAAACCAGTGCCCGCGCCTGCGTGTTAGGGAAATAGCCCAGTTTTTCGACAGCCCTCCACACGCGCTTGGCGAGTTGGGGATGCACGCTGGGAATGCGATTGATGGTCCGAGACACCGTCGCCGTTGACACTTTGGCCCGCTTTGCGATCTCACGGATATTCATTGTGGCGCCCGCGAAGGACTCTTTCTTTCTCTAAGAGCAGCTGACCCGAGTTCATTTCCTGAGCCTGCTAGCAAACGTTTACCCTGGCTATGCAAATAAATACACTCCCTATCTCCGGGCGTCAAGGACGTTTTTTTGATCGCCCGACAATTTATTTGCGCGGGAAGGACGCTTTGATCCAGCTGAACACCAGGCAAACTACGGCAAACCGTCAATTATTTCGGCCACATTCTAAGGACCCTCGGTTGTGATGCGCGGCTCAGGAAAAGCCCGTGTTTCCTTGCAGAAGAAAATTGCTTGACAAAGACTCGCGTATCAGATACATAGCCTCCATTGCGAGTAAGCGATTACTCACTTTTCTCGACGTCCTCCAGGGGACTCGCTCTGCCCCTCCTGCAGGACAGCGAAACCGAGCCATTCACATAGCAAGGGCCAAATTCCGGGAGCTAGGCAAATTCGCACTGCTTTCAGGAGGGCGTGATGGAACGAACGAAAATCGCTTGGGCATTAGTCATTGTGGTTCTTTCCGCTTTTGTGCTTCTTCCGTCGCAAATGATGGCGCAAGGATTATTCGGAACTATTAGCGGGGTGGTCACCGATTCGAGCGGCGGGATGGTCCCGGACGCGACCGTAAAAGTGACCAATATCAAAACGAGCGTTACTATAACCGTGAAGACGAATGGCACCGGGGTTTACAGCGCTACGAGCTTGAATCCGGGAGTCTATAAAGTGGAAGCGGAGGCCAAGGGTTTCAAGACTGCGGTCGTGAACAATTTCCCGCTTGAGGTGAACGCCAACCCCAAGGTGGACTTAACACTAACCGTTGGTCAAATCAACGAAGTAGTTGAGGTTAGCACCGCAAATATACCCATTTTGCAGACACAGCAATCTGATCTCGGACAAACACTAAACGAAAACGAACTGGCGCAGCTGCCGACCTCTGGTGGCGGTGGCCGCAACGTCTATAGCTTACTTCCTCTGGCAGCGGGCGTTTCGCAGCAAACTGGCTGCGATGGCTGCGGCAACTACGGCAATCTGCGCATCAGCGGCAGCCGGCCGCGCAACGACGACAGCGTGCTGGACGGCAGCACCGTTACTGCCCCGGTGTTCGGGGGCGCGGCCCTTACTCCGTCCTTGGATTCCATCCAGGAGTTTCGCATCGAACAGAACAGCATGTCGGCAGAATACGGCAAAGCGGGCGGCGCCATTCTGATCGCCCTCAGCAAGAGCGGCACCAACGCCTTGCACGGCTCCGCGTATGAATACAACCGAAACCAGCACCTCGATGCGAGGAATTTCTTCGAAGACCCCACCAAGCCGAAGAATCCGTACGACTACAATGAATTCGGTGGAAGTGTCGGTGGACCTATTATCAAGGGCAAGTTGTTTTTCTTTACGGATTACCAGGGAATTCGAACACACGGCAGCGGAAGCGTAGCGGGCCAGCCAGTCCCGAATGCCGCGTTCCGAGGCGGCGATCTCTCGGCCTTGTGTACGACGGGGTTCGATGTTTCCGGCAACTGCACCACCGCGAGCGAGCAAATCCACTATCCAGGAACTACGACGCCGGTTCCCTTCAACAAAATAACGCAGATCAGTCCAATCTCTCAGAAACTGCTGGCGGTATGGCCTACCGGTACCACACCAAGCGGCGCTGGAATAGATCAGTTGACTCTCAGCACGCCGTCGAATACGACTCTGAACCGGTTTAACCCCCGCATTGATTTTAATCTTTCGCAGTCCGACCACATTTTCGGGATGTTTCACAGCCAAAGGGGCCGTTCTCTTGACTACAATCTCATCGTTGGGCCAGCAGGCCAGCGGTTTCAGCGAACGAGTGATTATGCAACCACACTGGGATGGACGCACACGTTCACGACAACCTTACTGAATGATTTTCGGTTCGGATATATGCACCGCATCGGCGACCGAACGCCTTACGGCGCAGATGCTACGTCACCGAGCGGCTTTGGGATCAGCGGAATTCCAAATTGCTTGTCCAGCGTTCCAGACACGTCCGCAGGAACCAAGTGCGGAACTCCGGGGGTGAGTATCACTGGATTCAGCAGCATCTCCAACGGCGGAATGCTCTACGAACCTGCCTCAACCCTTCAGCTCAACGACGTGGTCACGAAACTCGTTGGGCGGCACAGCATCAAGGCTGGCGGAGACTTGCGTCACTACTCGATTGACAATTACCAGCCGAATGGCGTCGTAGGCAGCTTCTCCTTTACCGGGTCACAGACGGGCAATGCCTTTGCGGACTTCCTCTTCGGAGGGATGAACAATGGCAGCGTTCAGGTTCAAAACGCTTTCGTATCATCCCGGGCTTGGTCCTACGCGTTTTTTGTCCAGGACGACTTCAAGCTCACTCCTAGGCTTAGCCTGAACTTGGGGCTGAGATGGCAATATGACCAGTCCTTCCACGAAATCCACCATGGCGATGCTTTCTTTGATCCGTTTACCGCGAAATGGGAGCAGTTCGGCGTGAACGCTCCGAATACCACGTTCGATCCCTCAGCGAAGGAATTCGGGCCTCGGATTGGATTTGCCTGGAATCCGCGAGCCAGATTCGTGGTCCGCGGCGGCTACGGGATCATGTATCCGAGCAGCACGGGCCACGGCCGCGCCGGCGACGGCCAGCCGGGACCAAATCTTCTCGCCACCACGCCATTCTCCAAGGGCACGAACTGGGGCGGCCTCCCGGCCGTCACGGACCCAAGCGTTTCAGCGATCACCGCTCCTTTGCCCGTGAACGCCAACGTCTCCTTCTCCTTTTGGGCGCCACGCAAGCAAACTCCGACTTATGTCCAGTTGTGGAACTTTACGCTGGAACAGCAAGTAGACAAGGACACGGTGGCACAGCTCGGCTACGTAGGCAGCCACGGCACGCACTTGCCCGTCAACTATGCTTACAACATCTGCCAGCAAACTCCAGCGAGTGCGGCGGCGCTGCCCAACGCCTTTGCAGCGACGACGAGTCCGTACTGTCCATTGGCAGCGGCGGCAGTGGGGGCGGCGTCTGTATATTGTTGCTTGACTGTGAATCCCGGTTATTGGGGACTCTCCAGTTCCGTGTACCACTCATTACAAGCGAGAGTCGATCACCGTTTCTCCCATGGCTTCTCCCTTCTTGCCAACTTTACGTGGAGCAAGCTGATCGATGACTCCTCCTCCGACTGGGGTGGATTCTGGTCCCTCGACGTACTCGGGCAAGATTTCTACAATCGCAAGGCCGAGCGCTCAGTGAGTGCGGGCGATGTGCCCGCGCGATTTACGCTTGCACCAATTATCGAGCTTCCTTTCGGACCAAGGAAGAAATGGTTGAATAACGGCGCTGCAAGTAACGCGCTGGGCGGCTGGCGTTTGAGCGCTATCTATACGGTAAGTGCCGGTACTCCTTTCGGAATCACGGATAACTCGTACGGATTCTGCAACGGTGCCGGTGTACTCTCGGACCGCCCCATGATGATAGGTAACCCGCTGCCCTCCGGCTTCCAGCAAACCATCGCGCATTGGTTCAACACGGCTGCATTCGATTTTTCCGGCACTTGTCCCGCCTCCAACCTGGTCGACCTCACCGGACCATTTGATAATCACAAGGCCTTTGGCAACGCCCCCCGGTACTTCTCGAATATCCGGAATCCAGGCCTAAATAATTTCGACTTCTCTCTGCAGAAAGATGTCAAGATCCGAGAGCAGGCGCGGTTTACGTTCTCGGCGGACTTTTTCAACCTGCCGAATCATCCTGAATTTGCTGAGCCGAATGCGGATCCCACGAACGGAAATTTTGGAAGCATCAGCCGGAGCGCGCTGTCCAATCGAACCATACAGCTTGGGTTGCACTTGTATTTCTGAGGTGTTCGTCACAAAGGCACCGGAGGAAGCGGACTGTTTTTTTTTGCTGCCGGGAGCGTTTGTTCTAAGCCATCTGACCGTGCTGGATCGTAACGCAGCCAGACGTCCCCGTGAGCGGGAGTGACTTCGGACACGCGGACGAGAGAGGCAAGCCCACATGAGTACACAGTGGCCCAAAGGATTCAGTCGCCTCATTTTGTTGCTCATCGCACTCGCAACGAGCGCCTCGGCGCAAACCCCGCGATCCTTTGCCCCCGACAAAATGGACACGATTCTCTATGGTGTTGCCTATTACCCCGAGTATATGCCTTACGACCGGCTCGACAAGGATGTCGAGCTGATGCAGAAGGCGGGAGTCACCGTGGTGCGAGTCGGGGAATCAACGTGGAGCACATGGGAACCGCGCGACGGCGAGTTTCAGTTTGCATGGATGCAGCGGGTGCTCGACCGGCTGCACCAAGCGGGAATCAAAGCCATCCTGGGCACCCCCACTTATTCAGTCCCCGCGTGGTTGTACAAAGAGCATCCGGAAATTCTGGTCACTCATAACGGTATCGCCCCGCCCCTCAGCGATCCTTACACTCCGTCTTATCCGCCTGCCCTCCCTGCCGGTTATTACGGACCGCGCCAGAACTACGACTTCCTGAATCCTTTTTTCCGGCAGGCGGCCGAGCGCGTGATCCGTCAAATCGTCAGCCATTTCAAAGATCATCCAGCAGTCATCGGGTATCAGATCGACAACGAAACCTTCCCCACGGGAGTCTCCACGCAATACATGCGCGCCGCTTTTCTCGATCGCCTGAAGCAAAAGTACAAGAATCCGGAGAAGATCAACCAGCTTTGGGGTCTTGCTTACTGGGGACAGTTGGTCGGCGCATGGGACGACCTTCCTCCCCGCGACGGTATTTTGAATCCCGGCTACAAGCTGGAGTGGGAAAACTTCCAGCACGATGTGGTCACGGACTATCTCGCTTGGCAGGCCAAGATCGTCAATGAGTACAAGCGTCCGGACCAATTCATCACACAAGATTTTAGCGGCGGGGTCCACACTAACCTGGATCAATGGGCGATTGCACGTAACCTCGACATTGTCGCCGAGAATCCTTACTTCGAAACCCAGGAACACCTGGACGGCCGCGGCATTTGGTTGTCCGGTGACCTGGGCCGATCCTTGAAGCATTCGAACTATCTGGTCACAGAAACCAACGCTCAAGCCATTGGTTGGGATTCGCGAACCCAGTATCCGCAATATCCTGGGCAGCTCCGCCTCGTCGTCTATACCCACTTGGCCGCGGGCGCCAACATGGTGGAGTACTGGCATTGGCATTCGCTCCATTACGGGCAAGAGACCTATTGGAAGGGCATCCTTTCGCACGATCTTGAGCCCAACAGGACCTATGCGGAGTTCTCGCGAGTCGCTGCCGAATTGAAAAAGCTGGGCTCGCAGCTCGTAGACCTGAAAAAGGATAACAAGGTGGCTATTCTGTTCAGCGCCGATTCGGCCAACGCGGTCAACTACATGCCGTTCAACGATCGCGTGAACTATATGACGCTGCTTCGCCAGATGTATAACGCGCTATACGATCTGAATATCGAACCGGACTTTATGCAAGCCGGGGAAGCGAACCTTTCACGCTATAGAGTTCTCCTGGTACCGCCTCTGTATAGCGCATCTGACGTGGTGCTGGAACAGCTTTCCGATTATGTGAAGGCCGGCGGCCAGGTCGTTATGGCTTTCAAGAGCGGCTTCACGAATGAATATTCGACGGTGCGCGACGTTCTAGCTCCCGGACCACTTCGAGCCGCTGCAGGATTCCACTATCAAGAGTTCACGAATCTGGCTGAGCCAAAGCGCCTCACGCCCGATTCTTACGGAATTGGAGAACAGAACAGAGGGGCCGTCTGGGAAGAGTTCCTAATTCCTGATACGGCACAGGTCATCGCTTCGTTCGACGATCCCTATTGGCACTTTCCTGCCATCACGCGAAACCAATACAGGAGTGGCACCCTGACGTATGAAGGTACATACCTGACCGACGCTTTGCAGCGCGAAGTTATACTGGATGTTCTCAAGCGCGCCGGCCTCACCAGCGCAGACCAAAATCTGCCGGCGCCCATAAAAGTTCGTCATGGACATAACAAGCCAGGAAAATTGTTGCATTACTATCTGAACTTTTCAGGTAAGGAACAGCCGTTTTCGTATCCGTATGGCAATGGGTTAGACCTCCTGACCAACACTCAGTTGAGGCAAGGCCAAACGCTCGAGTTGCACCCATGGGATTTGGCCATCATCGCCGAGCAATAGGGGCCCACGGAGACAATCGATGAAATAGCTCGCCTACGGTGATGTCCAGCGTCACCTCGCTCTGTGGAAGAGTTCGTCATTGGATGGGAATGGGCAACCCGGACATGTGTGGAGTCGAGGTGTGGCGCGGTGGTTTAGGTGGAGCCTATCGGTTGCCGACTCTTTCGTCTGTCGGTGCCTCACTAGTCCCTGCAGCAAAAAAAACAGGGATAGGCCGGGTCGGCTGGCACTCGTTTCGACACAGTCATTCAACGTTACTTCATGCTCTCGGAGTCGATCTCAAGGTGCAGCAGGGACTGTTGCGACATGCGGATGTTCGAACGACCATGAACATCTACACGCAGGCCGTTCCTAGTGCTCTGCGAGAAGCGAACAGCAAAGTCTTTCGCCTAGTGGGTCCCAGCGCAAGTCGCCTAGCGTTAATGACCCCTTGTGGCCCCTCGAAAAGTCACAAGCTGATATTTATGAAGGAGATGTTGGTAGGGGCGGTGGGGATCGAACCCACGACCTTCGGCACGTAAGTGACTCGTTTGCCCACCGTTAGAGATTTCGTTGACCCTGAAAAGTACTGATTAGAACGCCCCAAATAGTACCTAAAGC
>Ga0137398_10000123_pt1 | contig 22504 bp, 42 predicted proteins | sample czorhiz216metaG_FD_106659 | JGI IMG/M metagenome (GOLD analysis project Ga0137398, IMG submission 106659) | Vadose zone soil microbial communities from Angelo Coast Range Reserve, California, USA - czorhiz2.16 metaG | ecosystem: Environmental > Terrestrial > Soil > Vadose zone | place: USA...
ACTCTTTTGAACCGCTCAGTGTTCATGGTATTTCTCCATTAATAACTTGTTGGATATGCCGGGCCGCAGCTCTTGGGTCATAGTACTCTTCTGCGTTGTAATTATTCGGCCAACAAATGTGAACACGTTGACTGTGTGTTAAGTTAAATCCAGCCAGAAACTCAGCACTGTCTTTTATTGTTAATCCAGCCCGTGCCGCCCAACCGTCAACACAGGCATAGGTGCCACAATCCAACGTCGTGATGCTATATCCAGGCTCTTTACGCCGAGAAATCTTTATCATCAACGCCTTAAGCTTCTTAAGCTTATTGACGGTAGACTTATTCACCTGATCTCCTTTAGGACTTCCTGTAATGCGAGAGCGTCAAGTAGCTCGATCACCCGGGCCACCAACGCATCGGACTTGATGTGAGCCCCTGAATAATCATCACTGACCTCAAATCCCAACTTTCCTGCAATATACTTAGCAGCAGGTGTGGTCATTATAAAACATTTCTCGGCATACACGCTGTGCATCTTGGCATCATGACTCCGGTTATAGACCATGTCCTCCAGAGCACTGGCCAAGATTCCAGCTTCTGTTGTAACCATCTTATTATGCACAGCTTCGGGGATGTGCCGATTCTGTATGAGATCTGCTAATGTCTTACTCATATATGACAATCGTAGACTGACAACAAAGTGTCGTCAGATACGTCCTCCAGTAGCTTTGCGAATTCTTCACTCCAGCGGTCCGGTTCTTTCTCGTCCATAACAATTCCCCACCAACCCATGCCGCCTTTCTCGTACCACTTGCCATCCTTGATCACAGCATGGGTCGAGATGCAGTTGCGAACGGCGCGGGCCACGTAATGCTCTTCACTCGGACCAAAATCCTCGTAATCATAAAACATCAGGTCATGGTCCTTGCGTATCGCAGCAACCATCGGCTGGGCGTTATAAATCGGCCCAGCTCTGTTGTCCCCGTCCGGATATTGCGCTCTGATTGTTTCCCATGACTGCGGGATTGGCAAATCTTTAGTGATCGTTGCAAAATGGCGATAATCCGCAGTAGCTTTATCCCGGGCATAGTCCTGCATCTTTGTGAAATCGATGTCGCGCTTGTAACAGGCATCAGCGGTGCCGGGTTCGGCTGCCGGAGTCATAAGTCCACATTTACCGGTAATTCCAGACGTCACATCGTCTTTGATGTAGAAAAACCCAGTCCAGCGCCCGCCCAACTGATACCAGTCCCACTTGGCGTTCGGGTTGGTGCGATCGACTGCGCGGATCAGCTTGTCGTCCCTGACCACGGCATAACCATACTTGTGAACGGAATCATCCCCATTACAATCAGCATTGACTTCGCTCGTCACGATCTTTTCACCCAGCCCATGGTATTCAAGCGCATCCCGCAGCGCTCGACCCTGAGTCTTTCCCTCTGAAAGATACTTGTCTACCCGGGCCTGTACTTTCGCTGTGATGTCAACGTCCTGCACGTACTTGTCATTTTCCCCGGTGCACTCAAATTCGTGAAACGGGCCCAACTGTGCCTCCGGATCGTCCCCGACAACAAGAACTGTAAAATGACTCACGACAATCTCCTTTATTTATTGATCAAAAGCTTTTTCAACTGCTCTTCAGCCAAAAGGGATCGCTTCTCGAAATCCCCGTACCATGCCGCGTATTCAAGGCGAAGTGACTCGATCCGTTTATAGGCTGTAAACATCGGTGTCGGGTTCTCCAATAATGCGTTGGCGCACGAGTGGCAATAAATTGCGTCTGCTTTGTCGAAAGCCGGTATCTTCTTGTTGGGTATGATGATCGCGTAATAAGCGCGAGTTCCCTTATCGTTAAATCGCACCTCGTCAGGGATCTGGTCATACGGGATCTTTTTGACCTCGCCGCTCTTTATCATGCGGTCGGCCACAACCTTTTCACACTGGCCGAAGATCGACCAGATGGAAGTACGTTCACCTTTCTTACGCGTCATAGCTCTACCCCCACTTCCACAAACCTGATGCGACCACAGTTTTGACATTCGTACTGCTTGGCACACTCACGCGGACCATCGATACTGCCGATTTCATAATCGATGACCACATACTGCTTCAATTTCCACGCGTGCCGTATCCAGATACACAGGGGGCGGGTTTCTAATTTACGCTTGATCACGCGTTCCACCCCTTGCGTTTTAACAGCCCACGCAGCTGCATTGCCTGCATGCCAGGGTTCATATGCGAGTAGCGTTGGCGAATCGTGTCCTCTTCCTCTTCGCACAGCTTCGCCGCGCGCCAATACAGCTCGGTCAGTTGCGTCTTCTCCGGGCCCAGAGGCGCGGCGCTCGATGGGGTCGGTATCTCTATACCCATCTCCCTAGCCGCATCCGGCGTCGCGCCCCGGGAGAGCGCCCACGATCGGTATCTGCCCATGATCTGGGACGCTGACGCCTCTACCCCATTTACGGTGGCGATCGGGCGCATGTAATGCGAGTCCGAGAGCGGGACGACAATCGTCTTTACTCCCTGTATCTCGTCGAGCATGAGCAACAACAGGTTCCGCTCGTCTTGATTATCTCTCATGATGCACGGGCGCTCGGACCCGTCATGTCCAAAGGGACGCTCGTTATTAGCACGGTACCAGACCGCCACCCACTGAATCGGTGTGGGTTCAGACTTCTTCTTGGGCTTGGGTTTCGCCATCGGTCATCCTCCATCAGAGCGCCAGTAGAGCACGGGGCTCGACTCGCGTCAAGAATCAATCCTCATCGGCCATCTCGCCCTCACGCTGCTTGCGTAACGTGATAGCCAATTTCCTTTTCTCCCACGTCCGCTGCTCCCAATAATCCTGCCAGCCCACGGCTACACATAAAGTCAGCGTGGCTAAGCCAATTATCTCTAAAATGATGTGGATGACTTTCATCAATCAACCTCTCCCAAATTATCCAATGCTTCCTGCAGATTGTCAATGCCTGATTGGAGTGAGTCCACGGCATTATCCATGGCCGACACATTAGCGTCCATTTGCTCAGCGCGTTCGGACTCCTGCATGTTTTCAGGCATGTTCTCACGCACGTCCTGCTCATCGTCCTTGGTTGATTCCAAGGTGCTCTTGGCATTCTCGATGTCCTGCACTACACCGATAAGCAGCTTGCGACGTTCCTTATTCATTGTTCAACTCCACATGTGTTTGAAGCGCGAGTCCCGCGAAACCTTGCGTGACAACTTACTGCCTGCCGGATTCTCCCCGCAGCGAGCACCGTGCGAGCCGAAATTATGCTTGCCAGCCCCATGCGGAGTGTGCTTGCCGACCCGCTCGGGACGCGCGGCAGGAACACGTGACAGGCTGAACAGCTCGATCAGCGCCTGTAGATTGAAATATTTCATGATCGTTTCTCCACCTCGTTCATTCGGGCAACCACGCCCCTTTTAAAATCATCAACCGTGCCGCCCTTTGACATGTTTTCCATGTAGACCGACACGAACAAAAAAGCGATCATCTCTTCAGTTGTCAAATCGACCTTTAGCGTGTGATGTTCCTGATCCATGAGTCCCAGTGCCAGTTCACGCCACGCACCGATCACGGCCTTTATGACCTTGTCTTCCGGCAGGGCGCAAAATCTGTCTAACTTAATCATCCCATGACCTCCCTGACATCAGCAACAAGCATCTTTTTGAAATCATCGACCGTCCCGCGCTTGGACAGATTCTTCATATAGGCACCGACCCAGATCATCGTCAACATCTCGTGCCGATTCAGAGACAATGTTTTATCATCCTTTAGCACGATTTCATTCATGAACTTGCCCCACGCTCCACAGACAAGCATTATTATCTTGTCTTCATCGAAACTGGCTACTGTCTCTTCCACCGCTTCACTGGGAATCATGACGCATCAACTATCTGGCTGACGCGGGACGGGGGCTTCGGACGCTTTTGAACGGCATCCGGTATCCAGACGGCCATCAATCCCACAATGAAGTGACGATTGACACAGATGATGGTGGCCGCGTCATTGGGGACCTGCTTTTTGAGCAGTCCTTCCTCGTCCACGTATGCGTCACGAAGGCGACCATCATAGCGGACCTTGATAAGCTCAATCCAGCCTCCGCCAATCGCCTCGCGCAACACTTCATAATCCGGCTGTCCGGCCTTATTCCAGCGCCGTGACTCATGCAGCGCCGTGACCGTCTCGCCGGGCTTAATTATAACCATAGTGCCTGACATGACTCCCCCAATGTGGCCTTGAATTTCTCAAATGCTGCCTCTAATCCCTGTTCGACTGGCATCAATGCGAAATGCACATCGGCAAATGACCGCAGTATCTTGGCAGCGTCTGAGGCAATATAACAATGCAGTCTTTCGCCATCCGGTCTGTGATCGTAAAGCACTTTCGTATGGCCAAATCCACAAGCTTTCGCTACGTTACTGTTGATGGTGCCTATAGATAATGTGTTCATAAAAGCAGGTAATTTCAAAAAGTGTCCAACCCACCCCCACATACATCCCGGGGTTCCACATGGTGGGACTCCCGCAGCGTGAAAATTATACAGCTTTGGATTCCTCTCGATCCAGTCCGCAGCATCGTGGAACGCCCTATAAATCTGTTGTCTGCTAAACATTTGTAATCTCCTAATACGACTCGTGTTCGTCCTCATCGTCATCATTACAGGTCATGATCCAACCTATGAAATCCCCGATCCAGCAGCCGATCTGCCACAAAATCCAGGTGGCGAAGACCGCGATACCAAACAGGACGAGTGCTTCAATAATGTTCACTTACACTACCCTTCTTCTAATTCACGGTTTGCCAATCCTTTATAATACGGATGTCGAATCATGCTCGCAAATCCCTCAGCCTCTTCCCGTGCGTTGCGAGAAGTTGCCAGATAATGCTGTACCTCGCTCAAAAAGTGGCGGTCTGATTCCGTTGTCATCGACAACTTTCTGTGCTTAGGCTTTTTCACTTCTTCTGCCTCCCATTCCGTGCACCCTGCCTGCGTCGATTCTCAATCAGCGGCACCATCTCAAGATGCATCGGATTGATACAGGACGGGTTCAGGCATAGGTGGTCAATCTGGTGATGTGGCTTGATCTTCACCCCACGGAACTCCTCATAAGACAAGCGGTGCGCGTACAGCATCAAGTGCCGACCATCACGACGGAGCGAAATCTTTGGGTATCCTTTCTTGTCGACATGGCGCGTCCAGATCCAGCAGGGAAGCGGCTCATGCCCGATTCTTGCGAATCGTACCCCGGCAATCAACCGGTGTTCAAGATCCCGGTAAGTACCACGCTGCGGTATTTTAACAATAAGTGCGTTCATACGGGCTTTGACACCATGGTATTTGGAAACGCCTCATTGAACGTACGGAGCAGGGCTTTTCGACCCAGCCGCATGGCGTTATTTCTGGCCTGTGTAAACTCCGTATCGTTATCAGGGCGTTCACCACCGTGCTCAAAATAACGAAGAGTAAATAGAGCTGCGTCCAGCGCCGTCACCAACTCATCGATGTGCGAGCGGTACTTGATCGTCCGCCCACGCCAAGTAGCAACGTCTCCTTTCAGGGTCTGAATAATCTCAGCATCAGTCATGACATGTTCACCCCACGCTTCAAGTCCTTGATATGGCGGGTCATCTCACGAATCACCTGACTCACGGAACGCCTATTTTGATTCAGGAAGATATCACCGGTACCGGTGATTCCGAAAAAGAAATCGGGCTGCATCGTGAATCGCAAGAACTTGGTGCTACTGCCGATGTAGTAGCCTTCAAAGCCGTGGTCTATGAACCAAGAATCAAGCGAGCAGTGACCGGCGGCGCAGGCTATCGTGCCACAATCAGTCTTTCGTCCCCATAACGACATGTCCCAGTGCGCCTTGCGCTCGTGACGGCTCAAACCCCGCAACACCCGGCGAGCGTTTACCCAACGCTCGATTTTCTCTTTCGTGGTGCAATAGGACCATGGCGTATTCGAGATGCTTTTCATACTCTATCTCCTCTATCAGGTCCAGTAGACCACGGGCTCCCATCCTCTGTCAAGAATCAATAGAGCAGATGAAGGTTCTGCCTTTCAATCCCACCAGCGCAATATCCGGCCAATCGCCATGACGCTCTGTGTAATCGACAAACCGCAAAGGAGAGATGACCAGAACCACAGGCGATCAAGCTCTTCCTCTGCATGTCGCCATGCTTCGAGATTATTCTTAATCATACGTCTGTCCTCTATTTAACATTCCGGTTACTGTGTAACTATAACCGTCTCTATTGTTCCGGTTATACGATACCGGCAAACGCTGGCTCTAATTTTCTCCAGCCGCCACAGCAGTTATCGATTGCTGCTCGCTGCATCAGGGAAGCAGGTACCCTGTCTATACGTCAGACAGCATCGACGCGTTCCTAAAACACGTATACGTAGCTCTTGGTCTGTGAATTGACGATCTCGGCAGCACCATTCGTATACACAAGGTAATACGATACGCCATCAATGTTGGTCACGGTATCGGTGGCAAGCGTCGAATTGTACTGACAATTCGTCTCATCGAACCCTAACTCATATACCCAGCTGTTATCCTGCGGCCTGTGGTGGCGCATCGTCCCACACAGGATAGAGGTCAGAATGTTTCCAGAAGTATCCCAAGCGACGTTGTAGACTTGGGTCCACTGTACCGGCTGGCAGCCCCGACCAGAACACGGATCAGAATGGGTGGATTGAGCCGACCCAATCACTGATCCATCCGCATCAAAGGTCTTACCAAAATTGAAGTTGTGGTAATAATAAACAGTCGGGAACTGTGGCGGAAGCTGCAAGACACTGAGCGTGCCAGCCTCCGCTTTATTTGGAACGAGCGCCGAAGCGCCCACGGCAAGCACTGCTATCAGCAATGCCCTAACGGTGTAACGAAACATTGTCCCTCTCCTATTGATGTTAGATATTTCTATTCCAGCCCAACGATAGCTGGATCGGAAGTTGGTGCAACAAGAGGATCAGGTCTGGCCAATGTACCGCTCACCAGTGTCCAGATAGTTGAGCAATGCTGACCCCGGCCAGAATATGTACAAGCGCGCCGAGTAGACTCGAAGATCTGTAATACAACAGTCTGTCCGGTGTTCGGGTTCGTGAACGTCATCTGGTTGCCAACATTATTGTAGTCACCGTAGAACTGATTACCAGCTGCGAAGTCGCCAAACCACAGCTCAGCAATTTGACTACCAGTTGTGTACTGTGGCAGATACATCGTGACCGTCGTCGCGGGATCACTCGTCTGAACGTCGTGGTATTGATGCAGAGCGCCCCAACCACCAGTCTGCGCTAGATCAAGCGTTTCTGCGTTCACAAGTGTCGAAGCACCTAGGGCAAGCACCCCAATAAGTGCTATAAATATATTGCGAAACATTTTTCCTCTCCTGTTGATTTTAGATACTCTATGTGAGACTCGACCGGGCCAGTAGACCACGCCGCCGACTCTGCGTCAAGGTCCAGCGGTTCTCGTGAAACGACATGGGCCATCGTGTAAATCAGGGCGTGCACAATAGCGGATCATAATCTTTTCCTTATCAACGGCCCAGTCGGTGTCCCTGAATACCATATGTTTGGTACAAAATAGTTGTGCAGGTGTAGTCGGCATCACGGCACCTGATAACTCCTCAACCGTCGATTCGCGCTCCGTCTTATCATCTAACTTGTCCGTTCCGTGCGGGCACTGCAGTTCAGGATTTGGTAATCTACCCGATCCCAAGGCTTCCCAGGACGTGAGACGCTCGACCTTAGCCATGTTCTGTGGTGACAAGTTATACAGCATTGCACGGGCATGCTCTAAAAAGTAACGCACCTCGGGGTGTGCGCAATCCGAGTACACGACGTGGTGATGAATCGTTGTATAAGTGAGATCGCGTAACAGCGCCAGCACTTGATAAGGAGTCGGGAACGAGAAGGCCCCGTCGATCGGCGCAGGAGGTTTTCGATCGTGAATTGTCATATATCAGTCCGCGCGTGGAGTACGAATTGCCATACGAGCAATATTAGCACAAAACTGTATCGCTCGATCAACACTAGCACTGTGTAACGGGTTTATCAAATCAATACTAGTGGGTTGTTCATCCCAGCGAATGATCTCAAAAAGCGCTGCCCGATACCGTGCCATATTAGCCATCAGAACTTCATGATCCTTCAATCGTACATATTCACCCAACGATGTACCAGACGATTGTAAATCAATAATTTCCGCACCAAATTGACTCATTCGAATCACAGTTCCCCCGATACCTTCATTTAGTGTTTCAGTCATTTCCCACCTGCCTGCGCGCGGGCGGCGTCGATGGCGTCGCGCCAGTCATTTATGGTCACCATATCTCCGTCCGGTTCGTTCTCCACGCGGTCAATCTCTTGTGCCACTAATGTACGCACACGCTCATTGTTGCCAACGGTGAACCACCAGACGAACCGCTCCGCATCCGCCTTGCATTCGGCTAATTCTGTGCGGAGGGCGTCGTGTTCTTCAGCAGCCAGGTCGTGCGCTGTTATCCACGCTTTGCCAGCATGCGTTGTAGCAGCCAACTCAGCCCGCATCTGTTCGAGCGCGTCGGCGGCTTCCAGACTCGCAGCAGCATGTTTTGTAGTTGGCCTGCTCAGTACGTCTGTTGCGTACATATCTGCCGCTGCAAATTGTTTCAGCCGCGCAATCAATCCGTCGAGGTCAGTCATGGTCGTTCATCCTCACGAAAGTACCACGAGAGCCAGCCCGCTAAAGCCGCAAAAGCGAGGTCGATAATGTGGCCGATCATTGGTCTAAGGTCACGGGGACTCCTTGGGCAGAGGACCAACTTGTTTCCACGCTTCTTCCAGGAATGTACAAGGATTATCATAATCATTATTTAACACATCCTCGACAGCTAACATCAGCAATCTACAACGTGCCTCCCATGCTTTAGCAAGCGCCGCGTCATACCAACATGGGTTCGCGCGTTCCAAGACATCAGTATGTGTCGGGGGCCGAGGGATATTAAGCTCCGGCCATGGCGGTAATGTCTTACACACTATTACTATCGTCATATATCCTCTGCTCAGGTAAGAAGGCATCAATATCCTTCACAAGTTTGCACTCATAGCCCCACGACCGGATTCGAATCCGCGCCTCACTCAATAATTCCTGAGCCTTGATCAACTTGTTTAAGTTTTCAGTGTCGCGAGCCAAGAGGCGATCGTAATCTTCCTGGGTCACATATCGAACATACTCTGTCATTTATTACTCCTACAGGAAGAATAAAAACGCGAGAACGAGTAAAATTAACAATGGCTCAGCGCTATGTGTCGCTAGACAAGCCATCCCGATCAGCAAAAAGAATCCAGTGGCAACAATCGCAATTGCGGTATTGTTGTTCATTTACTCACGATCCAGTCATGATAGACCTTGCCATACCCGTCAGTGGGCGTGCCAATGATGTCCTTAATAAGCACGTTGTCAGCGTTGTTCCAGACGTTCCAACCCCAACCAAGGACCCCGACGCTACCTGGGTGCGTTAAGTTCATCTTGTCGACCCACGCCAGCGCATTGGTGACAAATGGCTCATTGGGCGTACCGACTGTGTTATGACCCCCAGTCTCGGTCACCACAACTGGATACCCTGCAGCCACGACACTTTCTGCCCACGGATAAGCATTGGGCGACCAGTCAGGGACGTTGTACGCCGCACTGCCAAACATTGTGTTGTAAGCAGGATAGAGGTGCCAGACGGCCCCGATATTGTCAAGCGGATCGATGACCTTGCTTAGAACCCATGTGCTAAGTTTCTTGGCATAATTCGGACAACTAACCAGAATGAGATTGGTGGCCCCGACAATCCTGATCGCATTAGTCATAGTCTGGAAACCAAGGACATTCCAGTTCTGTAAAATATCGTACGCCCCCACACCAGTCTCGTTTGGGAAACGATTAGCCAACCCACCAATTAACATCAGCATTGACTGGTCTGGACCACCGGCTGCCGGAATGCCACCATAGATGTCAAGGAACGGCTCATTGAACAGTTCGAAAATGACGTTATGATAACCCATATAAGCCGTGGCTACTTGCTGCCAGAACAACAGGTCGGTATCAGCATTTGCAAATGGAGGCTGGCCGGAGGGCAAAAGATTACCAGTAACGATCGGCAACCCGATGGTCACCTTAGGGGCACTCCAGTGCAGGTCCAAAATCACATATAAACCAACAGCTGTGGCTGCCTGCACAGCCTTTAAAACCGCGCCCTGATAACCAAACACTGCGCCCGGATCAGCCGCCACCGGCGTGCCATCACCTTTAATGCAGGGCAGTCCCAACCAACTGGCGGCATTGAGCGGAATCCGCACGACATTGGCTTTCCAAGTCTTGACGATATTGAAATCTGGCGTACCAAGCCCAGAATCGCCCCAGTAGTTGTAACTGCCGTCAGCATTCTTGGCCCAACCATGCACTGCAGTCGATTCCAGGCCCGAGACGTTTACGCCACGTAACTGGACAGGGACGTTGTTGCCATCAATCAAGATGGGACCGGAACGTTTGATGGTGATGCTACCGGCAACTGGCGGTAACGGCGGCTGCACGACAGGTATCACTGGACGCGGGACAAAATACGGAGTGAGAGCCGTAACAAGAGATGCTAGGTCAATGGAGCCTGTGCCGGTCAACGAAAGCTTAATTGGAAGAGTCGGCGTGGCCATGACTTTTCTCCTTCGTCACAGTGTCTTTCCCAGTATCAGTGCTGTAACCACTACGACACACAATAACAACAACAATAGCTTAAACACTGCCTCACCCCAACCATCAGGCTGGTTCACTTGGCCATCTCCCCGTGATATTGCCAATGGTGGTGCGTTCCATCCCCATCTACACATTCCAACCAAGGCCCAGCTCCGTTAAAACGTCTCCAGGTAATTGGCTTTAGTCCTTTGTTTGTGGCTATTCCATCAAACGCTACTTGTACTTGTTCGTACGTTTCATAGCCATGCCAACTTTCACCATTAGGACGCTGATCATGCCGTGGGTCAAACCACCATGAATGTGAAATAACATGCATGAAGACTTTATTACGGTCCTTAAGACGAACTCCGCCAAACCCAGCAGTCCCATGCCCTGTTGAGTTATTCCACTCGACAAACGTTTGATCTTTCGGTGGCGCCTTTACCGTAAAAAGAGTGTGCTTTGTGACACCATGCTCTACAGCTACCCGACGCAGCTCATTCATGGCTGAGTGGTAAGTTCGGTGTGTGGTGCGCGATTGTTTCCTGGAAATTGGCACGCCCTTGGCGTCCAGCTCCATGAACACGTTATAATAGGTGGGTCGTGGGGTTTGCATGTGAGTCACCGAGAGTCGAGCGCCATTCTACCACGCAGAGCGCGTGGCGTGAAGATCGAAGGATTCCAGGACGCAGGACTTGTGGCGCGAGGCGAGATGTGGTAGAATTGTGACTCGGCGTAGAAGAACAAAGAAAGCCGACTCCGTTACCTCCAGTGTACCGTCCGGGCGCGTGCGAGGTGGATACAAGGAATACGCGCGATAGGGTACAGACCTTGTTAATCTTCGATTGATCTATAACAGACGAGCATAGACGAGGCATTCGGCTATGTCGTGCATCGCACCATCGACCATATTCGCACACGGTCGAAGGATACAGATGGGGGAACGATCGATGATAAGCAGCTCTTCTACGGAGTATACGGGCGACTCTGAAGAATGAAAAGCGGTCTGTATCCACTGTGGATAGTCGTGTGTAGGGTGCCGCGCGCCTCCGATTCTCTCCACGAGCGGATAGGGGTCGGTTCGCGGAGTGACTCATTCTCGGGAGGCCCGCCGGTACGCGAGGGTCGGGGGCCAATTCCCGCCGACCCTCGACTAGTTTCAGATGACCTTGGCCGGTCGGCCCGGTGCGCCCTTCTTGGTGTAAACGTTCAGCCCGAAGCTGATTTCGTCGTGGGGCGATGGCAACTTGGCGTTTCCCTGTGTGGAAGCGATGTTGAGCGTAGCGCCTGAGGTGCTAGGCCCAAAGCGCTTGGAAAGGTCCACGGTGATGGTCAGTGTGTGGCCGTTGATTTTGTAGTCGACGTTTGTCACTTGATTTTCCTCTATTCCATGTGTACGTGCATGTGTGCACGGAGACAGTAGACCACGGTGGGAGTCTCGCGTCAAGATTTAAGGGTTACGTGAAAAATCCTTCGTCGTGCTCTGACAACCAGCCTTGGCCAATGCTGTCAAGTGCATCGAGCAACGATTCTGGGTCGTTCGCCCCGTAGCGATCGAAATAGTTCAAACTCCGCTTGCCACCCGACAGATGGACAACGCCGCCTGGGGTGTCAAGCATCCAGTGTCCGTCTTGGTGGGCCAGCACCCGGAAACCGTTGTCCTTTGCCAGTTGACGCCAGCGTTTGATAGTCCAGCGCGTGCCTTGGCCTGTTAGCCTATAAGCAGTGCTCATGGTTCCTCCTAGCAGTTGGCCCCGGCTCACAACCGGGGCTTGCCTGCCGCTTGTCGTGGGTTACTTAGCCTTGGCTGCCTGTCGAGCGGTGTGTGCCCGCATCCGGTTACCAAGGTTCATGCGCTGCATGCCGACGTTGAGTTTGGCATAGCGCTCGCGGAGTGCCCGTTCAGCCTCACCCAGCAGTTTTGCAGCCTGCTTGTAGACTTCGTCCAGCTCCTGCCCCTGCAAAGCCTTGGCGAGCTGGTCGCCGCAGTCGAGCGAGCTGTTGCCGGTCGCGGTCTTGGTCGTGCGGTAGTGGCTGACGTCGTGCCTTACGCCCTTGATCAGCACCGTGCGCTTGGCGTTGGGGTCGCGCACCTTCGGGGCTTTGGCCTTCGGCGTTGCTGGGGTCTTGTCAGCCTTGACCTTGGCGCTCTTGCGGTCAGCCTTGACGGGCTTGGTGGCCAGAGCCTTGCTGCGGATCGCGGCGATTGCCGCTGCCGCCGCACCGGGCGCTGCTGGTGCGAGATTTGCCTGTGTTGCGTCCATCGTCTCTATCTCCTCTATGTTGCTGGCACAAGGGGCTGCCAGTAGCGCTATTAGAACACGGCGCTTGATAGCTGTCAAGTGTCAACCGACGAGCGGTAAATAGCGCTTGCCTGCTGCGCTGCAGCACCGTTCCGTCTGTAATCGTTGGTCTTACCGATCGTTTGGATTACAAACTGTTTGCGTTGCCAACCATCGGTCAGCGTCGTGTAGTTTTAAATCGTTGGTAGCACAAATCGTTGGTAGCACAAATCGTTCGCATTACAAACGATCTTGGCCGCGCGCCGATGGCAGCGAGGCGCGTAGCACTTGCCGATTGCCGGACGACGACCGCCGACCGCCGACGGTTAGTTGAAAACGGCATGAAAACGAGCGACAACCAACGAGAGAACAACGAACGGGTCCCAATCGAGGAAATAGGTATCACACTAGTAGTTTTTCTATTGTAGGTTGTCCCGGGCCCTTTACAGTGGGTCCCCTTCCTATCGTCTTTCTTCTGTGCTATACTATCGATCCTATTCCGGCTCGTGAGGCTAGAATCAGTGCCACCTTATCGTACGGTTCGTGACCATGGTCGATTGACAATTGTCGAGTGTGATGCGTTAGCACGTCATAAGCCCGGGCCCAAGCCTTCCGTCGTTGATCAATCCTCTCCTGAAGATCGACTTATTATACAACTAGGCGGCATCTTGCGTAAATGGGATCGAATTTTTCAGGAAGATAAAGATTTCTTGAACAGGGCCATTCGTCATGTCGGATAGCCTTCCCAGGGTGGCATCGACCCATATTCCTACAGGCGAATTGATGCTTGCTGTAGAAAGGATGGCGGCTTATGGGCTTACTCCGCTTGATGTCCAGAGGGTCCTCTCAATCTCCGCTGCTGACTTCGACTTCTATTATAAAGTACCATATGACAGGGGTTTACCGTATATTACCACGCGAGTCGCTGATGTCGTGGTCCGGGCAGCTCTCAAGGGCGACACTCGCGCTGGGCTGGCATTCCTACGTGCACGATCTCCTGGCTGGAGTGAGAAGTCGGATGTTAATCATACCGTATCCCCTAATGCTTTAAATGATGCAGAGCGTAAATTGATCATCGACGGGGTCCTCACGCGATTGAAGCCAGCCGCTGAGGCGGTAAAACCGCAGTTTAAAACTGCTGCGGGAGTTAAGGTATAGGTTTTATTGTCGTATATTAAGGAGTTATCCAAGATGTCCACTGTCACTGTCACCGTAGTTCCTACCCTCAGTCGCGCCGATGGTTCCGCTCTTGCGCTTACTGATCTTTCCGGCGTCGAGGGTTTTGTATTCACTGCTGGAGCAGATCCTTCGACCGCAATTTCCCTGGGTTCGTTGCCGCCTGCTGCGTCCGTTGATTTTGTAATCTCGGGTCCCGCATCCGGTGATTATAGCTTCTTTGCGACCGAGACTGACACGCAGAAGCCCCCTCTGACTTCGGCTCCGTCTGCGATCTTTAATTACACCGTTCCTGCCGTCGCTCTGGCCGCGCCCAGCGCACCGTCCGTCTCCGGTGCCGCCGTGACTCCGTAAAGAGTCGACCATGGTTGCACAAAGTGATGGGTTTGGATACTCAGGGCAGTTTCCAGCTGGTCAATATCCAAATCCCTCGGGACATGCTTTACAAGTTATTTGGAGTGTCCTCGCTAATCAATTCTTTATTTGCGATGGTAATATTTGGCAACCTTTAGAAAGTACAATAGTAGTTGCTTGCGGCGGGATTCCGGTGGGAGCGCCCTCTAGTGGCACGATGGGGGCCAATGGGGCATTGACACTCAACACAGCATTACCCTTCATAATCCCGAATTGTTATATGGTGTTTCCGGCAGGCGCAGTATTCACGGGGTCTGCTGCCGGAAATTATTTTGTCAAGATGTCGAGCACCACGCAAGCTACGGTATATACTAATGTTCAGAGCTCATTCCCAGCCTCGGGTGGACTTGGTGGGGTACCGCGCATTCCGAGTATATTAGTACCGGTAGTTGATCCTGGGCCCGGTGCTTACGTACAAACTACTGGTTCTACGTTAGTATTATGTGATCATGCTGTCCCTGCCGGGATGTTGGGCCCCACTGGCACGGCTCGCACTCGTGGTGCATATAGTTACAGTAATAGTGGCAATAATAAATTACTATTAACATTCTGGAATGGCCTCACTGGTACTAATCTTACAGTATCTGCTACTCAGTATAATTCCACGGTCCGTGTTATCACCAACACTGGAGTTACCAATGCTCAGGCATCGGAGGCTCAGGGTAACGTGTCATACGGCGCTGTTGCTAATGCCGGTGATATTAAAATGTACTCAGCAACCGATACTCAGGGATTTAATATCAATTTTCGTTTTGCCGCCAATCTAGCATCTGCTACTGATTTTCAGTTTCTGATGAATTCCACGGTCGAAGTGTCCTACGGGGCATGAGGATTTAATTATGACCTCCGTACAGTCAGATGGTTTTGGGTACCTGGGTCAGTTCCCGACAGGTCAATACCCAAATGTCTCAGGACATATTTTACAGACGCTATGGGACCCGATCGTGGGCCAGATGTTTTTTTGTGATGGCGCAACTTGGAGGCCGTTAAGTTCTATCCGCACTATTGTTACAGGTGGAATTCCGGTTGGAGCGCCCTCCAGCGGGACCATGGGTGCGAATGGAGCCCTAACTCTTACGACTGGATTTGCTTTCACATTCCCGAATTGCTATTTATATTTCCCTGCAGGTAAAGTATTTACTGGTTCACCAGCTGGACAGTATTTCACTAAAATGGCAAGTGCCACGCAGGGGATAGTATATAATGTCATGTATGTTAATGGTACGCCTGCGATCCCCACGACTCTTGTTGCAGTGTCTGACGCAGGGCCCGGGGCTTATACGCAAACGACGGGTGCTCCTCTGCCACTGACGAATTTTATTGTCCCCGGGAATTCGATGGGCATCAATGGGCAGGTAAGGTTCAGGCAACTGACTTCATATGATAATTCAGCAGGTACCAAGCAACCGTCGTGCACCTGGGGTGGCGTACAGTTCTTCCAGCCCGCAGCTTCATCCACGACATTGTCTTTTGAGTGGGTACGGACGATAACGAATTCTGGAGTGCCTAATTTACAGTACTCGGAATCTCTTACGACGGTACAATACGGCGGTGCTGCTGTAAACTCAGCGGTCCAACCATTCTCAGCGGACACGTCACAGGACACTCCGCTTGCAACCACTGTACAATTAAATACGGCTACTGATTTCTTCTTGGTAGTGAATTCTACACTTGAAGTTCTGTACTCTGCATGACCACTGCTGAACAGCTTGCGACTCTATCTGATGAGGATTTGATGGTCCTTGATTGGGAGAGCCGTTGGCGCTCGATGGCGCGAGCGAATCAGCTGGCACCCGCTGAGGATTGGTGGTCAACGTGGCTGGTGATGGCAGGACGAGGCTTCGGGAAAAGTTTATGCGGCCTTAACTGGGCGGGACTGGAAGCTGCCCATGACCCAGGGTCCTATACACATATTCTGGCTCCAACTTTGAATGACGTACGTCTTACATGTTTCGAGGGGCCGGTGGGTCTGATTAACCTGATCCCGGAGAAGTTGATTGATGACTATAACCGGACGTTATTTATAATTCGGTTGGTAAACGGTGCGATTATCCGTGGATTTTCGGCCCAGGAGCCGGAACGTTTGCGAGGTCCACAGTGTCACCGGCTTTTGTTCGATGAGATGGCAGCAACTGACCGAGCGAGCTTAAATGATACCTGGGATATGGCGATGTTTGGACTTCGTCTAGGGTCACGCCCGAGGGCCGTGGTGACGACGACACCGAAGCCACTGGAGCTTCTTCATAAGCTAGTTAAGGAGAAGACGACCATTGTCACTCGGGGATCGACATATGATAATCGTGACAATTTATCGGATAGGTTTTATCAGCAGGTGGCACAATATGAGGGCACCACGATCGGACGCCAGGAAATCCATGGCGAACTGATCGATCCGGAAGAGGCGGGGATTATCAAACGTTCCTGGGTCAGGATGTGGAAGGCGAGGGACCCATTGCCGACGTTCCATTTTATCGTGATGTCGCTTGACACTGCTTTTACTGAACGGACGATCGACCAGAAGACCCATGAGCCCGACCCTACGGCCTGCACCGTCTGGGGATTGTTTAATACTGAAGAAAAGAAGATTAAGCACGGGATTGAGGAGAAAAAAGGAAAGCCTGGGATCATGCTGCTCGATGCCTGGCAGGATCACCTTGGATTTCCGGAACTGGTAAAGCGCGCCCGCTCTGAGATGATCTCACGTTATGGTGGTAATTCCACGCCCGTTATTAAGCCGTTGGTTGGTTTACCACGCCTTTCGACTTCCGGACGGCGTCCTGATGTAATCATTATAGAGGACAAGGGCTCAGGCATCTCGCTTCGGCAGGTGCTAGAGCGAGAAGGGATTCCGTGTTATAAGTACAATCCTCACCGGGCTGATAAACTCCAGCGTCTGCATGCTGTGAGTCATATGTTCGCGAACGGTTTCATTTGGATGATCGAGAGCGACAAGGTCCCAGGTCAGCTTCGCACCTGGACCCAGGAACCGTTACAGCAATTGTGCACGTTCACCGGATCTGGTTCAATTCGTCACGATGACTTCGTAGATTCAGTGACTCAGGCGATCAGGGTCATTACCGATAAAATGATTGGTGGGGTACTTGACCCGGTGCATTTGAGTAATCAGCCGTCGTTTCCAGAGGATACAGTTGTAGTCCCATTCAGGCGTCCCTCCAACCCATACGCGATGTAAATATATATGGCAAATGTCGATCCTCGAAATCCGCAGATAGGGACCCATGGGAGTCCCGCGTCGCTTAACGGTGGGAATGCCTATCCGTCAAGCGAACAGCTCGACCCTCTGGGTGACAAAGACGATGACGGCACCGGGATGACAGTTGAAGATACCGAAGATGGCGGGGCGGTGGCCACGCTCAAAGGCCCGGAGGTTGATAAAGATCCGAAGTTTTACCGGAATCTTGTGGAGGAGATGGAGGAGGGGGATCTGGCGATCATCGCCACGGATTTAGAGCGTAAGATCCTTGATGATAAGAATTCGCGTAGTAAGCGCGACGAGTTGTACGAGGAAGGAATCCGGCGTACTGGTCTTGCGGGCGATGCCCCGGGCGGAGCGGCGTTTGAAGGGGCCAGTCGAGTAGTGCATCCGATGCTTATCAAAGCGTCAGTCGATTTTGGCTCACGTACCGTAAAAGAATTGCTCCCAGCGAAAGGTCCGGTCCGTGACAACATCTACGGCACCCAGACCGTGGCGCGGGTGGAGAAAGCCAAGCGCCAGACTCGGCATATGAACTGGCAGTTAACCAAGCAGATGCCTGAGTTCCGCTCCGAGATGGAGCAGCTGATTACACAGGTACCGCTTGGCGGTGATGCTTACATGCTGATGGAGTGGAATGGCAAGCATCACCGCCCCGTGTCCACTTTCATTCCTGTGGATGAAATGTTGATCCCGTTCGCGGCGAGTAATTTCCGTTCCGCACAGCGCCGTACCTGGATGGAAAAGATTACGCAGGAGACGTTTGAGCAACGCGTTGATGATGCAATTTATCGTGATACCGATACGATCTCAGTTGCGGCAGAGCCTGAAAGCACCAAGGCGGCTGGAGCTGCGGCCAAGGTTGAGGGTAAGGAGACTACTGCTGAGAATATTGATGGACAGCGGATTATCTATCGGACCTGGACTTCGCTGGAACTGGCGATCGACGGGGAAGAATCTGCCCCTTATGTCGTCCATATGGACGAGTCTACTAAGAAGATCTTGGCAATTTATCGGAACTGGGCTGAGGACGATGATGATCAGGGAGAACTTGCCTGGGTAGTACAGTTTCCCTTCGTCCCATGGCGCGGGGCGATGTCAATTGGACTGGTGCACCTGATTGGGAGCCTAGCGGCGGCTTCGACTGGTGCGCTCCGGGCGCTGCTGGATAGTGCACATTTGAATAATTTCCCGACCTTGATTAAGCTGGCTGGGCTTAATAAGGGGGGTCAGACACTTAATCTACAGGCCACCGCTATTAAGGAGATGGAAGGTGGAGTATCGGTGGATGACATTCGTAAGTTGATGATGAATGTGCCTTTTAATCCACCGTCCGATACTCTGTATAAATTGCTTGGGTTCTGTGTTGAAGCGGGTCAGGATGTGGTCCGGACGACCTTTGAAAATATGGCGGATAACTCGCAGCAAATGCCGGTCGGCACGACGTTAGCGCTAATCGAGCAGGGCATGACGGTGTTTTCTGCGATCCATGCGCGGCTCCACGCTTCGATGGCCGAACTGCTTGCGGTTCTGCACCGGATCAATGGAATGTATCTGGATGAGCAGGAAGTGCTCGATGATACTGGCGAGTTGCTGGTTAAGCAGGCCGATTATCAGGGGCCGATGGACATTCAGCCGGTGTCCGATCCGAACATATTCTCGGAGATGCAGCGGTTCGCTCAGATCCAGATTATCGCCCAGCGCGCGCAGTTACTCCCTCAGTTATATGACCTCCGGGAAGTTGAGAAATCAATTCTGGAGCGTACTAAGGTACCGGATGCGGAACGGTTCTTGTTACCTAAACAGGAAGTGGTTGAGACTAATGCCGTAACCGAGAATGCGATGCTGTCGCTCGGTCAGCCAGTGCATGCGTTTCCTGACCAGGACCATTTGGCACATATTCAGGTACTTCTTGATTATGCTAAGAATCCAATGCTGGGGATGCTCTCGATTATTGCCCCGGCGTTCGTGCCAGCTGCTATGCAACACTTGAAAGAGCATATTGTGTTCTGGTATGTAAGTTTTATGGAGCAGCACAGTTCTGCCGCGATCGGCTCTGGGGCCAAGATTGGGGAGTTGATGAAATATAAGGATCCTCAGACGCGTGAGGAAGTTGATAAGCTGATGGCACAGATCTCAGGTAAGTTCCTGGAAAATCAAACGATGGAAACGCTGCAAGGTATCATGCCAGTATTCCAGAAACTAGAAGCATTCGTCCAGCAACAACAGAAAGCTGCCCAGGAGCAGGCGATCGCGGCCCAGCAGCCTGCAGCTGCGGCCCGGATCGAATCGGCCAAGATCGCGGCAGCCAGCACCGACAAGCGCACCGACGCTCAGACTCAGATTGCGCAAGGGGAGCAGAAACTGGAGGCGGGCGCGGTTGCCGGGCAGAACGCGCAGAAAGCTGCGGAATCACAGGCACAGACTCAGCGCGATGAGGCTGCTGCCGCGCTCGATATGCAAAAGACCCGTGAGCAACAAATGCATGAAGCACTAGGCGATGAGGCCGATCGGGCGTCGTCGGCTACCGAGCAGGCGCGGGAATTGGCTGCTAAGCACGAGATCACGGCACAGGATAATGCGACGGCACTTACGATCGCAGAAGTTGGCGCTGCAGCACGTCGTGCGACTGCAGTCAAGAATGGCACGAGAGTTAATAAGGAGTAGGAAGATGACTGATAAGATTGATCCAGGTCAAGTACGGATGCAGAAAAGCATCGCTATGGGCCACACACCCTCGGGCCTAGGCGGCGGTAAGCATCCAGGGTATGCAAAAGGCGGTCGTGTGGCCAATCTCAAGGGTGGACATGCCAAGGGCGGTAGGGTATCGGCTAGCGGAAAGCGTTATGGATCCGCGCGCACTTGTTAAGGAATTGGAAAACATTCGGGATCGGGTAGCGCGTGAGAGACTCTTTTCACCCGGTAGCGGTTCTGATCAGGACCATGCGTTCGCTTTTGGGCGAGCAGCGGGAGAGATTCAGGGAATGCAACGGGTCATTGAGATGCTCAATGACCTAATCGCTGTAGAGCGAAGGAAGGAAGTATGAAAATAGCTGATGCTGTCTGGTATCAGGGCGCGGAGGCAATTCCAGGGGATGCGCCGCGAGCGGCGATTGTGGTGGGTATCGTGGATGGGGACCATGTTAACATTGCGCATTTCGATATTAATGGGCTATTGTATATAGCGCATGAGGTACGAGTCTATCATGGAGCCCCTGCTTTTATTCCGGAGGACGATTATGTATGTTTACCAGGTACTCCATGGCGTGTACCTTTACCGGTTCCTAAGGCAGTGCCTATTGCTCCCAGTGTAACTCGTGTTACTTTAAGCTAAAGGAGTTTATATGTCTCGTTCACAAAGTTTCGCCCCGGTTGTAACGTTGGATCAGTCTCTAGATGAGGCGTTTCCGGCAGTCGACCCGAATTATAGACCATTTGGCAGTCGTGTTTTAGTGCAATTACGTTCACCTCGTAACAAGACTGCAGGCGGCATAGTGCTTGCCCAGGAAACCCAGGACAACATTCAGGGAAACACTCAGGTAGCTAAAGTAATTGCGATGGGTACTCTGGCTTTTCATAATCGTACCACGGGTGAGGAGTGGCCTGAAGGGGCATGGGCTAAAATCGGTGATTATGTACGGGTACCGAAATTTGGCGGAGACACGTTTGAAGTAAAAATTCATAAACGTGATACGTCGAGTGCCGATGATGGCGTGGCAATCTTTAAGATTTTCAATGATCTGGATATTTCGGGAGAGATCCCGGGCGATCCATTGGCAGTAGTGGCTTACGTATAACAGTGCAGGAATGCGCTAGGAGATGATGTATGGCTGAAGATAAAGATGGCGTGCAGCAAGGCGAGGCAGACGCTGCCGAAGATGCTGCAGACAAGGCTCTTGCAGATCTTAATAAAGATCTGGATGTAGTTGAGGTTGACGAGGAAGGGAATGAGATCCATGCTGATGACAAGGGCGGGGACGATGAGCGTCTTGGGTCCGAGGCTCAGCACCGGGAGGCAGAGTCTATTGAACAGCGCCGGGCGCGACGTCGTGAGGAGCGGCATCAGCGTCGTGATAATCAGCGCAAACAATTAAATGAGGGCCGGATTGCGATGCGTGAGAACGCAGAGCTGCGGGCGCAATTGGCTGAAACTAATCGGCGTATTGAGCAATTAGATCAGCAGCAACAGAATTTCGGCGTGGTGCAGCTGGAGGCGCGGATCACAGAGACTCGTAATCTTGTGCGGCAAATGGAAGGGGTGGAGAAAGCTGCCGCCACCGCTGGCAAGAAAGATGACGAGATTGAGGCAAGAAACCTTGCGCAACAGGCGCGGGATAATTTACGAGAGCTGGAACGCACTTACCGACAGATCGAGGAAGCAGGCGGGATCCCTGTCCGGGGTGAGAGTGTCCGGAGAACAGCTGCCGGAGCCGGTGATGGTGCCAGTACACGTACTGCACCACAAGTAGACCCACAGATAGTAGGAAATTTCCGTACGTTTCATTCACGTAACCAGTGGTACAACCCTGATGTACGTGTAGCAGACCAAGATTCTATGGTAACACGTGCTATTGAAGCTGCACTAGCAGCGGAGGGAAGTGATCCCAGGACACAGGAGCATTGGGATGAACTAGAGGATAGACTTGTGGAAGCGCTTCCGCACAGGTATAATGTGCGTGAGGAAAATGATCGTGGCGGTACCCGAAGGGCTAATAATAATG
>Ga0137398_10000124_pt1 | contig 22424 bp, 20 predicted proteins | sample czorhiz216metaG_FD_106659 | JGI IMG/M metagenome (GOLD analysis project Ga0137398, IMG submission 106659) | Vadose zone soil microbial communities from Angelo Coast Range Reserve, California, USA - czorhiz2.16 metaG | ecosystem: Environmental > Terrestrial > Soil > Vadose zone | place: USA...
AGTCGAGGAGATCAAGAAAAAGGCCGAGGACGTTCTAAAACAGGTCAAAAAGGGCGGCAAGTTCGAAGACCTGGCGAAGAAGTACTCCGAGGACCCGGGATCGAAGGATAAGGGCGGTGACTTGAGCTGGATCGCTCAAGGACAGACCGTGCCGGAGTTCGAAAAGACAGCCTTCAGCCTCAACCCGGGTCAAGTATCGGATCTCGTCAAGACGCAGTACGGCTTCCACATCATCAAGGTACTGGAAAAAGAGACGGCTCACACCAAGCCGTTCGAGGAAGTGAAGGATGCACTGCGCCCACGCCTCTTGCTCGATCAGGCTGAGAAGCAAGCCAGCGACACAGCGGACCAGTTGTCCGCCGCAATCCGCCAGTCCAACAGGATCTCACTGGACGATCTGGCGAAACAATATCACCTGACGGTGGGCGAAACGCGGCCCATCAGCGCGAGCGACCCCCTTTTGGAGCTTGCGAATTCTCAGGAAGCCAAGAATGCGATCTTCCTTTTGCACATCGGTGAGCTGAAACCGCCGGTTCGAACCGATCGCGGCTACGTCGTTCTGTCCGTGAAGTCAATCCAGCCCGCACACCAGGGTTCGCTCGAGGAGGTCCGCGACCGTGTCATCGCCGATCTCAAGCGCGAAAAGTCCACGGAAATGGCAAAGAACAGAGCGGAAGAACTGATCAAGCGCGTCAAGGCAGGTGAGAAATTCGATGCCGCCGCCCGATCCCTCGGCTTGCAGCCAAAAACGAGTGATCCCATCGCGCGCGATGGGTCCATCCCCGGCGCGGCGAGTGGCAAGCAGGTCGGCGCGGCCTTCAACCTGAAAGCTGGCGATGTGGCTGCTCCCTTAAGCCTGGGACAGAACTGGCTGGTCTATCGCGTGGCCGAGAAAACAGAAGCTAACCCTGCCGATTTCGACAAACAAAAGAAGCAGTTGACAGAAGAGCTCCTCCAATCCAAGCGGAGCCTGGCCTTTGACGCCTTCCGGACGGCCTTGGACTCCCGCTTGAAACAGGAAGGCAAGCTGAAGCTCATGCCCGATAAATTGAAGGCCTTCGGCACTTTTGGCTAGTCTAAGTAATACAAAAAAAAGGGCTTATAGAATTAATACAGTGCGCTTGTCTTTCTTTGTGCGTCCCGATACCCTATTGGTGTCTTCCTTGATACCGAATTTCACCCGAAACGCTTTTGTTGGGCGGATCATGGGTTCCGGGGCCAGCGCCCAGAATTCGGAGCAGAAGCAATCATGGTTATGCAGCGCCAGGACTCCACAGATCGGTGATACCAACATGCCAGCCCGCACTTCCGCCGTTCGTAACGACTACCGATGCACCATCGACCGAAACCAGTCGGGGAAATACTGTGTCCGCATCCAGGTCCACTACCCCCGGCATGCGTGGACGCTGAGCATCTTTTTCCTGGCTTCCTCTTTCGACCGCGCCATGAAAAAGCTCGAAGAAGCTCTGGATTTCCTCCAGCGACAGGAGGAGAAGCTGTGGTTTTGGGGCGTGGATCGTGCCGAAGACATGGGTTTTTCGGCTGAGTTTCTGAAAGAAGCGGGGTTGCGGCTGGACCGCCGCACGGAATTCCCCGGAAAAGCGACCAACGTATCGTTGACTCCGGAGCGCGAAGTGCCTGCATTTGTCTTGGGACCGATGCGCCGGGGCCTGGCCGAATCCGTCGAAATGTCTCGAAGCGCGGCCGCTGGCGGCGGATCCTAAGTCTCTTATTTTGAACCGCTTCTCTGCCCCAACACTCTTGCTCGATAGGTTTCAATCCCCAGTTTTGCTCGCCGCCGCTGGCACGGCTTCGCGGATCAGCAGGGGCAACCGCGGAAAGGAAAAGCTTCCCGCTACGTCGTCAATCACGTTTACCTGGCACAGGTATAGCCCCGGTTTCAAAGCCTGCAGCGGCAAATCCATTTGGAAAATGACCGCCTTGCGTTCTGGAGCCGTCACTTCGTTCGCCACCACCGGTTTTGATTCGTAAATCTTTGTAGCGCCCTGAAGGAACTCGATGCTCGTGAAAACTCGGATGCTGTCCTTCGGTGGCTTGGCCGCTGGCGCATCCTTGGCTGTCCCATTCTGGCTAGCGGCCGCTGCAGGGGCCGGATTTTTTCCCTTTGCCGCATCGTAAACTTCGTATTGCAAATACAGATGCTGGTCTGGAGTGAAAACATGGGTAATGCTCGGAACCAGTTCCAGCTGGTCCCGGACGAGTGGATTTGCTCCATTTTTCTTGTTCGTGACCGGAGCGCGCAGGCTGCTCAGCACCACCGAGCTCATTTTCAGCGGCATCTTGCGAAGGTCGGGGATTTGAACGTCCGTCTCGAAAGAACCCATCCGGCCCGTCTGATTCTCGCGGATGACAAACTTCAGGTGGTAGCTGCCCGGAGCGAGTACGAAGCCCGTGTTGTACTGCACGTTCTTGCGGCGCACCTGCTGCGTGCTCTCCACGGCCAGTTTAACGGTGTCGCGCAATTGCCCAACACGCAACTTCCCGCCACCAAGAGCTTCCCCGATGATGTCGATGGTCGCGTTATCCTTTTCTTTCTCCGTTACGAACGGTATCTGCGAGCCCGGAATCACCAGCGAAACCGCAAGATAATAGTGGGCATCGTCCCGCCGGAAGTACGCTGCTCCGGCGTACAGTGGCACGTCGACCCGCGGCAGTTGGGCGTCCAGCTCGTCCTCGAGCTGCTGCTCGCGGTCGGCGCGGTTCAAGTGTTCGAAATCCCGTCCCGCGTAATAACCAGCGCGAAAATCGAGCTTCAGGTCCGGGCGGTTGACTTGCACTTTCAATCGGCGGAATTTTCCGTCCTTTAGCGGATTGTTGCTCGTGAAGCCGAGAACGTAGTACGCCGAACTGTCTTTCTGAACCTGCGAGAAGACCCCGCTAAAATCATTTGAATCGAAAAACGCCTTGCCTCCCGTGTCCGACGAAAGTGCCGCGAGTGTTTCCTGCGAAGCGGCGTTCCCGCTGAGATCGTTCAGCACGGAGGCCCCCGAATAAGCCGATTGTCCATGCAAGCTGGCCGATTGCGCTTCCCCGCCCGGCGGAAATGCCTGCAGGCCGCGGATATCCAGCGAATAGATCGCTACGTTTGCTTTCACTGCCGCCGCGGTTGTGGCGCGCAGGGCCGATTGGTTGTCCACTCCCGATTGGCTGATTCCATTGCTGAAATAGATGAGGCTCTTTTTCTGCGGGAGTCTGCCAAGCGCCTGCATGAGGGACTGTAGCGCCAGCAGCTTGCGGTCGGCGCTGAACGTGTTGAAATCCGTATCGTCCGCCGAGAAGGCTCCGCTTGTTTCCGCGGCGCCCTCCGCACTTCCCGAGCTGCCGTTTTCGAAGCCCTGGCCCTGTCCGGAATTGTATGCGGTCAGCGCCGCCAGCAATTTGGTTTTATCGTCCGTGAAATCCAGGTCCACTCGCATGTTCGTGGCCAGCGATACCAGCGCCATCAAATCGGCGGGCTGCATCTTTGTATCGACGAATTTCTTCGCGGCATCGACGGATCGCTCGATCTGTTCCGGATCCATCGCCGAGAAATCAAAAAAGAGCAAAATCAATCGCCGGTCGCGCGCGTCCAGCGACGGTGCTGCTTTCTTTGAGGAGCGCAGCAGCGTGCCCGGTCCGGCTGCACCCGAGACGGTTGCTTCCGCGGCGCCGGCGGTTGCCAGCTCGTCTACATTCTCGAAATCGAAAGTGGAGATCTCCTGCTTCTTCCCATCCTCAAAGACCGTGAAGTCTCCCTTTTTCAGATCGCGAACGAGGTTCCCCTTCTTGTCGTGTGCGACCACATTCACCAGCACGAGTTCACTAGTGACCTGGATGCGCGATTGGTTCGCTCCGGCTTGTCCCGTCTGCTGGGCAAGCACCGGCGCCGCCTGCAAGAGCAACCCCCCGGCTGTGAAGAACGAAAGTGTCTTTCCCGGAATCCCCATATTCATCTTCCTTCAGAACCGGAAGCGCGCCTGCATTGTCACGCGCCGCATGCCGCCCGCCCCTGTGACCTCCCCGAATGTAAATGAATTCACCACCGTATTGATAGAAGTAAAATGCACGGTATTGAAAACGTTATTCGCGGAGATGCGCAGCTCGAGCGCGCGAGATTCTTTGATGGTGATCGTTTTGTTGAGCGACATGTTCAAAGAAACTTGTCCGGGCCCCTCAATAATATTTCTTCCGGCGTCGCCAAAGCTGGAGCCATTCGGATTCGTACAAGTGGCGCCCGGTGTGCAAAACGCCGCCGTATTGAACCATTTGAGCGTGGTTGGGTCACTTACCGAAATCGATTGCCCCGCGACGATGTTTGCGCGAAGCGACCCGCTCACACCCCGGCTGATGTCCAGCCCTCCCCCCAGCACGCGGGGCGTGAAGTACAGCCCGGAGCCTACGGTGAAATCACCGCTCCACTGCCATCCGCCCAGAATGTGGCTCCAGGCACCCTTGGGAACCAACCGCCGGTTCTCGCCGAAGGGCAGATCGTATATCCAGTTTCCCGTGAATTTGTGCCGCTGAGCGAAGCTGGAAAGTCCGCGGTCCGCTGAGATGTCAAACGGATCTTGCGCCACAACGCTCCCCCCGCCGCCGATGGATGACGCGTCATCGATGGACTTCGAAAACACATACTGCGCGCTGAGCCCCAGCCCTTTCGCCATGCGCTTGCGCACGCGCACCGAGGCCGCATGCAGGATCGAATTTCCCTCCGAAGACTCGTAGACAAATGGCTGGCCGCCGGAGACCACCAGCGCGCGCTCCGTATCCAGCCGCGTTCCCTTGGCGCCGTTATAGCCCGCGTTCATCACCACGCCACCGGGAAATTCGCGCTGTATATCGAGATTCCAGATCTGCACGTATCCGAGGCGATAGTTGGGATTGACGGCGAAGTTGTTGGTCACCGTGTTCCCTAAAGGGGGCGGGAATCCGTTTGTGAGCTTGAGCGGGCTCGCGTTAATGAGGCCTTTGACATCCGTGGTATTCGTCTCGGTGTTCGCGAACGGCGGCTGAAACGCGAAGTTCTGAATCATCGTGCCGTATTGAGCCAGGTTGTAGTTGATTCCGTAGCCCGTCCTCAGCACCGTTTGCTTCTGCGGTTTCCAGGCAACCCCGATGCGCGGCGCGAAATTGTTGCGGTCCGGCCGTACGAGCGACGCGGGAAATATTCCGCTGAAGGGCCCGGCATTGCCGGGCAGGACACGCGCGGCAGCTGTAAAACCTGGCGCCACGTCCAGATTAGCGATGCGATCGCTCGCCTCGGCATAAGGTCCGTTATACTCGTAGCGCAGTCCCAGATTGAACGACACATTGGAACGGAATCTCCAATCGTCTTGCGCGAAGAAATCAAACGCATTGGCGCGGAAGTTGTAGGAATTTGCGCCAGACTGGAGGGAGGTTTGCTGCGGGAAACCCAGCAGGAAGTCGGCAAAATCGTACCCCGTGTCGGTTGCCGGTTGCGTGCTCCCGGCTGGGTATTGTGACGTCGCGAACCCGGTAAACACAAAACTGCCTTCCGCATTTCTTGCCGAGCGGAAACTCTGCAAAATGCGGCGGTAGTCTCCGCCGAATCGCCAGTTATGTTTTCCGCGATTCCACGAAACCGTCTCCGAGATGGAGTAAGTCTGGTCCAGTTCGCGCCGCGCTGTCGGATCGTTCAGACCTCCAAACGACGTGAAGCTGATTCCCGGCAAGCCCCAGTCGAACGGGTCGTTCGAAATCCCTATAATTCCCGCGCCCCCGGTTCCCGCCACGTCCGTCGCGTTCGTAAACAGGTTCGCTGTCAGAACGTGATTGTGATTGTAGTTCACGCGAAACATGTTGCTCACGCGCCCTTTGCTGTACACCCAACCCGCGCTGGCGTTCAGCCCTTGCGTTCCCGTGCTTCCGGCGAGCGAAGGGAATGGATTCACCAGGTTGTTCGAACTGCGCGACCAGTTCAGCCCAAAATTGATGTTGTTCTGCGCTCGCCGTCTGCCTCCACCGCCTCCGCCTCCGCCACCCCCTACGGTGAACGGACCGAGTCCCGGACCACTGCTTGCGCCGAAGTTGTGGATCAGCCTCAGCGTCACGGTATCGGAATTGCTCTCCGCGGACGTCACGTAGTGAAAGTTCTGGCCGGAAGCCGTCGTCGCAATGTTCGGCATGGGCATGTACTGGAGCAGCGCGGTTGCCGCCGGGCTGATCGACGAAGGATCGATCGCGTTCGAAGCGCCGTTGAATTGATATTGCTGCCCGGTCTGAGGGTTGAATAGTTGAACGGGCTTGCCGTCATTATACGTCGCCGCTGAAAAATTGCCGCCGCGCTCGCCCAGCGTTGGCACCGTCGAAAACGCATCGTACGGCGAGCTCCCGCGCGATCCGTTCCACCCGCCGAAAAAGAACCATTTGTTTCCCCCGTTAAAGATCTTGGGGATATTCAGGGGCCCGCCGATGTTGACACCGAAACGAGCCTGGTTGTAATCAGCTTTTGGCGGTTCAATTCCGGTCAGCGAATAGGATCGAGCATCCAATCCCGCGTTATCGTCGGAGAAGTACAACATGCCGTGCGGCTGATTGATGTTGAAGCCTTTCGGCATCCTCCCGAGGACGATCATCCCGCCGCCGGGCCCGCCGAAGCCGCCACCCCCGCCACCCCCAAAACCTCCACCGCCTTCGCGTTGCGCGCGGTCGCGAAACTCCTGCATCCGTTGTTGCAGATCTTCTTCGCTTCCCCCGCCAAAGTCCTGCGTCCGCCCTTGTGCGCCACTGATGCTCACCGACTCTGTTGGTCCCTCCGCTCCCGCTCCGTTCATGGGAAGGCCTGAAAGTTCGCCGTTGCCTTGGCCTGCGCCGAGCCCGCCAGTTCCGCCGAAGCCGGAGTTTCCGCCGGCAAGCGAAGAAAGCGCGCTGTCCATCGCCAGGCTTTGAAATCCCCGGCCCGCCGCTGCCATTGCCGCGTTGTTGTTGTTCGACTGTTCCTGCTGGCGAGAAGCCAGAATCAGTTCGGCTTCCACTTTCGCAGATGGATTCTCAGGATTCAGCACGGCTTCTTGTGTGAAAGCCGCGAATCCCATAAACTCGGCGCGTACCACATATCTCCCGCGCGTCATACCTGACAGTACAAATTTTCCTTCGGAGTTCGTCGCCGCCGCGTACTTTTTCCCCGTCAACGTGTTGGTTGCAGTAACCGTTACTCCTGGCAATGGAGTCTTGACGCTGCGTACCGAACCATTGATTTCATAAGCTGGAGCTGCGACGGGAGTCGTCGCGGACTGCGCCGCCGGCGCGGGGGAAGGCGGGGCGGCATCCTGCGTCGGCAATCCTGGCGCAAAAAGTATTGCGAAGGAATGCAGTATGAAAATGACGCGGGCAATCGACTTCAAATCGTGGGCTCCCTGAGTGAGCTACGGCTGTGGCGGATTGCTTCTTGGTGCGGTTGCGGGCTTCCTTCCAGCTTGCACATTCCCGGCAGGACCTATTCCGCTCATCTTCCGCATTTCCTCCAGCTGCTTCCATTGCTCGGGAGAAAGAACCATCACGTTTTTCGGCACAAACGCATCATTCTGTACAGCTCCGCGCACCACCACGTGGTCGCCGGGCTGGATGTCCGCCATCGTGATGCTTTCGCGCCCTCTGCGGAGTGAGGTTTCCTCGTTCAGCTCCAGCGTCTGAGTTACGTTGTCCGGTCGCAGCACCGTAAGTTTCGGTGCGTCCACCGACTTCACTTCGCCGACTACAAAGTCCTTTCCCAGCTCGCCGAATCCGCCGCCACCGCCGAACCCTCGGCCGCCCTCCGGTCCGCCGCCTGAACGTCCACCAATCATCTGTGCCGTCACGCTATGATCCGCATTCTCCTCCCCGCGCACGAACACGACGTCGCCAACCTTGAAATCTTCCAGGCTCGCGACTTGCCGGTCCTTGCGGTACTCCGTTTTGTCTGTGATCTTCACCGCCACCGTGGTGCCGTCTGGCTTGGCTAGCTCCAACGATCCTTTGTTGAGTGCGGTAATCTTCCCCAACAGCCCCTGCCCTTGGCCATCATTTGGGCCACGCCTCTGGCCTGCTGCCGGTGGGGCTCCCTGTTCCTGACCCGGCGCTTGCGCTTGGCCAGTTGCAGCTACGAGCAAGAACAACAAACTCAATCGACAGAGTTGTTTTCCGTGCACCATCACGACGATCTCCCTAGCAAACCCTCTTATCTCTAAAGACGTACCCCCCTGCGCCAAAGTAACGCCGCCCTGCCTTTCTGGCCAGCAGAGATTCCTCTGCTTTACAATTTCCTCGAAAGTGAGACTAAAGTTCCCGCGCGAAGTCGCCGCAAACACATGCCCTTGCGCACAGCTCAATCGGGCCCAATTTTCTTCTTTCCGTGACTTCCCAGGCACTCTCCGACATCATGCGCCCGCTCCAACAAGGAAGGCTCGCATCGCGCGCCTGAAAGTCATCTACGGCAATCCCAACGTCCCCGATTCGAATGTGGCCGGCAGATGGATCTGCCGCCGCAGACGGAGGGATAAACCCAAAATGAACAGCGCGAAGAGTCTGTACATCGCTTTGTTCGCTGTCTCGCTGCTCGTCGCCGGTAACCTAACCGTTCGTGCGCGAACGACGCAACAGGCCGGTGATCAGGCCAAGGGTGTCTCGACCACGACCACAAAATCAGGGGAGAAAAATGCCGATAGCGCGGTCGCGCCAAAGAAAAACAGCTCCACCGCATCAACCTCGGCAGTTGTTCCCGTCAGCAAGCCAGTCTCGGCTCAACAACAGACCCCGCCGGTAAACAGCGCTGGCATGGTCTGGGTCAACACGGACTCTGGGGTGTATCACAAGGCCGGCACACGCTGGTATGGAAAAACCAAACAAGGGAAGTACATGACCGAAGCCGACGCCCCAAAAGCCGGCTATCGCGCGGCGGCAGCGGCTGCACCGAAAAAGAAATTGAACTAGTGAATCTATGCGCGGGGGCTTCGCGCCGCCCGGGGTCTTAATTCTCTCGCGCTCACTTTTCGCGCAGGATGACTTCGCCGTGCCCCACGAGCTGATCGTTCAGCCACAGGCGGTACTTGTAGGTGGCCGCCTTGCTTCCGGGGCGAGGGGGGCCGCTGAGCAGCCGCATGCCGGCCGGCGCCTGAAAAACGTTCGATGAAAACGGACACCGGTTGACATCGAATTCGACGCGCAAATTGCCCGCGTCGGAGATCCAGGATACCTGATCGCCTTCATCGATCACCACGACCTGCGGGATGAGTCCAACGAGTACAGGGCGTTCAGCCATTTTTCTGTGTGGCCGCGAGGCAATTCCGGGGCCGATGCTCCTAAGTTGATGAGTACACAGGGACGATAGCATATTCGCTGGAAAGAATTCTCGTGAGCTTGCGCACAGCGCCGGCGAAGCCCATGTTCACGAAACTAAAGCGAGATAGCTCACAACGGACCCGTACCTTAGGGCATCTCAGCTATTGGGAACCTGTACCTCGCTGCGCTTGACCGCTCCTCAGCGCAACCGTACACTGAAATTGTTGATTCGTGGCGCGAAGTTCCGGCTGGATCTCTTGCGCTCGCGGAAAAATGCAATCATAAGCGTCTCAATCTGGACGCGGAGGATTTTGCCGGATGGCTTCACCTTCTCGATATCTGTCTATACCGCTGCCGAACGGCTCGCGGATTTCCCTGCTTCTTTCTTTGCCCTTTGCACTCGTTCACATCGCTTCGCTGCTGATTTTTTTCTTTCCGTTCCACTGGTATTACCTGGTCACCTGTCTGGTACTGCTGGTCGTGCGCATGTTCTTTGTCACCGCGGGCTATCACCGTTATTTTTCGCACCGCTCGTTCAAGACCAGCCGCGTATTCCAGTTTGTGATCGCGTTCATGGCCATGACCTCTTCGCAGAAGGGCGTGCTGTGGTGGGCAGCGCATCATCGCCACCATCACCGGCATTCAGACCAGGAACTGGATTTGCATTCGCCCACGCTTTTCGGGTTTTTCTGGTCGCACGTTGGCTGGATTATCTCGGACAAGTACAATGACACGCGCACCGAATACATCGCGGACTTTGCCAAATATCCCGAGCTGCGTTGGCTGAACAAGTATCATCTGGTGCCGCCCGTCGCTCTGGCGGTGGTGCTGTGGCTTATCGGTGGATGGCCGCTGTTTATCTGGGGCTTCTGCGTGAGCACGATGCTTCTGTGGCACGATACGTTCACCATCAATTCGCTCTCGCACCTTTTCGGCTCGCGGCGCTACGAAACCAGTGACACCAGCAAGAACAACTGGTTGCTCGCGTTGCTCACGCTCGGCGAAGGCTGGCACAACAACCATCATCACTTTATGGCCTCGGCGCGCCAAGGCTTCTTCTGGTGGGAGATCGACATCACTTACTACACACTGAAAGTCCTCTCCTGGTTCGGCATCGTCTGGGACCTGCGCAAAGTCCCCACTCATCTGTTGACCCAAGACCGGCTCGCGGCCTAAAACAAGATCTACCGAAATACTGGGACAGACAGGAATGTCTGTCCCACTCTTTTCCCCGCGCTTGATGTGACCGCTCCCACATCGCAAAATTCTTCAGGACATTACCTGACGACTGGCTCATAGGTCTGCCTGGTTCCTGGATACCGGATTCACCGGATTGCATCCACTTTGGCCGTCGAGTACATAAGCTTCCTTAGGCCGCTTCCTGGAAACTCGCCAGGACAACCGTTGCTTGTCTGTGCGAGAAGGCCATCCCCAAAGGAAGCGAGAAATTGGTTGAGATCCCGGCTACGAAAGAGGTTCGTCCGGCATTTGGCGGAATCGTCTAGGGATCACCCAAGGAGAATGGAATGATCAAGAAAATGCCCAGGCCCGCCTTCCTCGCGTGCTTGCTAACAAGTTTGGTTATCGGCCTGTTCTTTGACTTCGCCCGCGCCGGCGCACCTTTAGCGCCGACGAGCGTCAATAGCGGGATTTTCGCCCCCCTCGCCACCGACTGCACGATATATGCGGCAGCAAATGGAAACGATAGCAACGATGGAACCAGGCATGCGGACGGAACCATGTATCCAAAAACGCTGATCGGTGCGGCCGCATCTACGGTGCCGGGTTCGGTAGTTTGCCTGCTCGGCGGCAGGTATGAGTTGCCTTACGCATTCGTCCCTCCCTACGGTGGCAACTCCTCGTCCTGGATCACCTATAAGAATTATGGCGATGGCGATGTGCTCCTGGTGTGGACGGGCGGTTTCACCGCCGCGCCGATGATTAACATAAATTCGACCGCCTCTCCCACTCCCTATCTCCAATTCATCGGACTGACTCTGGACGGCCAGGGGACGGCTCTGGATGGTTTTTTCTGCAGGGGCAACTCCTCGGTGCGGTTCTATGGCAACGTTATCAGCAATACTGGGGGGTCCGGCATAGGGACGCAGAACTGCGATTACGTGACCGCCGATCACAATATCATCGCCCACAACGGCTACATCCCGGCCGGCGCCGATCCTAATATCGCCCAGTATTACAGCTGGACCAGCGGGATTTCATACAATATAAATCAGTGCTCTAACTCCTATGATGGATTGCATCTGATAATCGCCAACAACGTCATCGTCGGGGAAGTGGACCAAAGCCCGAACCACAAGGACGTCAACGGCAGGCACACCGACGGTGGCGGCATCATCCTCGACTATGACACCGATACTGCGCCTCCCGTCATTACCTGTGCTTACCCGCCCGGGGCACTCATCGCTAACAACATAGTTTATGGTAATGGCGGCCAATGTATCGCCGCCAATCAAGTTTCAAATTTCTGGATTGTGAACAACACTTGCTATAAGAACGGTTTAGATCTTTCCGAGGAGCCCAGTATTGGTGAGTTTGACTCGCAGAACTCAACGAATGGTCACTTCGTGAATAACATAAGTGTGGCCTGGCAAGCGACCCGCCCCGCGTACGTGCAAGCTGGCACGAATTCCGACATTTATTACTTCAAGAATCTTTATTTCGGAAGTTCCTGCAACATTGCGTGTTCGGATTTAACGCAGTGGTTCTCAGGCGATCCCTTGTTTGTCAATGCCCCTTATTTTGATGCGGCGGCGACTACCGATGGGCAGTACAAGACAGCACGGCCGCCTTCGGCAGCAACGCCAACTGACCACGCACCACAACAAAGATGCACGAGCAAAGTTCCTACTTGCGGCATCGTCAGCGGGTTCGGGCTGGCCTCTTCGGCCAGCCGTGCGTACAACGCCGGCATCGATCCCACAACCGACAGCGTTTTGTCCGCCCGGATGTCAGCAAACCTCAAGGCCGAAATGCAATACTACATCTATACAGACATCAACGGCAGAACGCGCACCGCCGGGATCAATTGGGATTTGGGGGCCTTGGCACACAGGGTTGACTGACGGCCCTCCAGACTTGTTTTTCCACCGAGGAGATAATGTGATGCCGCAATTCGCGGCACGCCAGAAGCAGAACAACAACATCTATGGTTAAGCGGCGCCACAAGAGGCTTCGATGTCTCGGCGCGCGAACTGCCTATCCTCAAGCGTAACCCCGAGAAGAGGCAGACCCGGATCGGTCGGCCGCAAGCCCAAAGCCTCGAAGCCAGGCGCCGCGCACGAACGGGCCCCGTCACCCGCGTAATGGAGATCAGAAGACAGAAACTGCAAAAGGGGGAAGAGAAAAATCTCGCGTCCGCCGGACCTGCCGTTGGACCTAACCCCGAATACCACATCAGGCACCGCAAAAGACTACAGGGATCACCCGTAGCGCAACTACATCCGGTCCCGCATATCCTCTCGGCGATATACTTTTGCGCATGCCTCTCGCCAATCCTTCCCACCGGATTTCTTTGTTCTGCATTTTTTGTGCTTTTTCTTCCGCCGCGGCCGTGGCGCAATCCACCCATTACTCGGTGAAGCTGGAACCGGATTTCGAGCGCCGACTCTTGCGGGGTGACGAGACCATCGAATTTCAAGCCGATGCGGGTGAAATCGAGTGGCAGAAGCAAGGAGGCTTGCGCGTTGTCAGCGCGAACATTGCCAACGGAGAGGTGACGGTGGCCGAACAGGCCATGCGCGTCCGCTTGCGTTCGGGCGGCCGGCACAGTTTGAAGCTCAAATACACGGCGGCTGCGGGGCGGGGAATCCAATGGTTCGCGGGCGCAGCCCCTCAAGGAGAGTACTCACGGGATTCGGGATTCGCTACAGCCTTTTATTGCGACGCATGGATGGTTTGTGACAACAGCCCAGGGCAGCGCGCGACGCTCCGGCTGGAGATCGTGATTCCATCCAAAGAAGGCGGCAACATGGGTTTCCGGGCGGTTGGGCCGGGGAGGCGGGGCCGTGAGTGGCGCAGCCGCGATGGCGACCACTTTGTTTTTGAGCAGGGCGATCCGGTGCAAACGTATTTGTTCAGCTTTGGCGCTGCGCGGCTTGCGGTTGCGCTCGATGGCATGTTTTCGATTTACGCGCAGAGAATGGACGCAAATAAGGCGGCATTCGCGAAAACGGCGGATGCCTATGACTTTCTGCGAGCCGCAGCTTCGGTCGATCCGCTGAACTCGCACTACACGCAAGCGTTTATGCCGGGACGCAGCATCGGGCAAGAGGCCGCGGGCCTGGTGCTCATGTCGCAAGACGACCTCAGCCATCTAGTAGACAAAGATGACGTGCAACTGATGACGCACGAGATGGCTCATCAGTGGTGGGGCGTGACGCTGGGGATCCGCTCCTGGTCTGATTTCTGGCTGAACGAAGGGTTTGCGGAGTTCATGTCCGATGCCTATATCGAAAAGCATCTGGGGCGCGCAGCATACGACAAGCAAATCGCGGAATTGCAGGAGCGGATGAAAAAATTGTGCGAAGAAGGGAAGGACCGCCCGCTCCATTGGGAAAAGTGGAAGGACGCGCATGAGGCGCTGGGGCAAATTCCGTATGTGAAAGGAGCATTGTTCTTGGACCGACTAAGGACGGAGCTGGGCGACGAGATTTTCTGGAGGGGGATCGGTTCGTACACGTCTGAGAACGCACGCCGACTTGTGGACTCCAGAGATTTCGAGCGGGCGATGGAAATGGCGAGCGGCCGCGATCTGAAAACGCTTTTCGATGAAGCGGTCTATCGCTGAGTTGGGTTGGTTAGATGTTCGGCCAATTCCTTGAGCCCATCCAGGAAACCTTGATCCAGAAAGTTCAAGTCCCGCCGGAGTCCAGCAGTTCTACGAGGCTTTGAATTCTTACTACAGTTCGGAAATTGCTCAAAGTGTGCGCAGAGACTGAATTCTCGAAGCACCATGTCCGCGCGCCGTGCAGCGGCCCCAACCCATCGCGCAGCGGTCAATAAACTTCTGCGCTTCCGCGCCAGCAACTGCAGCTACTTGCCGATCAGGCTCAACTGACTGGCGACGCACAGCCACGGGCCATCCTTTTTGGTTCAAGTGTCCGTTTGCATCAGACCGAGGTCGCGGGCGTGTTTGGCGCAGAGGAAGAGATTCAGGTAGGGGTTCTGGCCGAAATTCCAATCCGTCCATCTATGCGCCCAGTCCGGCCTTCTGAAATCACAAGCGTAATCGCCGAGGACTTCCACGGAGCGCAGCTGGCTCGTTTGATTTCGCGCATAAAAAATGAACTCCGCGCGGCATTCCGTCCCAGGGGAGGCTCCCTCAAGGCCGGACTTCTTTTTTTGTCCTTGGCCTTTCATGCTAGGGCCGGTCTTGGGAGGAAATAGAGCAAGATAATAGCCAGAGAGAAGAGCACCGCGCCGGCTAGGACACTGTCAGAGACTTCCGCGCTCCGCGGTGCGATGGAGTCACAGAGAACGAAAATTCCGAGTGAGACCAACACCACTGTAATAAGAATCGCGAATCCGCTGAAAACACTCATGTTGGGAACTCCCCCTCTTGCGACATTTGCGACAAACCTTCGTGCTCCTCCGCGCGAAATGTCCAGGACATGTCAAGCAGCTAACTCGGCGACGCCTCAAGATTGCGGTGCTGCTCCTTTGTTGATTCAAAGGTATTTAGTCCTGGCCGGACATACGGTTTCTTCATGATTTCGCCACAGGAACACCGCAGGTTGGAGCGGCCTTGCACACGGCTGGATGTGCTTACGAAGATTTCGCTCCTGCATTTCGGATTCTGACAACGCCACCGCTGACCCTTTCGGATATCCACAGTGATCCGTCCTCCTTTGCGAATATTGGCTGGCACCGTCGTGTGATGGCTTCTCTGCTCCTGGAACAACGAGCTAGGGGCCGAATTGCAGGGGCCGACGTTGGATGCGTGAAGGGTTTACGTCCGTAGCTATTTGCATCCACGGATTTAGTATTCGTTCGGGACGAGCGCCAGACTCTCAGAAATTGCCGTGCGCTTGGGATCACAACCACTGAAGTGCTACGGGCACAAATCAAATGGAGATTGCGGGTTTGCCGAAGAGACGCTGCCACGTTCCGGGAAACGGTTCCAAATGTTTAAACATTTACTAAAGATGAAATCCGCCGAAGGTCCCCGGGCGGAGTGCAAGGCGGCAATTCCGCGATATTCGGGCTAAAACGGCCCAATCGTAAATCCTAGCGGGCGTTGCCAGGAGCGCGCTTTGGAGCACGCCGCCTTGCGATATTGCAGTTTCATGTACGTTGCAGTTTGCATCTTGTGTCTGCCGTTGCAGTTTTTCGCGATTCTTCTTCGATCGCGAGTATTTGATACGCCTGCAAGACCTTGCCGCGCAACTTCTGGTTGGAATGCCAACCATATATCCGCTGACAGCACACCTTTCTAGTTTCCCCCATAGGCTGACCAGGGACCGCGGGGGGGCGTCACGATCCAAGCCTTCCTCGTCCCTACTCTCTTCAAGGAGACACAAATGACGAAACTGCGAATCCAAGGCGCACTTTATATGTTCGTTCTGTCCGCTGCTGTGACGGTTTTCTCGAACGTGGGCAGCAGCGGAACCGTGGTACGAAGCCAGACCGACTCGCGGTCATCTTTCACTGATAAGGCGGTGGTCTTGACAGCAGATGGCACGGACCCGGTTCCGAAGCCGCCAACTCCACCTCTTTCGGTCGGGCTGACTGCATAGGGTGGAGTTTCAATGGGCGGGTGGAAGATGCTCTTTTCACTTCCCCCGCTCATGCTAGGATAAACTGCGCACATGCTATTCAGGTTTGCGTCGGAGGACCATGCTTGACCACGCTATCTGGTGGAGCGGCATTTTGCTCGAAACCTTCCTGCTCGTTCGAGGTTTTCGAGGCAGACTTTTGCGTCGTTATCCCGTTTTTTATTCCTATATTCTTTTTGTTTGGTCACAATCTCTTCTGCGCGTATCTGTTTATCATTTTAGTCCGCAGCTCTATCCACCCGTTTACTGGGTCACGGAATATCTGGGCGTTTTCATCGGCTGCGGGGTGGTCTTCGAGATCTATCGTGTGGGGCTCTCCGCGTACCCCGGAACAGCGAGAATGGCTCGGAATCTGCTGGCCTTCGTGTTTGTTTTGGCGTTTACGAGAGTTCTCGTTGAGACGTGGAATGATCCCCATTGGTGGTCGATGGCCACAAATCTGGAGCTCGAAGGTGTCCTGCGGACGGTGCAGGCGGTGGGCTTAGGCGCGTTAGTTTTGTTGTTTTTCTCCTATTCGATACCCTTTGGAAGGAACCTTAAAGGTGTCTTGCTGGGTTATGGCTTGTTTATCGGCGAGAGCGTGATTTGGCTCACGTTCGCCTCGTCAGGCGGAAATCGATTTCGCGACATCTGGTTCTACCTCCATCCCGCTTCCTATTTTGTTATACTCGGAGTCTGGGCCGTGCATCTGTGGTCCTATGCTCCAAACCCTGAGCCAAAAAGAGCAGTGGGCCTGGAAGAGCAATACCAAAGAATTGCGGCGACGACGAGCCGGCGATTGCGAGAAGGACGCGGCTACCTGGCGAAGGTGGTGCGCTCGTGATAGGAACCTCCAGTGCGCTGATCGGCGCTGTCGTGCTTCTCGTACTGATACTCGCGTGGATCAGAGCGGACTCGACATCGCGGCGTCTGCCTTCCACTCTGGACGGGTGGCTGCCTGACCATGGCGACGCTGTGGAGGTATGTCCGCCGGAATTTGTCTCGCAAATCTTTTCAGGCCAAGACCTCGCATTCATTTCCCGATTGGAATCGCCCGATCTGAAAAGACACTTCCTCCGAGAACGCAGTGCCGTGGCGCTCCTTTGGGTCCAGCAGACTTCGGCGGCCATCCGCCGAATCATGCGGCGTCATTTGGAGGCGAGCCGACTGAGTAAAGATATCGAATTCGCGATGGAGGCCAGGATATTCCTCCAATACGCGCAGCTTCGGTTGATTTGCGGAGTCCTGTTTCCTTTAATCGGACTGGCAGGCCCGCAGAAACTACACGGTATCGCTCTGTATGCGGACAGCCTTACTCAGCGCATCGGCAATGTTCTGAGGGAGTTCGAATCCGCAGCTGGAACGCGCGAAATGGACGGTGCGTGATCTTCCTAAGCCACATCGCGTCTGCGGTAGATGGAGCCGCGTGAGTATGAGCGCCACGGTCAGACTCGTGCCGGTGCAAGAGGTCTACGACGATCTCTTGAACCGCACACTTTCCAGAATTTCCTGCGATCTTGGCCGCCTGATCTATCTGGCCTCGACTCGCGACTACAACACGGGAAACTATTATCACGAGGGACTTGCCAGCCGCTTCAGCCCGGAGGTTGCACGCAAAGCGCTGGAAATGGCTCACCGGCAGGCCTTTTATAAGGTTTCCGGTTTTTCGCTGGAAGGCTTAGCCAGCGAGCTTGAGGCTTATCTGCGATCTACCCGGGAGAATCCTCAGGAGTTTCTGCGCACGTGGCAGAAGCTGGAGCCGTACCGCATTGCGATTCCTACCGAAGTGAATCTCACGGTCGCGAGGCTCTTTACGTCCAACCTCAGACTCGCCTTGGCAATCTTGCGTTCCCGTCAGGAGCGGGATCAGCCGCATCGCTGAGTTTCATCGCCACAGCCGTCACCTGCCCGACGATCTCGGCGTCCGTTCCATACTTGAATTTTCGCACGTTACAGGGTGACAGGGGATGAGGAAGCAGCAAGAGCTGGTCATCCAGAAGGTCACACCAGGCGCAAGCATAGCCGTCGCGCAGCTCCACGAAATAAATGGGGCGGTCAAATTCGGTCCGTCGGCGAAGAGGTTGCACTTTCCGCACGCGTGAATCGATCTGCACGAAGGAACCAGGGCGCAGCAGCGGGTAGAGCGTGTAATCCTCCAGGCCGACATAGCCATATTGACTGTGCCGGATGTCCAGGTGCTGAATCAACGCTATCGGTACTTCTCCCCAAAGTTCCACCATGCGCGAGAGAAGATTGGTGTTGCCCAGCTCGAAGGACCTGTCAAATCGAATGGGGAAAGAAACCGTGCGGTCCGCATCGTAGACCTCCAGAGTAGTCAGGTGTGTGTGTGGCAGCGGGGCAGCAAGTTGGTGGAACCCCAACCTCTGCAGGTCAAGCCCATAGAGGCGCAGCAAGTCGGTGAACTTCATCCGGTAGATCGCGCTCAAACTGTATAGCTTGAAAATGCTCGGGACGGAATCTGAATTCTCGATTTGCGTAAGCCACGCGTTGGAGATTTGGAATTCCGGGTTGCCCTCCGCTTCCGCAATGCGCTGGCTGAATTCCGCCACAACGCGCGTAGTTATACCCAGTCGCGAGCGCAGATCCTTTAGCTGTTCGTTGGGCGGTAGTGCCGTCACAGCCTGTTATCTTACCTCAAGTAGGCGGGGAAAATAGCTGAGCGGCTTGGACCTTTAAAAAAAGAAACCTCTATTATGGTTATTGTAACTAATATTTGCGGCTCCGATCGGCTGCGAATCAAAGGTTGGGTCAACTCATCGCCAAGAACTACATCTACTTGCCGATCAGACTTAGCTGACTGGCCACGCACAGCCATTGTCCCTCCTTCTTGATCCAGGTGTCGGTGAACCGGCCTTGATGCGAAAACGGTTTCCCTTTCTCGGTCCCCTTCTCGCGAGTCGCGCCCGTGACGACCACGGCATCCCCATAGCGGTGCAGCTCCATACCATCGGAAACTTCGACCGTGAGCTGGGTGGCCTTGTCCCGGATGGACGCCAGGAATTGGGTCTTGGAGATCACCGTTCCATCATAATCGGTGAGCACAAAATCACTGTCCAGCATTTTTCCCATCGCGTCCGCGTCATGATTGATCTGCATCTGATTCCAGAGATTTTCCAGCGCGATGATCTTCGTTTCGTCGCCTTGTGCCCTGGAAATGCTTTGCGCAACGGGCAAGGACGAGAGCGCAAGCAAGAGAATTAGAGGACGTAACATCGCAGTAGCTCCTTTGGGCCCGGTGTTCTTTCCGAGGATGCCACAAAGCAAATTGTTTGCGGCTGCGGAAATCCCCAATCTGCCGGTTTCAGAAAATAGGGTTCAGAGGAGGAGGAGCCAAATTGTCGGTTGCGCGGGTGTGGGGATTGCGCGAAAATTGAAGTTCCCGCCGTGGCAGAAAAGTCCCCGAGAGCGCATTCGCGGGCGGTTCGCGATTCGAACGCGAGAATTAAGCGCCAGAAAAAGAAGGGCAAAACGTCATGACTCAACACGTTGGCGAACTCAATCCTCCTGTCCGGTTGATGCTGACCCCCGGACCGTCTTCCATCGATCCGCGCGTTTATCGCGCGATGGCCACGCCGCTGGTGGGGCACATGGACCCGTGGTTCAAGGGCTGCATGGAAGAAACGCAAATCCTGCTGCGGCAGATTTTTCAGACGGAAAACCGGATCACCATGCCGCTCTCAGCTTCGGGTTCTGGAGGGATTGAAGCGTCGGTGCTGAATTCGCTGGAAGAAGGCGATGAAGGCATCGTGGCGGTCAACGGTGTTTTTTCCGAACGGATGTACGAAATTGCGATGCGGGCGTCATCGAAAGTTGTAAAGGTGGAGGTGCCCTACGGGAAGCCGGTGGATGCGGAGGATGTGCGCCGCGCGGGTAAAGGCAAGAAGATCAAGATTGTCGGCTTCGCGCAAGGGGAGACCTCGACCGGCGTGATCACCGGCATCGATGCCTACCGAAAGGTCGCGGACGAATTGGGTGCGCTGCTGATTGTGGATGCGGTGGCTTCGCTTGCGGCGGTGCCGGTCGATGTGGACAAGCAGCGGATTGATATTTGTTTCAGCGGGTCGCAGAAGGCCATCAGCGCGCCACCGGGAATGTCGCCGATTACGGTGAGCCCGGCGGCCGAGGAAGTGTTTCGAAAGAGGAAGACGAAAGTGCAGAGCTGGTATTTCGATTTGACGACGGCGATGAATTATTGGGGCAAAGACCGGCTGTATCATCACACGCCGCCGATTTCGCTGATTTTCGCGCTGCGAGAAGCGATGCGGCTGGTGGTGGAAGAGGGGCTGGAGGCGCGCTGGGAGCGGCATCGCGTGAATCAACTCGCGCTGATCGCGGGACTTGAGATGATGGGGCTGGATCTGCTGGTGAAGAACCCGGCGGACCGCCTGCCAACGGTCACGGCGGTGATGATCCCGAGCGGCGTTGACGACGCGAAGGTGCGGAATCAGTTGCTCGACGAGTTCAACATTGAGATTGCCGGGGGATTCGGGTCGGTGAAAGGCAAGATCTGGCGCGTGGGGCTAATGGGCTACTGCAGCCAGAAGCCGTTCGTGCTGCTGTTCTTGGCGGCGCTCGAGAAGTGCTTGCTCGATCAGGGATTCCGCGTGCCGAGCGGCGCGGGCGTGGCAGCGGCGATTCGGAGTTACTCGCAGGTGGAGACCGCGGCGGCAGTCAGCAGATAAGAAGGAACGAAACGCGGAAGCAGCGAAACAAGGAAGCGAACAAATAAGGGATAACGGACGTAAGGAACAAAATATCCCTTCAAATTTCTTTTTCTTACTCAAAACTTAATACTGATAACTGAGAACGGTTCCAGAGGAGCGCGCGTGACAACCCGGCCAGTGCTTGCGAATACCGGTGCGATGAGCCAATTCATCGGCGCCTTTGAAGTGACTTCCCAATTAACCGGGCAGACGTATCTATGCCGCTTCTCGCACCTGTGGAACGGCATTGCGACGCGCCACGCAGACACGATTGACGCGAAGTTTTTTGTCGATGGCCAGGCCCATATTGTCGGATTGGCGCACGCCGCGTTTGTAAAGTTCCGCGAAAAGGCTAGCCGCGACCTGACCGACCGCGAGGCGAGCTTTGTCGCCGCGGAGTATTTGCGAGAGCGGCTCGAAGAAGAGGATGTGCGGCCGCTCTATGACGTGGCACACGACGATGTTTGGCGACTGATCGGGCAGGTCGGCATCAAGTAGGAATCTGTGGAGTGCGGGAGCTTGCTCCCGTTTTTTTGTTCGGTTTCCTCGCGCACTTCTCCATTTAAGACCGGCGTTCGATTACTAAGATTCCGCAGGCGTGTTCGTATGCCAAAGCGGCGGCCGGGCTGCCGCACTGCAAAGTCAGTCTCCGGGTTCTGCGTGGAAAGAAGCGAGCGTAGGATGGCGGAGGCCGTCGCGGCGAATGAAGTGAATGACCAGGAGCATAAGCAGAGCGCCGCAAACCATGACAGCGACGGCGATTTGCAGACCGAGCTGCAGGTCGTGGAGATCAGAGATCTTGCCGACCACTTGAGGGCCAAGGCCGCCCACCAATTGCGTGGCAAACATGTAAACGCCGACGGAAGTGGCGTGCGCTCGGCGAGGCATCATGTCATGAAGTACGGCGGTGACGGGACCGTGATACCAGGACATGAAAAAGCCGGCAATGAAGAGGCCCATAAGCACCATTTGCTTCTCTTCGGCCTGGATGGCGAGCAATAGAAACGGGGCCGCCAGCAGAAATGCGACGGCAACGGCGATGATGCGGCCGTAGGCCAGGTGTTTCTGAAGCTGGTCAGCGATCCAACCGCCCATAAGGACGCCCGACACCAGTGAGAGAAGAGCAATGAGCGCGAGTGAGACTGAGGCTTCGCGCAGACTGAAATCTTTATAGTTAACGGCGAAGTCGATTCCCCAGGTGAGTAGAGAGACGCTCGCAAAAGTGATGCAAGTGCCCGCGGCGATCATGGTAACGAAAGCCGGGACGCGGAGAAGGCGGGTGATCGGTACGACGTCACAACGGGGGCCGCGGGGCGGTTCGTCGATCCAGAAAAGAGCCATGCCGGGAACAATTCCCGCGAACGCGACGATGAACAGGGCGGCCTCCCAGCCGTAACGTGGCCCGATGACGCCACCGAGCGCCTGGCCGGCGGCTCCGCCGAGTAACATCCCCGAAGCGAAGATGGATTGGGCGAAGGCGCGGCGTTCCTGCGGAAAACCGCCGGAAATCATGGATTGCGCGGCGGGAGCGTAAGCGGCTTCCCCGAGGCCGACCATGGCCCGCGCGATCAGGAAAAAAAGAAAAGTGGAGACCAGGCCGCCGGCGAACGTTGCGATGCTCCACAACAGGATGCCAATGGCGATGATGGCC
>Ga0137398_10000125_pt1 | contig 22388 bp, 17 predicted proteins | sample czorhiz216metaG_FD_106659 | JGI IMG/M metagenome (GOLD analysis project Ga0137398, IMG submission 106659) | Vadose zone soil microbial communities from Angelo Coast Range Reserve, California, USA - czorhiz2.16 metaG | ecosystem: Environmental > Terrestrial > Soil > Vadose zone | place: USA...
ACAGAAGGAGGATCTGAAAGTCGGAGGAGACTTGCGGTGACCGTCATACTTTCCGGTGTGGCGGCGGTAGCCATAGGATGGGTTGCAACGCCACCGGCCGCCCGGAAAGAATTGATTGCATTCATCGGACAGAGTACGGAAGGCCTGAACCAGCGCGCGGAGCTGAATAAGCCAATTCCAGCGGCTAAGACTACAGATGCTCCCGCGCTCCTATCGGAGAATAGCGGGCCACAACCGCATGGGTTCGAGCGGGTGCCTGCTGACCGTCCTCCGACGGGTTCCGCAGAGCAATCGGAAGCCGAACCTCAGCAGGTAGGAAACATAGACCGCCGTGCCGCAAGGCCCCCTGTTAATAGTGCTGTTCGACGCGCTGAGAACTCCTTGCCGGAGAGTCAGCCTGCAAAGCCTCCGGAGCGCACTATTGTCGCTGTGCTGAATCCAGCCGTGGAGAATACTCGAAGCCAGGTCGTGGAAAGTTCGCCTGCTCGACCAACTGAAAGCACCGCCACGCCAGCAACGAGCCCAGCCGCGGAGAATGCTCGAAGCCAGGTCGTGGAAAGTTCGCCTGCTCAACCAACCGAAAGCACCGCTATGCCCGCGACGAACCCGGCCGCGCGTGTCCCGAGTGGAACGGTGACTGAGGTAAAAGAGAATCCACCGCCTCCTTTGAAGCCACCAACTGCTTCCGTGGCTCCGACGTGGTCGGTGGCGGTCAGCACTGATCCTTACCCATCGATCCGAGTCCCCGCGGACATCAGTTCACAGAAACCATCGAGTGAAAGAAGTTTGCAGATCGGTCGCGCCATCTCGCTTGTTGAACCAGTTTATCCTGAGGATGCGAAGAGCCAAGGCATCGAGGGCACCGTAAAGTTACACGTTGTTGTCGGCGGCGATGGGTCCGTGCAGAACGTCGAACTAACCAGCGGGTCGGCTTTGCTTGCGAAGGCAGCCACGAGTGCGATTCGCGAATGGCATTACGCAAAAACCTTGCTCGGTGGGCAACCGGTAGAAACGGAGCAAGATGTCATAGTCAAGTTTCGGATGGCCGGTCCGTCAAACCCTAAGAATTAAAGCGAAGAGCCTTCCGAGGGCGCAGATACCCAAAGAGGCCATCTCATCGATCCCTTAAGATATTGAACCGGGGCTTGAGGCAGTGCGCCACGGTTTTACAAATAGCCTGGTGGCTCGGGCCGCGATCTTAAGGTGCAGAGGGGCTAATGGATTGCTTTCCGCCGGCGTGGCTTTGCGCCGCCAAAATTCCGGCTACTCCGGCAGCTGCCAGCCCGAGAAATCCCCATCCCCCATTGTTACCCCTAGCCTTGTGGGCTCCAGAAGATGATTTCCCGGAAAGCAATTTCTCGGTGGCAACGGCTTGTTGTATTACGGGAAGCAATTGTCCGTTCGGTGCCGCGGTCACGGACTGACCAACCTGGAGAAACAGGCCCGATGTCCCCTTCAGGGTTAAGACGCCTATGGCTCCGTCCGAACAAGTGACCAGGAAAGAGCCATCAGGAGCACGGTCAATTGACGCCAACGCCGTACGCTCTTTGAAGGAAGGAACCAGCACGTCATTTCCAATCCGTAGTGTAAATCCATTTGGTCCGGTAACGGAATTCATCACCACTGCTCCTGCCTCCAACTCGGCCGTATATTCGTATTTGCCGGAGAAGAGGACTTGACTGCGCGGAGAGAGTTTGAGCGAGCCCTTTCCGCTCATGTTAAAGGTCGCGGAGCCGGATTCCCCGGTACGCACTCTGTCGCCCGAAAAAATCGTGATTTCGACGGGTGCCGGGGAGTCATTCACATAGACCTCCCCAATGCTTGTGAGGGATCCCAGAGTCTCTCTCTCTTGCTCCTGTGGCAGTGCCCAGGCACGGGTCAATGCGAGAAGGAATAGGAGGAGCGCGACAAGAAGCCGAAGAAGACCAATATAGATTGCGGGACCCCGCATCTGTTTTCGGGCGGAAAGTGGCGTGGTAGTCAAAATCACCGGTATCTATCTGCCTGACCGAAGATAAGGTCGGATAAGGTCTCGGAGGGCTGACAAAGATTATTTAGCATCTATATCTTTCAGTGTCGATAGGGGGGTTACCTCCGATGGGAACCATGGAAACCCTAGGGGAAGACTAAGGGATCTACCCCTAAAAGGGGGTTCGTAGCTGCAAGGGCTGCCGGAGAAGTACCTCAAACTCGCCTCCTAAGGTTTTCACCTTGGCCACGATTAGAGTCTAGACCCTATCGACTGATTCTTGTTCACTCTCTACGCTTGGCCTGCTTTGATGTCCTGAAAGTGCTGGCTCATGCAGCATTTTGAGCACTGGAGTCCGCTGGAAATACTCAAGAGCTCGGGGTGGTCGATTTGATGCCCGTTGAACCTCTCGATCTTCGGACGCAAGCCTTTAATTTATCGGCGGGACATGTGGTTCGCCGACGGAGAGTTGCGCTCACGAGTTCGGTGGCACGTATGTCTTCCCTGCCGTCCCTGGCAAGAATCGGGGGCTCCTTTTTGCCCGAGATTGACCACTATGGACGATTCGAAACCGCCGTTGGCCGAGGCGACCGCATCCAGCGCGCGCGCCTCATCCTCATCACCGGTCTGTTCGTGAAGAGGATGATGGATCTTTTATTGTCCGCCATCGGTGTCTTGCTCCTCTGGCCGTTCTTGCTCGCGATTGCCTTGGCCGTCAAGTTGGAGTCCGCTGGCCCGGTCATTTATGCCTCTCTCCGTGCAGGAAAAAAGGGACAAAAATTTGTTTGCTATAAATTCCGGACCATGGTCGATGGGGCGGACGAGCTGAAAAATTCCTTGCGCCGCTTCAACGAGCGCAAAGACCCTTTCTTCAAAATTGCTGATGATCCTCGGGTCACCCGGCTCGGATGTTTTCTTCGCAAGTACAGTCTCGATGAACTGCCGCAGTTCTGGAATGTGTTGAAGGGGGATATGAGCTTGGTTGGCCCGCGCCCGCATCCCATAGACGATTACGCGAGATACCGTCCAGGAGATTACCGGCGACTAGATGTGAAGCCGGGGATAACGGGGCTCTGGCAAGTCATCGCGCGCAGGAATCCTTCGTTTGAAATGTGTATGGCTTTGGATTTGGAATACATGAAGCGGTGGAGCTTGCTGCTTGATTGCAAGATTTTATTATGCACCATTCCCGCGGTACTGGCGGGAGAAGGGCAGTAGGCAAGTTCGCGAGGTGTGGTTTGATCTTTCGGCCCGGACTGCAGAAACGAACGGTCCCTTTACGACACGGCGCGCCGCACTTGAGCGAAAATGGCATGTTAGCGCTCGAGAATAGCGGCGCGAGCGATTCCTCCGTTTGCACTGATGACACTGCTGGTGTTGTTTTGATCCACAGACAAATTCGAGGACGCGTTATCAACATTTGGCTCGTGCTCACTGTGGCTCTGGGAGCCGTAATTGCTGTCGGGGATGGGCTAACACGCGCCCCCAACCTCGAGTTGGAGTCGTCGCCGCTGCAACCCTTCGGATATGAACCCTACCATGCCGCTCTTCTACTGGCGGGCCTTACGCTTCCACTGATGTTTGCCTACGCCAGAAGAGCCCGGGTTTCGTTCACCGAGGGGTTCTTCTTGTGGTTCACTCTTTGCACCACTACGTATACGAGAGATTTTTCCTACCTTCGTTTGCCAGGTACGCCACTCTTTGTAACGGACATTGTCCTTGTCGTTTTGCTTGCTTCGCTATACATTCTGCCGCGAGCACAGAAGCCTCAGCACCCATTGGCCCTGAATATTTTTCTGATGCTCTTTGTGGCGGCTGGCCTGGTGTCTGCGGCTCGGGGATTCTGGGGAAATGGTGAGCCTACGTTGGTGTTACGTGATTCCGCACTCGTGGTGTACGCATTCTTTCTCCTGATCGGGTATCAACTCTTTCGAAACTGGTCTTCAATAAGAACACTAGCGGTGTGGTTTCTCCTGGGCACGGTACTAAACGTTCTCAACGGAGCGGCTTGGTTTGTCGCGGCTCCAGAGCAGAGGCGCTTCGTCTTCCCCGGAATCTATGTCTTGGTGGCGCTCGCAGTTGTGCTGATGATGATGGCGAACCGTCTCATTCGGAAGAAGGCTGGGTGGGCCCTCGCAGCTGTCTTCTTCGTTGGCTTGCTGCTCGCCAACGCGCGAAGTCTGTTCATATCTCTGGCCATCGTTTTGTTGTCGGCTCTTTTGCTTCGAGGACTGCTTCGAGTAAAGGTTGGCTCCGTGCCCCTGATCAGAGTTCTTGTCAGCGTCAGCCTACTAGGTTGTGCGCTTGTCTTCTTGTCTGTTCATGTCAAGGCTGAAAGAGACTTTGCCACGCGCGTAGTTGAAGAATTGGAGTCGGGCACTTTACACGTGGGAGAGGACCCAACCTGGCAGTTTCGACTGGTCGCCTGGAAGGAGGCCTGGAGACGTTTTGAGAAGAGCCCCCTCGCTGGGGAAGGATTCGGAGTTCCTTTTACGTTTGGAATCTGGGACAACGATGCCCGCCCGCACAATACGTTCCTGACTGTTCTATACAAGATGGGACTGATCGGGTTTCTGCCGCTGTTTGGGCTCCTGGGCTATTTTTTCTGGCGAGGCCTGCAATGTATGCATGGTAATTCCAAAAACCGCCGAGTGGCCTTTTTGCAAATCGGTATTTTGGCGCAACTCGCCCTTTGCTTGTTCGGATCGGCAAATCTGTTGCTGGAGAGCCCGTACCTGGCCTCCCTCTTTTGGACGGTCATGGGTGTGGACCTGGGCATGATTCGCAGGCTCGACCTCGAGAAATTACTGCGAAACTACCCCGCGTGCTCTAGGACCAATAGAGTTCTTGCGGAGAACGAACCTGTGGGACAACAGTTGCAGCACTCGCCGTGAAGTCTTGCTGCTTTCATGAATGGTAAGTCTAAGCGTCGCCGCTGAGAGGTCCATGAAAGTTTTACTTTGCCACAACTATTATCAACATCCCGGCGGAGAGGACTCCGCATACTTAGCGGAAAGGGATTTGTTGACGCGCTTCGGACATCAGGTCCAGGAATACATTCGCCGAAATGAAGAGGTACACGTAGACGGTTGTTGGTCCAAAGTGAGCTTGGGTTTGCAGACGATTTGGGCGGACCAGAGTAGCAGAGAAATTCGAACCCTCCTGAAGAGAGAGAGACCGGACATCGTTCATTTCCACAACACTTTTCCACTTATCTCGCCCGCCGCCTATTACCCCTGCCGTGATGCGGGAGTCCCAGTGATTCAGACAGTCCAGAACTATCGCTTGGTCTGTCCCGCTGCCAGCCTATATCGGAATGGACACCCTTGCAGAGAGTGCCTTGACCACAGCCTGTGGCGCGGAGTGCAGCATAAGTGCTACCGCCAGTCACGGTCTGTGACTGCGACAGTGGCCCTGATGCTTGCGTTTCATCGCTGGCGCCAAACCTGGACGGAAATGGTGGACAGATACATCGTGGCAACGGAGTTTGTCCGGAGCAAGTTGGTGGAAGGTGGTCTGCCAGCAGAGAAGATCACCGTGAAGACCAACTTCATCTTTCCGGATCCTGGCATGCGCGAGGGAACAGGAGAGTACGCACTATGTGTAAGTCGTCTAGTGCCGGAGAAGGGTGTACGCACGGTGCTAGAAGCGTTCAAGCGCCTGCCCAACACTATTCCCTTACGAATCGTGGGTGACGGACCGTTGCGCTCGGAGTTGGAAGCTCAGAGAAATGGGCAGAACCTTCCGAACGTTCGCTTCGAAGGATGGCTTCCGCGGCAACGAGGACTTGATAGCATGAGAGGCGCTCGGTTTTTGATATCCGCTAGTGAGTGGTTCGAACCCTTTGGTATGAACATCGTCGAGGCCTTTGCCTGTGGCGTGCCGGTGATTACCTCTAGCTCGGGTGGGCCGCAGGAGATCGTGGAAGCTGGGAGGACGGGCATGCACTTCAGGGCCGGCGATCCTGATGATCTGGCGGTCAAAGTGCAGTGGGCTTGGCGACATCCCGTGGAATTGGAGGCGATGGGGAAGGCAGCTCGAGCAGAGTACGAAGCGAAATATTCTGGCGAACGAAATTATCAGCTTTTGATGAAGATCTATGATGAGACTTGGAGCATTCGGCGGGCGCGAAGTGATAGCGTTGCGCTTACTAAAGAACGTTGACTAGTAGCAACTCCCAAAAACCGCAGCGCCGATGCGATCATCAGCTCGCGATAGGGCTGCCCGCAACCAGATTTCCGTGCTGGTACTTCAATCGGCCGCCTGACTAACACAGGCTGTGGAAATTCGACCGGCCTGGCGCAACTCGTTTTCAATCCAGCGGTAAGTAAGGGAGAGTCCTTCTTCCAAGTTGACGGAGGGCTTCCATTTCAGCACTTCCCAGAGTCGCATGTTGTCGCTGCTACGGCTACGCGATGCACCTGGTTTCGTCAAGTTATGGCGCCTGATCAATCTCTTGCCGGCCAGCGCCGATACCAATTCCACCAGGTGGTCCAGCGTGATACGTCGGTTTGCACCGAGGTTGAGAGGATGGCGGTAGTCCGATGCCATCAGTCTCACTAGACCTTCGACGCAATCGTCGATATACAAGAATGATTGCGACTGCTGGCCGTCGCCCCAGACCTCGATTTCATCCCCGTCGTTAAGGAGCGCCACCTGCCGACAGATCGCCGCTGGCGCTCTTTCCTTCCCGCCCTCGTAAGTGCACAACGGACCGTAGATGTTGGTTAGACGCACGATGCGGGTTTCGAAGCCATAATCATGGTGGTAGTAAGAACAAACTTGCTCGGTGTAGAGTTTCTCCCAACCATAGCTGGGTTCGGGGTCCGCAGGGAAGGCATCCTCTTCCTTCAGTGGAGTTGGGTTGGGTGTGTTCAGTTTGGGCTGTGGATACACGCATACCGAAGAGGGATAGAGGAAGCGTCGCACGCCATTTAGCCGACTGGCCTCTAGCATGTGCAAACTGATTAGCACGTTATTACGCGCAATATTTGCGAGGTTTGCGCTCATGTATCCGGCGCCACCGGCGTTGGCGGCAAGGTTGTACACCTGGTTGATGCCGCGTGTTGCTTGAAGGCAGTTATCCCAACGACGGAGATCAAGCAGTTCAAACTCATCGGCAGGAGTCTGCTCGTACCGCGGGTTTTTGGAATCTACGCCGCGGACCCAGTAACCGTCCCTTTTTAGCCGCCGCACGAGATGATGGCCGATAAAACCGGCGGCCCCCGCGACCAGAATACGTTGGTTGGCCACAGCCCTCTCCTCAAGGGTGCAAACGCGAGCTTAACTTTGCACTCTGTCCCCTGTACCGAATAACCGATGCACAAGGACTCGATCTGACTTCGCGAATATCTTCAAAACCAGGGCTTCTTGCCCCCGCCCTCGCTGGCCGACAGGCAAGGCTCATGCCCGTCGCGCTTACTTCGAGCGAGACGGAGGCACAACTCTAGCACTTTCCCTGGCCGCCGCTTTTAGGGTCTTTAGCTGAATTTCAATTAGGGCAAAGACCGTATCGACAAACCAGGAGGCTCTAACTAACTATACAAGTGAAGTCTATTTCAAAATTTCCGATAGTTTGTTTGCAGCAAAGCCCAGGCGAGACAATGAATTATCCACTAGGGAAGCTCCTCGGGAAGTGGAAGCGGTTAAGAGGGCAATACGGTTTTCGCAGGGCACCGATTCGCGCCTTAAAGCGCTTGCTCTCATGGCGAGTAAGGTGCTCGTTCCAGACGACGGTGATCGTTCGGTTGCCGACATGGCGGTTGCAGATGCATCTGCCCGCCAAATGGCAAGGTATCGGCCGCGATGTTTTCGCGTTTCGTGAAAACTACGAGCCTGAGTTGGCATATCTTCAAAACCTACTCAGTCCAGGGGGATCGTTCATCGATGTTGGGGCCAACCTGGGAATTTACACCTTGGTAGCGAGCAGGCTCGTAGGCAACTCGGGGCGTGTTATTGCTTTTGAGCCCTCCATGCAGTCGTTTCCTCTGCTGCAGAAAAACGCAGCGCTGAACGAGTTGACCAACATCTGTGCTGTGCCTGCAGCGCTTTCGGAAAAAGCGGGAAAAGTCCGCCTTTACCAAGCTCCCTGTTGCCCGAGCGGCAATTCCCTGGCGCCCCTTCCCTCCTTCCCCGAGCGTTTCGAATACGTTGTTACTGAAACGCTCGATGATATGCTTCGGCGGATTCCGGCCAGGCACGTGGACGTCATCAAAATGGATGTTCAGGGAGCGGAAGAGTTGGTCCTGCGGGGAGCGCGAAAGGTTGTTACATCCATGAATCCCGTAATCATTTTTGAGTTTTGGCCTGCGGGTGCGAGTCTCCTGGGTCTCTCGCCGTATGGCGCGTGGAATCTCCTCGCGGGGTTAGGCTACAGATTCTTCACCGTGTGCTCCGCCAGCGCGGCTTCCAGGATCGAGTTGCCACCCACGGAGAGCGCGTATGCCAACATATTGGCAATTCATCCAGCTAACAATGGATTTTCCTGGTAATGAAGGCCCTGGTAAACAGCCTGAGAAGGAGATGGCGCTGGCTTGGAGCCCAGACCACTTTCCAAAGGGCACCAGTCGTGACGAGCTTCCGCTTCATCAGTTGGGCAATTCGGTGCTCTCTTCATACGGGGGCGAACGTGAAACTTGCCAGGTGGGGTCTGAGGATGTTCCTGCCTCCCCGCTGGAAGGGGGTCGAAAAACTAATTTTTGTGTTTCGTGAAGATTATGAAGCTGAGCTGGCGTTCTTAGAGTGTGCCCTCTCACCCGGGAAGACTTTTGTTGATGTGGGCGCGAACCTTGGGATATACGCTTTAGTGGCAAGCAAGATCGTGGGGCCGTCAGGTCGCGTGATCGCCTTCGAACCATCGCAGCAGTCGTTTCTTCTGTTGAAAGAAAATGTGGCTTTGAACAGCTTTTCGAACGTGCAGATTTATCCTGCAGCCGTCTCGGACAGGACGGGCCAGGCGTTCTTGTACCACGGAGCGGACCCTGGTCAAAACTCACTGGGTAAAAATCCCTGTCTGCAATCCAGCGGGGAAGAGGTTGCGACGCAATCGCTGGACAATGCGCTCGATCAAGCCTCTGTGGAATGCGTGGATCTGATTAAGATGGATGTGGAGGGTGCCGAAGAGCTGGTCGTGCGTGGAGCGAACAAGGTAGTTTCATCGTACAAGCCCACTATCATTTTTGAGGTCAATCAGGAAGCGGCCGCCCGTCTGGGCCTTTCGCCACGCGGGGCATGGGATCTGCTCCAGAGCCTCGGATATAAGTTCTTCAGTGTTCGGGGCGATGGAGTTCACGAAGCTAACTCGCTGCCGATTTTGGGCAATGTCGTGGCGGTCTACGGATCGCCCGAACCGTAGAGAATTCCGACGGAACCACTGGCTGCGAGTATCCGTCTGTATTTGTTCTTCAAAAGCCCGGGGCGGGCACATGGGGTAGGCTGATATGCGAGTTCTCATCTCGACTTACGCATGCGAACCAGGAACGGGATCGGAACCAAGCGTGGGATGGCACTGGGTCCGCCAGGTCTCGCGGTTCCATGAAGTGTGGATGATCACTTGGCAACGCAACCGAGACGCGATCGAGAAATGTCTTGCTACGAAACCTTTGCCTAGTGTCCATTGGGTGTACTTCGACCTGCCACGCTGGGCGCGCTTGTACCGCGAGGGTCAGCGCAATCTTCATGTCCATTACTATCTTTGGCAGCTTGGCGTTTACTTCGTTGGGAAACGGCTTAACCGAAATGTTAAATTTGACCTTGTGCATCATGTGACCCTCGGAAGTTTCTGGTTTCCGAGTTTCCTCGCGCTGCTGCCAGTGCCATTCGTTTGGGGACCGGTCGGCGCGGGCCTACCGGCTCCTAGGATCTTTTGGAAGGAGTTCTCGCTTCGGGGAAAAGTGAATGAGTGGCTGAGGGCCGCTGCTCTTTCTTTAGTGCGTCTCGTCCCTGTCCGTGCCCGGACGGAGGACAGGGCCTGCGCTATCCTGGCGGTCTCACCCGTAACTGCGAGACAAATCAGATTCAGAAACCAGCATAAGATCACCTTGTTTTCTCAGGTAGGGTTGGACACCAACGAGTTCGACCGGTTAGATGATTTCGGGCCCAACGGTTCAGCTTCTTTCACGTTGCTCAGTGTTGGGAGGCTAGTTCATTGGAAGGGATTCGCCCTGGCCATTAAGGCCTTCGCAATCTTGCACCAGGGCGTTCCGGACAGTCAGTACTGGATTGTTGGAGATGGCCCGGAAAAAAGGAAACTGACCGAGCTTTCAATCTCCCTTGGCCTTGCAGAATGCGTACATTTCGTCAGCAGCTTATCTCGTCCCGCTTATCTCGGTCGCCTGCGGTCCTGTGATGCCATGGTCTACCCGAGCCTGCACGAGCCAGGCGCGTTTGTAATTGTTGAGGCAATGGCAGCGGGCAAGCCGGTAGTTTGCCTGGACTTGGGTGAGCCAGCCCTTCAAGTTGCGGACGGCACAGGCATCAAAGTTCCGATTAGCTCGCCCGAACAGGTCGTATCAGATTTGGCGGCGGCGATGACACGCTTGGCACGAGACCCGGATTTTCGGATTCGGTTAGGTACTGCCGCGCGACGGAGGGTACGAGAGCAATTCGACTGGGATAAGAAAGGGATTTGCATGAAAAAGCTGTATGAAACCCTCTGCACGAAGGAGGCCGCGGTAGAAACGCGGGCCCCCGTCAAACGAAGCGTTGATGGCTTCTCCCACGCAAATTGATCTATAGGTGTCGCGCATGTTGCCCCCAGCCAACTCGCCAACCCACGCTGGCAAGTAGTTTGAGATCTGGCGGGAGCGATGAGGCAACAGGCGCGATGAGGAAAGCGCTCACTTCCGGTTCCCATGGTGAGTCGCGACCACGTTGATTATCTCGTCCGATCCAGGCGGGCGGTCCAAGGGGCGGAGATCACCGCACTCCTCAAGTAACGAAAATGTGTAACCCAGACCCTTCAGTAGATTCCAAGAGCCGAGGGAGTCAAGTCCCATTTGCTGAGCTCCAGTGCGATTGAATTCGAAAATAATGGTTGGACGAACACGAGCAATGAGCTGTCCGGCCCCCCGGAGGGCCAGTTCCTCCGCCCCCTCCACATCAAGTTTAATAAGCCCGATTCGCTGAACACCTTCTTCTTGGGCCAATCGGCCGAGAGTGTAGGTGGCTACCTCTTCTTGCTGGAGTTCGAGTCCAGGCGTCCTCGGACACCCCAGTGAGAAACCGTTTGGCCCCGCCACATTGTGATAGAACACATCCTTCCCGTCCGTATCGGAGAGTGCAGCCCTATAGGCTCGAACATTTTCCAGACGATTCAGGTCAATATTCTTTCTTAGTATTGAAAAAGTCTCGACAGCTGGCTCAAACGAGAAAACTTTTCCTGTCGAACCAACCAGCTTCGCAGCGGCAATGGTGTAAATACCGCAACTCGCACCTCCGTCAACCACGACCATTCCCGGAGAAATGAAGCGGTCTAAGTGCAGCAGTTCCTTCTCGTACCGGCATCGCACTGCGAAAATCATCGTCGTCCCTCCCCCACGCCCTCGAGGGGGGAGATACATATGAGCTCCCCACAAAGGAAGCCTGATGGTGGCCGGAATTCCGAGGGCGCATTGGAATCTCCAGCGAAGCAGGCGAAACAGGGTTAGTATGCGGGATTGGCGAAATGCCGGATGGGCGAAAAGGTACTTCCACCTCGCACGAATTCCCTGCAAACGACTCACCGCAATGGTCCTGAACCTTTCAAGGCGATTCTGCTGTATACAGCTAACTGCAATTCGCATTAGGCACTCCCGTGGCTACGAATCTCGCACGGCATTGGCTTGAGTCCCTCAAGCCATAGACGTGCGTCCAAGCCAATTCGCTTATCCTCGAGAACTCTTAGAGTCTCGACAAAATCGGAATCCGTACCTCGCAAAGATGGCGCGTCCAAAGGAAACACCCCTCGGAACAACCTCATTGCACAACACCAGAAGCTTCACTTTCTCTGCGCAACAGTGCTGCGACACGTTAGCACGCCACAATTCTGATCCTCTTCGGGTCTTTAACTGCATTTCAATTAGGGCCTTGACCCTATCGACGGCGCGGTATGCACTCTCTCTACATTACGACTGCGGGTCAAAATAATCGCTGCCGTCATAATCCATGAACGTCGCAACAAGTGTCGGAGCAAGCGACCTAAACCATCAAGTCAACTCGAAGTTTACGCGAGCAAGTAGTTTCAGATCTGGCGGGAGCGATGAGGCAACAGGTGCAATGAGGATAGCGCTCACTTCCGGTTCCCATCGTGAGTCGTGATCACGTTGATGACCTCCTCCGATCCAGGCGGGTGGTCCAAGGGGCATCGCGAGTGAAAGGCGTCCATGAAAGTTCTCCATTGTCATAACTACTATCGGTAGTACGGCAGAGAGGACACTACATGTTTTGCCGAAAGGGAGTCATTGACAAACTTCGAGTGTCGACTATATGGGCCGCAATCGGAGGCCGGTTCTTTCCGGGGTTGTACATTCACCTCGCGGCACGTGAATTCTGTGTCCGGACGGGCGCCCAGAGACCATTCCGGAGGCGGTTCAGAATCCTGCGTGCCATCATCTTCAAACGGGTGTGGCCGTAGACAAAGTCGAAGGACCTGCAAAAAAGCCAGTGTGGTAATATCACCGATACTCGCCAAAACAGCCGATGAGGCTCGTGCAGCGTCCGTAGATGAGTGCGAGGAATTGCATGATAGATAGCCTTGAAATTCCGATCGGATTGAAAACGGGCGAGGGCGCACTCCATCAGCGAGGGGGCCATCGCTGAGGGAAGCGGGAAGTCGGGCGGGAGCCCTGAAAACGGCGATGCGAGGTATCTGCGCCAGGCCATCCAGATTTCTCTCTCGTAGGAGACCCAGTCTCGGAGTCGGGCTTGCGTGAACTTCGTGACCCCGGCGCTATTGGAGCCGTGCACTCGGTATTCGCTTAGCGGGGCTTCAAGAGCGGTGATTGGAGTCATCAACGGAGCAAGGGTCACGATCAGTTTATCGGAAGCGAGTTTGAGACCGTCAGGAAGAGGGAAGATAATCTGCGCAACAGAACGGTGCAGAGACAAGCCTGAGCTGGGAGGCAGACCAAGCAAGGTTTGGGGCTCAGTGTGACTGAGAGACGCCCCCTGCCAACCGCACGGGAGGTCGTAGAGCGCAGGAATTTCCCCCACATATTTCCTTCGTTCGTCCACCAGCCGCATGCGGTTCACCGCGAGCCCCGAGGCCGGTGCAGAGGTGAAAGCATTGACGACCAGTTGCACCTTGTCGGGCAAAAAAACATCATCGTCATCGAGCAAACAAATGATCTGCCCCGCGCTTTCACGAAACGCTGCGTTCAAAGCCATGGACTGTCCGCCATTCGCTTGGCGAACCAGCTTGATTCGTTCATCCAACAACCGGTATCGTTCTAAAATTTGCAATGATGCGTCGGTCGAGCCATCGTCACAAATCACCACTTCCAGTCGACTATAGGTCTGCTGGAGCACACTCTCAATCGCTTCACTCAAGTAACGTCCATGGTTGTAACTCGGTATGAGTATGGAAACCAGGGGACGGTGTGGCAATGGTGACAGTCTCACCGGCCGGCAAACCGCACGCCCTTTCTGGTCATCAGAAATGTTTCCAGTGCTGCTGCTAAGCCCCGGCACACTCGAATGGCTTCTCATGGTTCTTCAGTTCTGGCAATTTGCGGTTGTCTAGGGAACAGCTGGGCGGAACCACAGAATAGTTCGAATGACTGCTTGTGAATCGCAACTATGTTGAAATATGCCGGTGTGGAGGCACGGTTGTCCCGCGCGCAGTCGTTGAGCACTAAGAATTCATAGCCCAGGCTCTCGAGCAAATCCCTCGCGCCGCATGGCGATAGACCGAGTCGGGAGGCGGTGGGCGGATTGAATTCAAAGATGATGATTGGGCTTTGGGTGGCAATGCATCGAATCGCTCCGCGCAGAATCAGTTCTTCGGCACCTTCTGCGTCTATCTTCATGGCGTCCACGCGGTCTACGCCACACTCCTCAAGTAGTTGGTCGAGTGCTACCGTTTGTACCTCTTCGCCATCGCTGCTGGAGCGTGGGTCTTTGCGCAGCCAATTGCATGCGGGATCCCATTCGTGATTGAGCCACGCCTTGCTTCTCGTTTCCGCTAAGGCAACTTGGAAAGCAGATACGTTCGAGCAATGGTTCAACTCAACATTCTTTCGCAGAATTCCAAAGGACTCAGCCGCTGGCTCAAAAGCAAGCACCTTGCCCGTATCGCCGACGAGTTTGCTAGCTACGAGCGTATAAATGCCAAAGTTCGCGCCCACGTCGATAAAGACCTTCCCGGGCGAAAGTATTCTCTCCAAATAGGGCAGTTCAGGTTCATAGTATTCGCGGAAGGCAAATATGAACTTTCTGGGGCCCCGGCTTTGGTTGGGGAAAGACATCCGCACATCCCACCTGGGCAATTTTACGACCGCCGGCATCTGCAACCAGCATTTGCAATACCAAGTGACGAGCCGAAAGAGTGTGCGTAGAGGAGCCCGGCGGAAAGCTTCTTGGGTGGCTAGAAACCGCCATATTTCTCGAGCGTTCTTAAGACGCCTCACAGGTCCCACCCCGCCATTGTTCATGATGTCCCCTGCCCGCCCACAGACTTCTCCACTGGGCAATTGCGTGGAAGAACCACTTTCATATGGCCTCTGCAGGCATGCAGAGCATTTTCGCCATGCGTCAACTGCTCCCTTTCAACTCCGCCGAGGACCTAGCTAACGCCTCGAAAAACAGCTCTAACTAGCATCCATAAGCTGATGAGCGAGTTATTTCGAGCGATCAAAGGAACCACAAATGCCCTTCGGAATACTCGGCGACGCGTTGATTATGTCACAATTCTGATCCTCTTCGGGTCTCTGACTGCATTCCAATTAGGGCCTTGACCCTATCGACGAGGCGGCATGCACTTCCTACACTAAGACCGCGTATCGAAATAGTCATTGCCGTCATGAGTGATGAAATCGCAACAAGTGTCGGAGGACGCGGCCTGAACCATCAAGTCAACTCGGAGCCTACGCAAGCCCCGATCGGCCTTGGGGGCCCTGCATCCTACGAGTCCTACGCTGTCACAAAGCGCATGGGGAAAATGGATCAGATCTTGAATTTCAATGGCAAGCGGGTCCTCGACCTTGGGTGCGGCAATGGGTGTTACACGCAAGAAATTGCGCGGCGAGCGGATTACGTTTGCGGGATTGATCTTCATATGCCGCATTTGCAGGCGTTTCGGGAAGCCATCCCGCGAGTGCAAGGGAGCGGTGAAGATCTGCCATTTGCCTCGGAGAGTTTTGATGTAGTCACCATGATTGAAGTTCTCGAGCATACGGACTGCGACACGAAAGTGCTGGCAGAGTGTTTTCGCGTATTAAAACCGGGAGGGCTGTTGGCCCTTTTTGTTCCGAACAAGTTCTATCCATTTGAGAGCCATCCCTGCCGGCTGGGAACTTTTTCGCTTGGTCGAAATGTCCCCCTGGTTTCGTGGCTACCCGAGTCGCTTCGCCGGCACATCTGCTACGCACGAATCTATACGCGCCGCGGTCTCTTCGCCATGGCTCGGAAAGTCGGATTTCAAATTCAAGAGTCCGGATTTATTTTTCCTCCGCTCGACTCATTTCCGCTGCCCTTTAAGAACACTTACCGGCGGATCGTCGCGCGCCTAGAGAGTACTCCGCTCGGCAATTTGGGTGTCTCCATTTACGCAGTTTTGACAAAACCAGCGCACTCCGCCAAAACAGTGCGGTGGGAGCCGAACAAGGGGCGATTTCAAAGTGTGACGTTCGACGTACTTGGAGTTCGAACGCACGCCGTGCAGATCGAGGAAGTCGTCGAGCAGATGAGAGGATGGATTCGCGAGCGCGATGGATGTCACTCCATAGCGGCCACTGGCATGCATGGCATCGTTGAAGCGCAGCATGATGCTTCCTTCAAGGAAGTTCTGAACGAAGCGGACCTGGTGGTGCCCGACGGCATGCCGCTAGTGTGGTTGGGGCGGCGCCAAGGTCACTTCCTGCGCAGGCGCGTCTACGGACCAGATTTGCTCTTGGCGTTTTGTGAGGAAAGCGCCGAGAAGGGCTACCGACACTTTTTCTACGGAGGGGAGCCGGGTGTTGCCGACCGCCTGGCCGCTTCACTTAAGGCTCGGTTCCCGGGGCTGAACGTGGTTGGCACGTGCTCGCCTCCCTTTCGGCCACTAAGTGCCGAGGAAAATGACGAAATGGTGGAAATGATAGACCGCGCCGCACCGGATGTACTCTGGGTGGGATTGGGGACTCCAAAGCAAGAGCGCTGGACGCACGAGTATAAGTCGCGACTACGAGTCCCGGTTCTGGTAGGTGTGGGTGCGGCATTTGACATGCTTTCCGGAAGGCGGAGGCAGGCCCCTCGTCTGATTCGTGAACACGGCCTTGAATGGTTTTTCCGGCTCGTGCAGGAACCCCGCCGCCTATGGCGGCGGTACTTGGTCTATGGTTCACGGTTCATCGTTTACCTGCTACTCGAGAGTTTGCGGCTGAAGAATTTCCAGGCCAGCGGCAGCCGCCAAAGCGGACACCAGGCCACCAAGCGGGTGCCTAACGGATAAGTTCGGCTCATTCAATCTCGGGTCTTCACCTGTATTCCAATTCCAGGGTGCACCTGATCGACTTTCGCTGCTTTAGTTCGTAGCCTGAATCTGTCCGGTCTGCGTTCCGAAGTGGGAGTCAGAGCTATTCAAGTGAAAAGAACTGGGTCCAAAGGATTGGTTATCGGCGTCTTTGCAATCGCCGTAAGATTATTTTGTTTCCCGCACCATATGTTGTCTGCCGAGACAAACGATTGTAACCAAGGCAACCAAGAAGTTCTCTCCGCGCCGCAATCGGCAAGTCAGAACCAAAATACGTCTCAGACAAACTTGAAAACTGCCCAGGATTGGAATCGCCGCCTGAAGGAGCTACTGGATTCCAATCCTTCGGCACCGGCCGTAAGCGCCGGAGAATACCGCATCGGTCCCGAAGACGTACTCAACATCAATATTTTCGAAGCCCAAGAACTGAATCGCGAAGTCCGGGTTTCAGCAGGCGGCGACATCTCGCTGCCATTGCTCGGGTCGGTTCGAGCCGCGGGATTAACCCCGAGGGAATTGGAATTCGTCCTCCAGGAACTCCTTCACCGCACTTACATGAAGGATCCGCACGTCAGCGTGTTTGTACGCGAGATGCAAAGCCATCCCGTTTCGGTAATGGGGGCGGTGAGACGGCCAGGGGTGTTCCAGATCCGTGGAAGCAAGACGCTGCTTGAGATCCTGTCCCTCGCAGAGGGCTTGGCCGACGATGCCGGAGAAACTGCCATCATTTTACGAGGTGCGGCTTTGTCCACAGAACCAGAGCCAGCCGCAGATCGTTCCGCCGCAACAGATCAACCTTCCTCCGGCGCGCAAAACACTCTCGAGGTGAGGGAGGTGGCCCCGGGCCTCAAAGGCAATCGATCCATACCCGAGAATGCCGTGCAGGTGAACTTGAAAGATCTTCTCGAGTCCGATGATTCTCGCAGCAATCCCCTGGTTCATCCCGGCGACATCGTCAAGGTCACTCGCGCCGGAGTTGTTTACGTGATTGGCGAGGTTCGAAGGCCTGGCGGATTCGCTCTGAAATCGAATGAAAAGATTTCCGTCCTGCAGGCGCTGGCCTTGAGCGAGGGCCTCACCCGCACTGCTGCGAAGGCCGAAGCGCGAATCATCCGCACCGATCAGCAGAGTGGTGAACGGAAGGAGACGCCTATTGACTTGGGAAAGATCCTGGCGGGGAAAGCGCCGGACCCGGTGCTCGGCCCAAAAGACATAATTTTCGTGCCCAACAGTGCTGCGAAGACCACTTTGAACCGAGGCGTGGAAGTGGCAGCGCAACTGCTTACCGGGCTCCTGATTTTCCATTGGTAAGAGCATGGACTACCGAAATCAAGTCCAGCCTTATGGCCGCGGTCATCGGCTTGAGCGGCGCGGCCCGGACGCTCTCCACACCCGGATAGTAGAGCTGCCATCTGATTCCTACGAGATCCTGGAATCCGACGAGGCACTCGACCTCCGCAGCTATGGCCGCATCCTTCGCAAGCGTCTGCCAACAATTCTAATTGTCTTTTTCATCTTATTTACCGCGATACTCATCGCAACGCTTAAGCAAAGGCCCGTCTACCGGGCCCAGGCATTGCTGGAGATTCAGAAAGAGAGTCCTGACATCCCCACCATCAAGGAACTCTATGAGCTCGATGCCGTGTCTGACGCATACCTGAGAACGCAATATAGCATCCTTGCTAGTGAAAGCCTGGCGCGACGCGCAATTGACCAGCTCCACTTGGAAACGCTGCACGAATTCAACTCTCGTAGGTGGTGGCAGCTCTGGCCTGAGACGAGAAAGCCTTCCACGACGCAAACTTTTGCAGTTGGTCCAGTACCGCAAGTCCGCGATCGGGAGCTTTCCGAGCGAGTCCTCGAGCGATTTCAGGATCGGTTGACCATTGATCCCGTCAACCACAGCCGTCTTGTGGCAGTTCGATTTGACTCGCACGACCCAGAGCTTGCCGCGCGCGTCGTCAACACCCTTGCCACGGACTATCTCGACCAGAGCTTGGAAGCGCGATGGCAGGCGACACAAAAGGCTGCGGAGTGGCTTTCGCAGCAGCTGATAGGCGTGAAAGCAACACTGGAGAAATCGGACGATGAGCTTCAGACTTACGCGCGACGCAACGGCCTAGTCTTCCTTGAAACAGATAAAGGCGTCAGCCAGAACGTCGCGAACGATCGGCTGCAACAACTGCAGGAGCAGCTCACCAAAGCTCAGTCCGAGCGATACGAAAAGGAAGCTCTTTATCGGTTGGTTCAAACGGGCGACTCCGGCGCTTTGCCTGGAGTGTTCGACAATAAATTGATCCAGGACTTGAGCGAGCGCTTGGCGGAACTCAAGCGCGAGCATGCTCAGTTGTCGACTACGTTTAATCCGGATTATCCCAGGGTGAAGGAAATTCAGAGCCAAATTGATGAAATCGCGGCCTCGCTTCGGGAGGAGCGCCAGCGGGCCGCCGACAGGATGGTCAACGATTATTCCGCTGCGGTGCGCCGTGAGAGTCTGGTTCGGCAGGCACTGGACGACCAACAAAAGCAGGTAAACCTGATCGCCGAGAAATCAGTCCAGTACAACATTCTGAAGCGCGAAGTGGACACAAACAAACAGCTCTACGAAGGCCTGCTGCTGCAGCTGAAAGAAGCCGGGGTCTCCGCGAGCCTGAAGGCTAGCAACATCCGCCTCGTGGATTCGGCTCAACCGCCGGTGAAACCTGTTAAGCCGAAACCCCTCCTGAATCTGGCTGTGGCTATGTTTCTCGGACTAGGGCTTGGTATCGGCGCCGCGCTCTTCCAGGAACGCATGGACGACACGCTCAAAGGCGATGACGACGTCGAGCAGCTGTTTGGCCTTCCTTCTCTGGCCCTGATTCCAGTTGTGCCTCCGTCAAATGGTGACCAGCATGCCATCCACAGGTTCCTCCCACAGGATAAGGCTTTCGAGCTCAAAGGAAATGGAACTGGCAAAGACTCGCGTTCTTGTTGGCACCGCATTGATCGGGACGGAGCGCAACATGGCCCCCTCGCCGAAGCGTTCCGTAGTCTCCGCACTTCGATCCTGCTCTCGACTCCGGACCGGCCTCCGAGTTCGCTTCTGGTTACGAGCACGCAGCCTGCCGAGGGCAAGACCACGGTCGCATGCAACCTGGCGATTTCGCTAGGACTGCTTGGCCACCGGGTCTTGCTTTTGGACGCGGATTTGCGATTCCCTTCTCTACACAAATTGTTCGGAACCAGTGGAAGCCCGGGCTTGGTCACCTACCTTACCGGCCAGCAGGATTGGCGCGCCGTCGTGCGTCCCTCCGGATCGCGTGGGCTTGATCTCTTGGTTTGTGGCCCCGTGCCCCCGAACCCGTCGGAGATGCTTTCTTCCCAGAGCATGAGTGCGCTGATCCGGTCCGCGAGCGCGGAATACGGCTTTATAATCCTGGATTCTTCGCCTATGCTTGCCCTGGCAGACAGCCGCATCCTCGCTCCGCTCGTAAATGGAGTGCTCCTAGTGGTAAAGAGCGGGACGACGCCTCGCGAGCAATTTATGCACGCGCAGTCCGGAATCCGCAGCGTGGGTGGAAACTTGATCGGCGTAGTGCTAAATAACGTGGACATCTGCACTAACGGCTATTACAACTATGGCCCGTATGGTCTCAATCCCGACTCTTCTTCGCACGAAACTGTGGTCACAGCGAATTTCCAGATGCCTCCCCAACAAAAAGCGAGTGACTGAACCATCCCGAGCCTTCCATGGTTCGATTGCTTGAAGTTGGCCTCATCGGTGCCGTGTGTGTGGCAGTTCTGGCCTTCGGTGGCACGGCGCCTTCGTTTTTCGCAGTAGCGCAAGTCATCATCCTGGGACTGGGGATCCTCTTCGTTCTCTCAGGCCGGTTTTCGCGAGTTACCTCCGCCCACATTCCCATCGCGAGCCCTCTTCTTCTGCTCGCCTGGGTTCTGCTACAAGTCTGTCCGCTTCCCGTTTCACTGGCTCCTTTGTTCGGGAGAGCGCCCGATGATCTAGTTGGCGAGTCTCATTTCACTGTCAGCATGGCGCAGTACCAAACGGTGTCGCACCTTTTGCTCTTGATCAGCTACTTGACGGCTTTCTTCCTGACCTTGGTCCTGTGCCGGGATCGCAACGCGAAGAGGCGGCTCGTCTTTGCTATTGTGTCGCTCGGAGTTTTCGAAGCTCTCTACGGCATGATCCAATATCTCACTGGCTGGCAGCAGATTTTCACCTACGTCAAAAAATACTATCTGGAAGAGGCCACGGGCACATACATCAACCGCAACCATTTCGCTGGTTTTTTGGAAATGATCTTGCCGTTTGCGGTGGTTCTTACTTTGCGCGGGACGAGGCTCCTGTTTCAGAACCCCTCAAGCAGAACGGCTACACTTCGCAAGATTGCTTCCAGGACGGAGTTGCTCTCTCTCGTGTTCTGGTTCTTTCTTGCCATCCTGCTCTTCGTCGCCCTAGTTCTTTCGCGGTCGCGCATGGGGATTATTTCGGCCCTGGTTTCAATCCTTGCCATCCTGACGCTCGATGGAACTGCGTCCATGCGAGCGCGAACAAGGGCGGCAGTCGCCGCATTGTTTTTTCTCGGTGTCCTCGGGCTGGTGGTGTGGATCGGTAGTGATCCGGTGATGAGCCGTTTTGAAACTCTCGGACAAGAATACAATCTCAGCGGTCAAAATCGCATTTCGATTTGGCGCGATACGCTGGGGCTGCTTCGCCATCATCCTCTTCTCGGAACCGGGTTGGGCTCCTTTTCGACAGTTTATCCTTCCGTTCAATCCGTTTTTCTCACTCTCCTCGTCGAACACGCCCACTGCGATTACCTGGAGGTCGCTAGCGAACTCGGCTTGCCTGGCGCTATTTTGGTGTTTGGTTCGATCTTCTGGGTGCTCGCCCAAACCGTCGGTCAGTACAAGAAAACGGAGGAAAGTTTCGACAAAGCCGCTTCCCTGGGTTGCATCGGGAGTATTGCGGCGATTCTGGTGCACAGTTTGGCCGACTTCAATCTGTATATCCCCGCCAATGCGCTGGTGTTCACTGTAATCCTGGCCCTGGCCTGGTCTCACGCGCGTCCCGGGGAAACGCCCGAAAGAGCCGCCGCCAGTATTCCAGGGATATCAAGTTATGTTGGCCCAGCTTGAAGGTCTTGCGGGTCCACCTGCAGGGCAGCAGGTGAATGGACACGCGTTGCTGACCACCAGCGAATTCACCGCTCTCGATCGGGGCTGAAAACATTTGATGACCAAGCGAGTATTCTCGATCTGTCCCTGGAAAGACCGCTTCGGAAACGAAAGTCTGTTCCTGGACATGTGAACCATTACAGTCAATTGACAACTCCGCTGCGCGTGCTTACGATTCGACCGTCTTTCATTTCCAAGACTGGCTGGTCCCGAATTGCGAAACTAGGTCCTTCATTCGATTGCAAAGAGGTGAGACACCATGACCAACCGAATCTTCTATCCGAAAACCGCGGTCATCGCGTTCGCTCTCGTATCGATCGCATGCTTGGCCGTAGTGAAAGCTCAACAAACCACCGGAGAAGCAGTCAGCATCGGCGACGACGATATCGGAGGTGTGGTAACCAGCGAGAAGGGGCCAGAGGCGGGTGTGTGGGTAATCGCGGAAACGACCGACCTGCCGGCTAAATTCGTCAAAAGCGGGGTCACCGATGATCGCGGGCGCTACGTGGTGCCCGGCCTTCCGAAAGCGAGCTACAGCCTGTGGGTGCGCGGTTACGGGCTGGTGGACTCACCGAAGGTACAGGCGACGCCGGGCAA
>Ga0137398_10000126_pt1 | contig 22369 bp, 18 predicted proteins | sample czorhiz216metaG_FD_106659 | JGI IMG/M metagenome (GOLD analysis project Ga0137398, IMG submission 106659) | Vadose zone soil microbial communities from Angelo Coast Range Reserve, California, USA - czorhiz2.16 metaG | ecosystem: Environmental > Terrestrial > Soil > Vadose zone | place: USA...
AAGCCGGACGTTTCCTTCCTGGTGCTGATGACGACGGCTGCCGGTTATTACATGGGTGCGCGCGGCCCCGTCGAGTGGCTGCACATGATCCACGCCGTTTTCGGGACGATGCTCATCGCCGCAGGCACAGCGGCATTGAATCATTACATCGAGCGCGAGTCCGACCGCTACATGCGGCGCACGGCTTTGCGACCGCTGCCAAGTGGCGTACTGCAGCCGCGGGAAGCGCTGATCTTTGGTGTCGCGCTGGCAATTGCCGGGGCCGTGGACCTGTATGTGGCGGCTGGTGCGCTTGCTTCGGGACTCGGCATTGTGACGTGCCTTAGCTACTTGCTGGGTTACACTCCGCTGAAAAAGCGCACGGTGTGGGCGACCTTTGTCGGCGCCTTTCCCGGGGCCATTCCCCCGATGATCGGCTGGGTGGCGGCAACTGGTTCGCTCGACCGCGGCGCGTGGCTACTCTTCGCGATATTGTTTCTTTGGCAGTTTCCGCATTTCCATGCTATTGCCTGGATGTACCGCGAAGATTACGCGCGCGCGGGCATCATGATGCTGCCGGTGGTCGACCGCGAGGGCACGCGCACGTTCCGGCAGATCATTCTGTACGCGGTCGCGCTCGTGGGCGTGAGCCTGCTTCCAGCCATTTTTGGGCTGGCTGGCGTGTTATATTTCTTTGGTGCGCTCGTCATCAGCACGGCCCTGGTGCAGGTGTGCCTGTGGGCCGCCAGCAACAAGACCAACACTCGCGCCAAGTGGCTCATGCATGCGACGGTTGTACATATCCCGCTGTTGCTGGGTTTGATGGTCTACGACAAGCTCCCGCGCTGATCGGACGGGTTCAGGATGGACGAACCCGACCCATGTTTTCGCTGTAACGGGGGGTGAGCGTTTATTTGATGGTCTATCAAATCTAGGTGGGGAAGAGCAGCTGAGGCTGGGCGATACCCGTCGCGCAAAGTCCCGTTAGAATTGCGGAGAATTGCCCTGCCGGGACCCCGGCGGCACCAGTGCTCCCGTTTGCGAAGAACGGACGGCTTGGCGCGTGCCGGACTTGGGAAATACGATGTGCCAGAAGTCGATGTTGGATTTAAAAAATGCGATTCCCACGAATCGCCTTTCCCGTTTCTCCCGTAAAGAAGTCACGAAACAGTCGGCCGACTCCGAAGTCATTTCATTGATGACCCGGACGTGCTGGCCGGGGATCAAAGGGGAATCCATAAGCACCAAGGCTCCATTGGCGCTCACGCTGTAGGTGCAGGCCTTGAGGTCGATGGTTTCGCCTTCGGCCAGCCGACAACGCACCGTCAGAGGTATCTGAAGGGAAAGGCGCGTGGTACGCCGACGTTCGGGATATCGTGTTCTCTGCATAAAGCCGCCCTCGGGGACACTCGAAGCTATTTTTTGAGATTATGCCACAATCTCGCCAAAAAACAAGCATTTTGGCAAGCAGGGTGGGCCACACAATGCGAAATGTCAGCTTCACGAGAGAGGGTTAACACTTCATCCGTAAATGCTGCATTGATAGTCATTCCCCGCTGTGCTCTCGCAATGAGCGACTTAGCCGATCGACCGCGCCGCTTTGCTCGTGCCCCAGGGCCTCGTCCACCTTGCGCACCAGGGTATCGCGCGAGAAGGGTTTTTGAAGAAAGAAACCCTCCTCCAAATAGTGTCCGCTACTTTTGTTGTATTCAAGGTAGCCAGACATGTAAACGGTCTTCATATCCGTTCGAAGAAATTTTAACCGCTCAGCGAGTTCAGGCCCGCGCATCTTAGGCATCACAACATCTGTCAAGAGCAGGTGAATCGGCTGGCCCGAGCGTTCCACAATCGCGAGCGCTTCCGCGCCGTCCTTGGCGGTGAGCACAGTGTAGCCGGCCGACCTCGCAAATTCGCAGGCCAGCTCCCTAACTTCGTCTTCATCCTCGGCAATAAGCACGGTCTCACGCCGGTGGGCAAGCGTGGCAGGAATTTCCCGCGGCCGAACGGACTCTGCCCGCTCCTCGACTCGCGGGAGGTAGATCTCGAATCGGGACCCTCTACTTGGCTCCGAGTCCACCCAGATGCACCCTCCGCTCTGCTTCACCACGCCATAAACGGTCGCAAGGCCCAGCCCGGTGCCTTTCCCTTGTTCCTTTGTGGTGAAGAAGGGCTCGAAGATTCGGGCTCTTGTGGCAGCATCCATACCACAGCCTGTATCCGTAACTGCGAGCAGCACATACGGGCCGGGTTGGAGGGGAGGCCGAGTTGTGGCGAACACTTCATCCACGATCACGTTGCTCGTCTCGATGGTGAGCCGGCCTCCCTCGGGCATCGCGTCGCATGCATTTACGGTCAGATTGACGATAACTTGTTCGATCTGGCCGGGGTCGGCTTTAATTCGTCCCAGCGACTCGCCGGCCTGAAAAGTGAACGCAATATCTTCGCGGACTAAACGCTTGAGCAAGCTGCACATTTCTGAGACGACCGTATTCAAATCCAGAACTTTGGGTTGGAGCAGCTGCATCCGGCAGAAGGCCAACAATTGACGGGTCAGCGAGGCGGCGCGGTCGGCCGCCTTTACGATCTGTCGGCAGCTCTGATGGAGGGAATCGGCAGGCTTCAATCGCTCCAGCAGCAGGTCGCTGTGCCCCTTGATGATGGTCAGCAGGTTGTTAAAGTCATGAGCCACGCCCCCTGCCAGCCGACCCAGCGCGTCCATCTTTTGCGACTGGCGTAACTGATTTTCGAGCTGTTCCCTCTGGCTCTCGTTCTTCTGCAAAGTGCTGCGCATGCCATCAAATGCCCGGGTCACCTGGGCCACTTCATCGCTGCCATCCGCCTCCAACGGGTAGGCGAAATCCCCTCGCTCGACGGCACGAACTCCTTCCACAAGACTCGCCAGCGGGCGCGTAAACCGGTCCGAAACCACAAATGCCACGGCTACTCCCGCTAGCATGGCCACAAGGCCTACGCCGAGAAGCAGATGGTTGAGGCGAATCAGGGATGCCATTGACTCGTCATAGGATTTCAGCACCGTGAGACTCAGGGCAGGGTTCGCGCCCGGGTTTAGCTCGATGGAGCTTGCGAAAAACCGTTCGCTATTGATTTGAATCTGTTCCGGTGTAGGGCGACCCTTAAGCAGCTCTGCCAGCTCTTGTTCCTGGAAAGGAGAGAGCGTGCTGCCAACTATATTGTCACCATATCGGAAGACCACCTGGCTGGATGAAATTCGGCCAAGATCGCTGGCCCTGCGAGCGTCAATCTCACGACCCACGACTACCGTTCCCAGGAGGGTCTTGTTCAACGGTGCATCCGCATAATACGGCTGCAACACCACCTGATAGAGACGCCTGCCACTGAGCCACCATCCAGCTCTGGCGCCGTCTTTGAGAGCTCGACTCAGCATTTTCTCGGCGTTTTGAACCGGAAAATCGGTAATCGCCGGACGCAATGCGACAATCTTGCCTTTCCGGTCCGCGAGTACAAACAGGCTGCACTCGTCCGATTGCCAAGGGTCTTCACTGACGTCCTGAATCGTGGTGGCGTCCCCGTTTCTCATGTACGCCAATGTCGCCAACAAATCCGCTTTGCGGCTTAGGGCTATCTGCTGCTGGTGTTGCAAGACTTGGAAGGTCAGCATGGCGTTGCGCGCGCCTGCCTCGATCTCCCGTTGCGCCTGCACAGCAGCGTAGCGATGCACGACGAGGAGAGTGACACACGTCAGACCCGCCGTGACCAGGACAAGCGAAAGGAGAAACTTGGTGCGCAATCGCAGGCTGGTAAGAAGGCGCTTCAAAATCCTTTGGATGGTGCCGATCGGGCCAGTTCCGCCCGATCTCGGTGTCTGCTCCATTGGGTGCAAATCTAACATCCGGGTTCGGGGAAAGCGAATGGAACTGCAGTACCGGGTGACAAGGACTCCAGGGATAGACGAATAGTGGCACTCGGGGCCCACGGCTAGAGTAGGGCAATACAGGTTCCATACTGGGCGATCACTGCCCAGAAATTCCAGGGCAACAACGATGGTCTAAGTGACTCATTCTAAGATAGTTACATAAGATTAGCCAGAATTTGAAAAAGGCCCGTGCCGGCCAGACGCCTAGCATTGACGCTAATTTGGATGATCCCTCGAGGGGAAATGGGCCACTCATACAGAGATCACTCTCTGTCGGCTCTTTCGGGCCAGCGGCGGTCAGGCTGGGCAGGGAATTACTTTGAATTGAGCGCGGCGATGACCGCGTCCGCGAATTCCTCTGTGCCGGCTTTGCCGCCGACGTCTCGGGTGGTGTGTTTTGCTTCCCGGTAGACAGTTTCGAGGGCATTCTGGATGCGCTTCGCTGCCGTCCGCTCGCCGAGGTGGTCGAGCATAAGAATGCTGCTCATCAGCAGGGCGGTTGGATTGGCGAAGCCTTTGCCGGCGATGTCGGGCGCGGTGCCGTGCACAGCCTCGAACATGGCGCATTCATCCCCGATGTTGGCACTGGGCACTACGCCCAGGCCGCCGACGAGGCCTGCAGCCAAGTCGCTCATCACGTCGCCATAAAGATTCGGCAGCAAGAGCATGTCAAATTGCTGGGGATCCATCACCATCTGCATGCAGGCGTTGTCGACGATAAGTTCTTTGTATTCGATCTGGGGGAATTGCGCCGCCACCGCCCGGACCGATCTCAGGAACAACCCGTCGGAAAGCTTCATGATGTTGGCTTTGTGAATGGCATGAATCTTTTTACGGCCGTGGCGTTTTGCATATTCAAACGCAAATTTCGCAATCCGCGTGGAAGCCCGCTCGGTGATAATCTTGAGGCTCTCCACCACGCCGGGAACGACCTCGTGCTCGAGGCCTGAATATAAATCCTCGGTGTTTTCCCGCACCAGAGTCAGGTCCACGCCTTGGAAATGCGATTTAACGCCCGGCATGTTTTTCACCGGACGCAAATTTGCATACAAGTCGAGCGTTTTGCGTAGCGCCACGTTCACGCTGGGTGCGCCGCCGGCGATGGCCGTGGCCATAGGGCCCTTCAGCGCAACACGATTCCTGCGCACGGATTCCACAGCTGCCTGGTTGACCGTCTTTTCCTGGTCGGAGGAACTGTCAGAGCGTCCGGCGATCTCTTCCCAATCAATCTGCACGCCCGTGGCTTCCAGGATGCGGCGCGTCGCGGCGGCTACTTCGGGTCCAATCCCTTCGCCGGGGATGAGAGTAACTCTATGTCTCGTCATTGCATCTTATTGTATGCGAAGCATCCAGGCTTGTCGAAATGCGGTAACACCAGGCGTTTCATGACAGGAACTGACAGGAACATGGGCTTGCGCAGCGGTTCGAAAGTTCTGGTATAATGTAAAAGTTGATAGCTTCGCGGGTGCGCCCGCGAGCGGAGGCCAAGAGAATTTATGATCAATTTGACGCCCGTTGCGAGTACCAAGGTCAAGGAAATCATGAGCATGCAGAGCCCGGTGCCGGTAGCGCTGCGCGTGGCTGTCGTGGGTGGCGGCTGCTCCGGTTTCCAGTACCACATGGCGTTTGAAAACCAGACCACCGATGCGGACCAGGTTTTTGAATTCGATGGGCTGAAGGTCGCGGTCGACCAAATGAGTTCCATGTATCTGGACGGGATTGAGATCGACTACATCGAGACACTCGAAGGTGCGGGATTCAAGTTCAACAATCCCAACGTGAAGAGCACCTGCGGCTGCGGCAGCTCCTTTAGCGTCTGATTCCGTGCAGGGAAGCGCCCCCCGCGCTTTCAGAACTCTTCTTCGGGCTCCTGAGCGGTACGTTCAGGAGCTTTTTTATGCCCTCTAGCCAATCCGACTGGGACGCCAAGCACAGGCTCGCCGCCGAGACGCCTCCCTCCGAGTCTGCGAGCATCGTTCGCGAACTCTTGCCGCTCCTGCCGGCTGGCCCGGCGCTGGACATCGCCTGCGGTGCGGGAAGGCATTCGCTGCTTCTTGCAGCGCGCGGCCAACATGTCACGGCAGTGGATTTTTCCATTGTCGCTTTAGATGTTTTGGAAGCTCGCGCGCACGGCATGCGCGCTCGAGTGCGCCGCAGCCAGAGCCTCCATGAAATCGAGCGGCCTTTGCACGGCGGACTCGAGCTGACGCAGGCGGATCTTGAGCGGACCAAACTCCCGGAGCACTGCTACGATCTTATTCTGTGCGTTCAATATCTGCAGAGATCGCTCTTTTCACAGATGGCACGCGCTCTTCGTCCGGATGGTGTTCTGATGTTTGAGACGTACACACGCGCGCAACTGGAGTTTGCTGGTGGCCCACGGAATCCGGCCTACCTCCTCGAAACCGGCGAGCTCCGAGAAGCGTTTCCGGAGCTTTGTGTGGTGTTTTACCGGGAACTGCGAGCCGGGCAGGGAATTGCCAGCCTGGTCGCGAAAAAGCAGGGCAAGCAGAGTTGAAGACCAATTGCCGGTGAACGAGTCAAATTGCGAGGCACCAATGTTTGCAATCTTCGGGTTCCATCCGTATCCTAAAGTCCGGGCATGAAAATAGCGCTCGCGCAGTTCAATCCCACCGTTGGCGACTTCGCAGGGAATGCCGCTCGCATCTTGAGCTTGGCGGGACAAGCCAAGCAGCGAGGCGCGGACCTCGCTGTTTTTACGGAGCTTTGCCTCTGTGGTTATCCTCCTCAGGATCTTCTGGAACGCCCGGCTTTTCTAGATCGGAACATTGATGAACTGAAAGAGCTGGGGGCCAAAATTCCTCTGCCGAGTCTCGTAGGTTACGCGGGGCGGGTGAAGAATGGCGCCGGCAAATCCGTGGCCAACAAAGCGGCGCTGCTGTGCGGCGGACGAGTCGTGTTTGAGCAGAGCAAGATGTTGCTGCCGACCTACGATGTGTTCGACGAGTCGCGGTACTTTCAGCCCGCCGATAAGCAAGTGGTCTACAGCTTCAAGGACGAAAAACTTGGCATCACCATTTGCGAAGATGTGTGGAACGACCCGAATTTCTGGCCTTCGCGCTTGTACGAGCGTGATCCGGTGGTGGAACTTAGCAAGCAGGGAATCAGCGTCCTGCTGAATATTTCGGCTTCACCCTACACCATCGATAAAAGAAATCTACGCATCGAGATGCTGCGCGCCATCGCAATGAAGCAGCGGCGTCCCGTGGTCTACGTCAATCAAGTTGGCGGCGACGACAATCTGATTTTTGACGGTGCGAGCATGGCGATTACCGCCGATGGGCGTGTGGCCGCGCAAGCGCTGGCATTCAAAGAAGATCTCGTCCTCTTTGACACGGTTTCCGGGGAAGGCGAGATTCACATACAGCCACCGACCGAAATCGCCTATGCCTACGAGGCGTTGCTGACCGGCACGGCGGACTACGTGCGAAAATGCGGGTTTAAAAAGGTTCTTGTCGGCCTGAGCGGCGGCATTGACTCCGCGGTGGTTGCGTCGATCGCCGTGAACGCACTGGGGGCCGAAAATGTCCTCGGCGTTTCCATGCCGGGACCTTTCTCTTCGGCGGGCAGCAAAAGCGACGCAGCAGCATTGACAAAGAATCTTGGCATTCGGTTTATCACCTTGCCGATTACGGATGTTTTCGAAGAATACAAGAAGGCGCTGGCCGCCGCTTTCGACGGCAGGCCCGTTGATGTGACGGAAGAAAATATTCAAGCGCGCATTCGTGGAAATTACCTGATGGCGATCTCCAACAAGTTTGGATCGATGGTTCTCAGCACCGGCAACAAATCAGAACTCGCGGTCGGATACTGCACCCTTTACGGAGACATGGCTGGAGGCCTCGCGGTCATTTCCGATGTGCCAAAATTGATGGTGTATGAACTGGCGCGCTGGATTAACCGCGACAGGGAACTGATACCCCGGTCGACTATCGAGAAGGCGCCTTCGGCCGAACTGCGTCCCGACCAGAAGGACGAGGACAGCCTGCCGCCTTACGATGTCCTGGACCGGATTCTGAAGGCCTATATTGAAGACTTGCGGAGCCCCCAGGAGATTGCCGATCATTACGGATTCGATCTAAAGCTGGTCCGCGACATCGCGCTCCTGGTGGATCGCAACGAGTACAAACGCAAACAGGCCGCACCCGGCTTGAAGATCACCTCGCGCGCATTTGGCTTTGGCAGGCCATTCCCGATTGCTCAGAAGTTCATCCCCTAAATCCATGAGGTCCTCGTGAAAACAGCACTGAGCCTTTCAATCATCTTTTTCTCCGGCATGCTGGCCTGCGGAGCGCGAGCGCAGCAAGCCAAGCCGGCAACAGCACCGGCGCCCACTGTGCCATCGCCAACACAGAAGAATATCGAGGCCTACCTTCGACATCTGTATGCCTTCGGCCCGGATGTGGTGCTGGTGGTTGGGACTCCCGGAGAATCACCGGTCGAAGGCCTGCTCGAAACCACCATCAATCTCACCATTGGTGAAAATAAACAAACGGTCAAATTTTACATAAGCAGGGACGGCAAGTTTCTTTTCCGCGGAGATTTGTCGGACATGACCAAGGATCCCCTCGCTGAGAGCCGTGCACAGATTCAGATGAAAGATGCTCCCTCGCTGGGCGACGTCAAGGCCGCAGTCACGCTAGTCGAATACTCGGACTTTGAATGCCCCGTATGCCGCAACCTTCACGACGTATTGCGCGGCATGCTTCCAAACTATGCGGGCAAGGTGCGGCTCGTCTTCAAGGACTTTCCGCTCGAGCAGCTTCATCCGTGGGCGCGAACCGCGGCCATCGCCGGCCGTTGCGCCTACCAGCAGGACCCGCAGGCTTTTTGGAAGATGTATGACTTCATCTACGACAATCAGGAAATCATTTCGGCGGCGAACGCCTGGACGAAAATGATGGATTACGCAGGCCAGTCCGGGCTGGACGCCGATGCGTTCAAGGCTTGCATGGCCGGCCCGGAAGCCGGAGCGGCCGTCAACGCCAGCCGGGCAAACGGCGAGCAGCTCGACGTGAACAGCACACCTACGGTCTTCGTGAATGGGAGGCGGCTGGTGGGCGCCGATCCCCATCTGCTGGAGCAATATATCAACTACGAACTGGCCCAACTAAAATCCGCGAAAACCGCCGACAAGAGGTAGGGGAGAGGGAGGAGGCGAAAACCGCCTGCACGGGGTGTGGGACGGGCGTGGATTCAGTCCGATCTCGTTGTTAACATAATATAACTTATAGGACGCGCTGTTAAGAGGAATCTGCGGCCTCTTACGGCTTTTCTGTGGAAATCGGACTGATTCCTATTCCAAGGTTTATGGCCTCCTTGCCTTTTCCTAGGACCTAGGGGGCTTCCGGCTGGCGCACCCCCCGCGCCAGCCGGAAGCGGCGAGTCGTTGAATCGGCGGATGCTACTCGGGCTGTCGGGTCTCGATCGCGGATCTTGCGTAAAATTTGATTTAGTTCCAAAACTTAAGCGCATAAAGGGCCGACGCTTCTTCAGAGAATGGCCGGGCCGTGATCTTCCAGGAACCGTGTCGCGTGTGACGAAGCTGCACCGGACGTTTTTGAAAAGGGCGCTACTTCCCTGCTGCGAACAGTCTGGACGGCGTCTTAATTTGCGAAGGCCTGGTTCAGAGGCCCCCACGACAACTGACGACATCGGCAGCGGTTTCGGCTTTGGCGTTCCTTATCGCTTGTAAGGCCTTTTTGTTCGGCGGATTCTGTCCACCGGAGGTACTTGCAATGTGCGGAAAAATTCACTCGAATGTTGAAGCCCAAGGTCGGAGGACCAAAATGAAAACGAAAGCATCGAGAATTAGTGTTCTAGGTATGCTGTCGCTGGGGACGCTGTGTCTTAGTCTCTTCGGCAGCGTGGCGCTGGCTCAAGGCGAGCCCGATAACGACGAGAACATCCAGCGCAGCACGGCGGAGGATTTCTTGCGGCTCGGCGTGCGGCCGATCGCCATCGGGCACCATGGGGTTGGGCCAAATAGCATCGCGAATCCGAATCCAGCCCTGCCGATCGAGAATACTGTCGATTCAGTGCGGCAGGCTTATACACTAGGCGCGCACGTCGTCGAAGTGGACGTCCAACTCACCCAGGATGGGCAGCTGGCGGTGTTCCACGATGACTTTCTCGGCGACTTTACCTGCATCAACACACTGACCCTCGACCAGCTTCATCAACGCCTGCCTTTCGTGCCGGAGCTACGCCAGGTGATTAACGTCGCGCGAGAATTTAACAATCGGGTCGGCGACGACTTGGGCGGCATCTTGATCGTCGAACTGAAGGCGTTCTCGCCGCACTGCGATCCGGGCGACGTATTGGAGCAGCCCGTGGTATCAGCAGCGGTGTCCGAGGTGCGCCGAGCCAAGATGGCGGACAAGGTCATTTTTGATTCGTTCTCGCCGGCGTTGCTCTTGCTGGCGGCGCAGACGGGGCCGGAGATCCCGCGCGAGCTGGATCTTGACGGGCTGCAATTGTTGAGTCCGGCGCAGATTCAAGCCGTCACGGGATTGCCGGTGACCATTATCAACAAGAAAAACTCGCTAGGGCTCACCTGGGCCGAGATTGGTCCGGTATTCCGTTTGCCGGGCTATGCTTCGGCGCAGCAGTTTCTGGCGACGGGAATGGCCACGAGCGCTCGCGTCGTCGGCGGCGAGATGGACTTCTTCGGAGCGGCGGAGCAACAGGAGCCGGGCAGCGGCGCGGCCTTTGTAGCAGGGGCGCATTCGCTGGGCTTACGGGTGTTCGCCGATCCAGCGGGCAGCGAAGCAGATTGGAATTTCTTCGCCTCGCTGGGCGTTGATGCCATCTATAGCACTATCCCGCTGGGCGTTCGCTTGCAGCCTGCGATTCCTGATCTTTGACTGGAATAGCGCAATCACTCGGAGGAAGATTGCTCCCCTTCTGACTGGGCTCTCGTTGGCGCTGGGAGCCCTGCCGGAGGGTGCTAGCGCAGGCCGATCTTGGCCATGAGCTGGGCGAAGCGCGGGTCGGAGCGGATGGGGCCGGCCATGGGATCGACGTTCAAGTAGACGAGGCGGTCGATGCGTTCCTGGTAGGCGAGGTCGAGCAGGCGGAAAGCTTCGTCCGCTTCGCCCAAGCCGACGTGGATAGCCGCCGGGTACAAACTCGGAACGAACCGTTTGCCTGCGAGTTGCTGCAGCTTCTGGAGGGCCACTCGAGCCTCGCCGGCATTTCCTGCCAGGGCCTGGGTGTGGCCATAAGCCATGACCATCGCGGGATTGTCCCCCGAGAGCTGGCGGGCGCGCTGAAAGGTTTCAACGGCCTGAGGGTACATCTTCTTCTCGCGATAGGCGGAGCCGAGCCAGAATTGCGCCAGCAGAAAATCGGGATGGAGTCTGACGACCTGCTGCGCTTCGTCGATGGCGGCGTCATACTCCCGGCCGTAATAGTAGGTCTCCGCCAGCACGGTGTGATAGAGCGGGGCGACGGGGTCGAGGTCGAGTGCCTGCCGAACCTCGGTGAGAGCCTCGGCGTTGCGCCCCTCAACGATCAGCAAGTGACAATACCATTCGTGGGCGATGGGATCGTTGGGGTTGAGCTCGATGGCTCGACGCAGTTCCTTCTCGGCAGTGGCAAGGTCCCAGTCGTAGCTCATGGCCATGTTGCCGAGGACGGCGTGAGCTTCGGCAAGCCGGGGATTGAGCTGCAAGGCGCGCTGGGCGGTTTCCCGTGCCTTGGGCTTGGCCTCGCGCGGGGGGATCCCGTCGTTGGGCACCTGTCCGAGAATGGCGGTGGCCTCGGCGAGGCCGGCGTAGGCCTCCGCGTAAGACGGATCGTCGTGAATGGCCTGCTCAAAAAACACGATGCTGCCGCGCAGGTCGCCGCGGCTGCCGTAGGCAAATTTGCCTTGATGGTACGCGTGGCGGGATTTGGCGATTTCCGGCGTGCTGGCGTGAACGGTTCCGGGCGGCAGCGAGGGCGGAGGTTGTGGACTGGGCGGCACAGGGAGTGCGGCGAGAATTTGCCGGGCGATCGCGGCGGAAACATCCGATTCGACTTGCAGAACATCGGAGAGTTCGCGAGTGAAAGAATCCGCCCACAGATGCGTCGCATCGCTGACCTGGATCAATTGGACGTCAATGCGCACCAGGTTGCCGGCGCGTTGTACGCTGCCTTCCAGCACATACTTCACATTGAGCGTACGGCCGATATCCGGGATGGTCTGGTTGGCCACAATTTTGGATGAGGTGGCGGCAATTACTCCCAGGTGGGGCGGATCGAGCTGGCCGAGTTTCGTGCGGATGACATCCGTCAAGCCGACCGTGATGTAGTCGGGCTTGGAATCACCGCTGGTGTAATTGAAAGGAAGCACGACGAGGCGGACTTTTTCGTGCGCTGAATTGTTCGGCTGCATCCAGCGGTAGATGGCAAAGGACGCGGCACAGAGAATCGCGAGAGACGAGATGGCGATGACCACGCGCCGCCACATTGGAGCGGGAGGAGGTGGCTTGACGGGGTCCGGAGCGAGATCAATCCGGCTCGGGTCGACGGGAGTCAGGAGCGCGTCCGGCCGATCGACGCTGTCAATGGGGGAATCTGTGCCGCTCAGTTCCTGTTCGCGAGCGAAGGCGGCGTCGGCTTCCGGGTCGTCCAGGGGCTGGCGCTTTCTGATCCACTCATCCAGCTCACTTGGGTAAGCATAGACGGTGGATTTTTTCTGGTGCTCGTGGCGATGGACAGGGAGCCCTTCGGTCGTCTCCCAGCGCTGCACGGTGCGGACTTCTCGGCCGAGATGGACGGCTATCTCTTTCCAAGAAACGAGTTTCTTTTCAGGAAGGGGCGAGCCTTCGGGACTTTGCGGGACTCCGTTTTCCGGCATTGCCTGAGTGCAACTCTGCGATGAAGTGCGCGAATTATACCCCAAGAAACTGCTGGATGCGAAAGGGGCCTTTCTAGTGAGCGATTTTGGCTACTCTCCGGCAGGCGCGCCACTTCTTCTTCCAGCAGTCGAACGTAATTCGACCGCCAGAGTTGCTTCAGTTTTTCACTCATAATTTGGAGCACACCACGGCCGCGCGACTAGGAACTGCGACAAATTGAGTGCTAGAGAAAGTTCTGGACCACCGGTTCGGCGATGTTACGTCCGGACGGCGGTGCGGCGATAGCTCCGAAAAGCGCTGATCGCGAACACGACGGCGCTCAAGACGAAAAGCACAGCCAGCCACTGGAATTCAGCGCCGTAAAAGAACGTCGCAAACTTCGTGCCCATCCACTGTTCCCAGGCCATGAACACACGCACCAGGTCGAGGACCGTGATGATGGTCACAACGAAATGGATGCGGTTCAACGATTCCTCGAAGACCAGATAGTATGCATCCATCAGAAACTTATACAGCATCGCGAAAAAAGCGAACGGCACGGCCGCGGCCAGCCACAAGAAACCAAATGGAACGAAATGCAACTCTCCCGACCACGGCACCGGAAACTTGAACGACGGCACATCCAGGATGAGCGAAATGAGCCCGCCACCGGCAAAAACGGTCGCCCCGATTCCAAAAAGCTTTACCGGGGAGTTAGGCCAGCCCATGTTTTTGACGGTGTCGTCCGGAACGTGCGCCGGAGTTGCCTTCGCGTCCGGCACGACAGGCAGGAACGGCACAGCCTGTTCCTCGTGCACATATGACCAAATGACATTGCCGATGAACACGCCTTCGCCGAGCAGCGCGATCCAGAAGAGCAAACTGCTCGGAACATCCGATTTCGTTTGCGGCAAGACGGCATGCAGCGCGCCCACGATCAATAGCGCCAGACTGCCACCCGCGTGCCATAATCCAACGCGACGATCGAGATCGCGATGGATGAATCGCGGAATGACGCGATACTGCGCGTAGAAGAAAACGAAAATCCAGATGGAGGTGAAAAAATACGAGGCCAGGTCGCGAGTGCGGACGGGCGGCTCTTCCAACGGGCCGACGTGGCTCGCGATGTAGATCACGGAGAGCCCCCAGCCGACGATGCATATCAGTCCGCTGAGCCGGAAGAGTTTTTCTGGGAGACTTTGCTGCTCCCAAAGTGGCTTCTCCACCAGATCGTCCCTCCTCCTTTTACCGTAACACCTCCATTGTTCCGTCAGGGCGGCAAAACTCGCTTTCTGGCGCCGATTCACCACCTTGACCGTCTGGGCAATTTCCAGGGCCGAAAGGCCTTCTTTGTCTCGGCTTCGAGGCGCTGGTAATGAATGGCGCGCATGTTTAGGAGTAAGAATCTCGGCGCTAGTGAGCCGCCAACCGCGCCCGTGCAGTGCGAATGAGCGTCAAGACCAGGTTCAGGAAGAAGAGAAGCAATCCAAGCAGAAAACTCAAGATTCCGAGGTAAAACATATGGTCGATGGAGAACTGCGTGAGGAGCTGCGGTACTACCACCGCCTTTGCGCCGTGACCGTCGTCAGCTCCGCCTTTCCCATTCCTTTGGCCATTCGCTTTCAAAAGAATGGCGAGACCGAGGTCAGCTGTTCCCTGTCCTTATTGCAGGATTTGCTCGACCACGTGGGTCGTCGATTCCTCGATTTATTGGTAGCGGACGCGCTCTATTTGCAGGCGCCGTTTGTTCGGCAGGTCGAAGCATTGGGTTTGGACTGGGTCATCAATGTGAAGGACAACCAGCCTGAATTGTTGGCCGAGGCACAACGCGTCACCGCAGGGGCAGAGCTGCAGCAACACAGCAATGAAAAACAAGAATTACAGCTCGGGCACGCTCCGGAAGTCTATTGGCCCGTCGCCGATCGCAGCGTTCGGGTAGTCAAAACGGTCCGCACTCAACAAAAGAAACGCATACGGGTGGGCCTAAACGCTGATGGGCGAAAGCGATCGCAGAAAGAAATAGTCGCCGAAGTAAGCACTAACTTCTATGCCAGCAACCTGGAGTTGGGCACCCTTCCACCGGTGTTCGTCCATCAGTTAGGCCGGAGTCGTTGGATCATCGACACCGAAGTGTTTCAGACCATCACCACCGACGGCCACCTCAAAAAACCATTCGTGCATCAGGGCCGGGGCCAGGCGTTGATCGTACTCACCATGATTCGAGTTCTGGCGTTCACCTTAACCCTGGTGTTCTTCCATCGCCAAATTCGCAGCCACTTCAGAAGTTGCTCCTTTGGCTTTTGCGATTTGGCCCAGAGGCTGGCGTATCAATTTGTGGTTACTCCTCAACCGGATTCCAGTTGAAGCCCAGCGACAATTGAAACTCTCCACGCCCCTTTCTGTGGGCGGTGGGCACTCCCTTTTCCTTCCCCCTCCGGAGGGCCCCAGCGTGGCACTCACCGGTGCTTCTCCCCCCTGCAAAACCTTCCAGCGTCGTCGCCCAATGCCAACACCAGCGAAATCAACCGATTATCTACTCTTATGGAAAGGCTTTGCGAAATCGCTGAGACCTCTAGCGATCCCCTTGACACCTTATGTTTTCGGGAGCATAGTCCCGCCTATCCCTCGGTATTTATTCCCCGTGTCGACCGCTTTGCGGTCGCTTCAGACAAGGAGGCCTACCATGCCGTACTTTCTTCATCAAGTAAGTTACACGCCGGACGCACTTGCGCGGCTCATCGCCAATCCGCAGGATCGCTTTGAGGCGGTTCGGGCGCCCATTGAGAAGCTCGGTGGAAAGGTGCAGAACTCCTACTTCGCATTCGGACAGTATGACGCTGTGCTCATCACCGAGATGCCGGACAACGTTTCCGCCGCCGCGATCGCCCTAGCGTTCGCCGCCGGCGGTTCCCTGCGCAACTGCCAGACCACAGCGCTGATGTCCAACGCCGAGGGTTTGGAAGCGATGCGCAAAGCCGCGACCTGCGGCTATAAGCCTGTCGTGGCAGCCGCCAGCGGTGCCGCCGTGCGCCCGTAATCGTAACCTCGCACTAAGGACGCAACCCCAAGCGCGGAATCGCCCAACCCGTCGAGCAGGCTCAGGGCATGAGGGTGTGTGTGTGTTTCACGGTGTCCGCGGGCCTCCAGTGGTAGACTTCACACGAAGGAGGGTCCCGATGTGCCCGCCTCGTCTGCTCGCTTTGTATTTCTCTCCATTCGTTTTGGCTGCGGTCCTGCTCGACGGCTATTCGATCGCACATAAATCGGCGGAAGGCGGAAGCACAATCCTCGCAACAAGCTGCGCCGCCACTGTCGCAGCGGCCCGATGTGACGAAACCGCTTGAGGATAAGAGCGTCCAAGGCGCTCCTCAGCAGCACGAGCCCAGTGGCGCCGAAATGAGCAAGAAAGAAACCGTCGCGTCCGCCTTTCTGCGCGGCTTGCAATTCCAGGAATACGAAATACGTTCCGCCACCGAAGCCTTGCCGGAAGAGAAATATAGCTATCGCCCCGCCGAAGGGAAATTCAAGAACGAAAAACCCGAGTTCGGTCGCTGCCGAAGTTCGCACCTTCGCCGAACAGGTGAAGCATGTGGCCTGTGCGAATTTCGCTTTCGCCGCCGAATTGGATGGCCAGAAGCCGCCCGGCGCCTGCGACAAAGGCGGCCCCAACCCGGCGAAATCCAAGAAGGAATTGTTGATCTACCTGCGCGATTCGTTCGCCGCGATCCGCAAACGGCCAGATGACGCTCCATCTGCGCCTGAACGGCATCGTCCCGCCCGCCAGCCGCGGAAATCTACCCGCGCTTCAAGACAATTACTGAGATTTTGCGGCGTTCCTTCATTTGTACATAAATGTGCAGTTTTTATAATCTGTACGTTTATGTGCAATTATTAATATTTGCATGCTTTCGTACAAACTGGTATTCTTGGCAAGGGTGCCTTATGCCTTCCACAATCTACGCGGCGTTGATCGCGGATGTCATGGAATCGCGCGCCCGCGCGGATCTCCGCAGTCTGCTCGGAAAAAAGCTTGCCGCCATTTCAAGACGCCATTTGAACCGGAAGCTCATCCAGCTGCCGTATTCCGTTACCGCCGGCGATGAATTTCAAACCGTTACCCGTAACCTGCCGTCGATACCCGCCGTCATTCGGGATCTCCGCGCCGCACTCAGGCCGCTGTCTCTCCGGATCGGAGTGGGCTTCGGCAGTGTTTCCGGCCGTATTCAGGCCCCCGTAAACCGCCTTGGCGGCGAGGCTTTTCAATCCGCGCGAAAGGCCATCGAAAACATCAAGACCGGCAATCTCTTCAAATTCGAGGTCCTGACCGCTTTTGTGTCCCGCCACGAACACTTCGACAAAACCATCAACCTGATCTATGGGCTCCACGATACGCTGGTTCTGAAGATCACCGAAAGACAGTGGGAGACCATCCAGGAATTCCTCGGCAGTCCGACACTCGAGCAGACCGCCAAGCGCCTCAAGCTTGACGACTCCACCGTTTCCAGAAATCTCAAGCGGGGGTATTATTGGCAATTGACGGAAACGGTTCAGGCGTCAGGATCGTTAATCAAGCGGACTTTTTGCTAGTTGCACAGAAACGTACAAAAATGGAACCTTGTACATAAACATGCAACTCCTCCTTCGCGCCCTTCTGGCGGTCTACCTAGCCCATTTGCTGACCGATTTTGTTTTTCAGACGTACCGTCTCATCGAGCAAAAACGGCGGGGGGATTCCGCCGCCTATTTGCTTCACGGGCTCATTCACTATCTCTCTGCGGTCATCATCACCGGTTTTGTCCTGCGCGGCTCCATCCTCTCGCTGCGCACGCATCTGGTGATCGCGGCGCTAACGCTCGTCCACCTGCTGATCGATCTCGCCAAGGTACAGTTAGCCAAGAAGTATCCGGTCTGCGACGGATCCTGGGCCTACATAAGCGATCAGCTTCTTCATTTCCTCACCGTCAGTCTCGCCGCATGGCTGCTGTCGCCTGCCGTGCCACTCAGCGAACTCAGCCCTTTAATTCAAAATTCCCGGGCTATTCCGAATAAGTTTCTTGCCGTGCCGGTGATTTACGTGGGCGTGGTCTTCGGCGGCGGATACCTGATCCGCTTCCTGGTTCGTTTCCTGGCCGCAGGCGTAAAGAGCCATTCGCTGGAAAGAACCAGCGAGCAATTGCAGAACGCCGGGCTTTACATCGGCTGGCTGGAACGGTTTTTGGTAGTCACTGCGTTACTGCTACAGTCACCGGCAACGGTTGGCCTGATCTTGACGGCAAAATCCATCGCCCGCTATCCGGAGTTCAAATCTGAGCGTTTCGCGGAATACTTCTTAATTGGCACGCTCCTGAGCATCTCGATGGCGCTCCTCGGAGGAGCGCTTCTGGCGAAGCTTATTTTCGGCCAGGTGCGATTCTCGGGATAAGGTGTGCAACACGGTCCTCGCAAGGGGAAACCCGTCACGCGCCGCTGCGCCTCTGCTAGAATCTCCGCATGACCGCTTCCCCGGTTTCCCCGCGCTTGGCGAACATCAGCCTTTTTCCCATCAAGTCGCTGGATCCGTTCCCAGTAAAGGAATCGCGCATCGGCCCGGGCGGCGGCCTTGAATTCGACCGCGCGTGGGCGCTCTACTCCGCTGACGGCCAATGGGTCAACGGCAAGCGCAGCGCAGCCGTCCACTTGATCCGCGCGGCTTTCGCGCCGGACGTCAGTTCTGTCACGCTTTCGGTTCCGGGTGACCGCCGGAAAATCCCAACCAAGACATTTGCCTTTCCGGGCGACACGGCAGCCGCCTCCAAATGGTTTTCCAACTTCTTCGAGCAGCCCATCACCGTCCGCCATTCTCCTGAAGGTTTTCCGGATGATACCATCGCCAGCGGCCCAACGATTGTTTCCACTGCGAGCTTGCAGACCGTTTGCGGACTTTTCCCCGGCATGACCAGCGACGATGCGCGCTTGCGCTTCCGCACCACACTCGAAATTGATGGCAACCGCTCAACCGTATCACCTGCAGAAGTCCCGGCATTCTGGGAAGATCAACTCTTCAGCGCGGAAGAACGGGGCGCCGTGCGCTTCCGCATCGGCGAAGTGAATTTCGAGGGCAGCAATCCTTGCGCGCGCTGCCCCGTTCCCCCGCGCGATCCGCACACGGGAGTTATCATTCCCGGCTTCCAAAAAATCTTCAGCGATTACCGCCGCTCGCATGTCCCGGCGTGGTGCCCCGAAGTCCGCTTCGACCACTATTACCGTCTCGCCACCAACACGCGCGTCGCTTCCAGCGAAGCTGGCAAAATTCTGCGCGTTGGTGACCTGCTTGTTCTTTAGCGCCCGCGGGAACGCCCGCAACAAGGGCAACAAGACGGTTCCTCTGCTGGGTCTTTCCCGAGAAGCGGACATGCCGTGTCCGATAAATTTCTTGCGGATCGATCGGTCACGTCGCCCGCAAACCGAGGCCCCGCTTGAGGTGAAGGCCATTTTTCGGCGCTCCATCCGTACTTTGCAGCCAGCTCTAGCGCCCAGGAAGATGCGGTCGCTCGGCCTTGGAGGTGTGCCCAGCGTCATGCGCCCTAGCGTCTTCCACTCTCTTGCCCCCGCGTTCCTGTCGAACGCTTCGCATAATCGCGCATGGCGTCTTCCTTCAACGAGCATCGCAGCCGTCACGTCCATGCCTCCCTCCCCGTACTTACGTCTTAGCTGCCTTATTAGAGGACGCTAATTCAATGAGATGGCAAGAGCAGTCCGGTGATAAATCTGGACACACCTCGGAGTTATCGGGAAAAACTCGCGCGAATAGAATGGGTAAATATTAGCGGCCAGATGAGGTCGCGGCAGCGGTTCCTATTTCTAGAAGCTGTTCTTTGCGGTACACGAGAGAGTTGATGTCGTAAGTCGCCAGCTCAAAGCCGTGACCGTGCGTGATGGCATCGGTCGGGCACGCCTCCACGCAATAACCGCAGAAAATGCAGCGCGAATAATCGATGTTGTATACGCTGGCATAGCGCTCGCCCGCGGAGATGCGGTTTGCGTCGACGTTCTCCGCCGCTTCGATGTAAATGCAATTCGCGGGGCAAGCCGCAGCGCAGAGGAAGCAGCCCACACATTTTTCCAGTCCGCTTTCGTCCCGGTGCAGAACATGAATCCCGCGGTAGCGTGGCTGGAAATGTACGGGCTCGTAAGGATAGTTTTCCGTGACGGTCTTACGAAAGATATTGCGGAAGGTTACGCTGAAGCCCTTCACCAGCGCGCCAAACGTTTCGCCCACTTCCCGGATAATCGATGCCATGAACTACGAGTCTAGCAAACGATCTCGGGGCGGGCAAATCTGGCCTGAGTGTCGCTTCCTTGCCGCTCACACCGCCAGTGCTTGAATGATCTGCTTCCCATGGAAGCGTCCGTTTTCGATGAATATCTCGCCAGTATGGCGTCCGCCGATGACCACTCCCGCCAGATGGATTCCCGCCACATTGCTCTCGAGCGTATTCGGATCCAGCGCCGGTTTGCGGCTTTGCGGATCGAGCCGCACGCCCAGGCTTTCAATAAACGTGAAATCGGGATGATACCCGGTCAATGCGAACACGCGCCGCGCGGGCAATCTCTTCTCACCGTCTCCATTTTCGACCACGACTTCGTCCTTGGTGATGCGCTTCACCTGGGTCTCGAAGAACGCTTTCACCTGGCCGGCCTTAATTCGGTTCTCAATGTCCGGCCGTACCCAATACTTGATCGTTGCACCAAGCTCCTTGTTCCGGTGTACCAGCGTCACTCGCGCGCCATTTCGATAGAGATCAAGCGCCGCCTCAGCAGCGGAATTTTTCCCGCCGATCACGACCACGTCCTGATTCCAGAATTCGTGTGGCTCCGTGTAATAGTGCGAAACGTGCGGAAGATCTTCGCCGGGCACGCCCAGTTGGTTCGGCAGATCGTAATATCCTGTTGCCACGGTAATCTTTTTGCACTGGTATTTGTACTCCATTCCCTTCTCCGTTCTCGTTACTACCGTGAAGTTCCCATCCTGGCCATCGACCCGCAACACCCGCTCGTACAACCGCAATTCAAGTGCATAGTGCTCCGCCGCCTTCCGGTAGTATTTCAGCCCTTCGACGCGGGTAGGCTTTTCCGCCGCGCAAACTAGCGGCAAGTCGCCGATTTCGAGCAATTCCGGCGTCGTGAAAAACACCATGTTTACCGGATAGTGGAAGATCGAATTGCACAGGCAGGCTTTGTCGATGACCAGCGGCCGCATTCCGGCGCACTTGGCTTCGATAGCAGTAGCCAGGCCCGTCGGCCCCGCTCCGATGCAGATAATGTCGTTGGTTTCCATGAGAATTTCAGTTTGCCGGGAGTTTTCAGGAATTGCAAATTGCAGCAACTCTACTGCTTCGGAGGCAGATCCAGGAGTTCAGTAAGTTCCCGCCGGAACGATTCAAGTTCGCCCAATTTCTCTGGCGTTGCTTCCACTTCTCGCTTTTTCCACACAAATACTTCGCTTCTGCCACGTTTGAGCCGAACGCTCAAGTTGCCATCCACCAGATACGATGGCGGCGCGAGCAGTCTTATTCCGCCGTTCGGAACGGCAGCCAACACCGCCGCGCAATCGCCTTTCCTCATGCACAGGGCACTCTCGTATGGCGGAATCGCAATTGGGCAAAAGCCGGCCTCGAAGAGCCGCTCGATGACCTGCATTTGCTTCGGTGAAAGTTCAACCATGGAGGTAACTTGCAGGAGCAGTGCTGGCGTGTCCTGAGTCTTCTCGAGGGGCCTCGTCCGTTCTTGGCAGTATTAGGCGGCTGTCGAATCGGCTTCCGAAGAGGAGCCCTCAAGCTGCGCCAGGATTTCGCGCAGCGTCGAGATCAGCTCATCGCGTGAAACATGACTCTTCTTGAACTGAATCCGGAACTTGAATGTTTCCGCCGGTGGCTCGAATTGAAAGATGAACGGCCGTGGCCGCTGCGGTCCCGACTGCTCTTCGCGGCGTTCGCGGCGCGCCTCGTCGCGTGTGAGCCCTCCCTGCATGATACGGTGGAACATCTCGATCATTTTCTTTTCGGTGGGTTGGCGCGCAATTTGCAGCAAAAGCGATTTTGAAAGGATTCCGTGCTCGATGCACTTCTTTCGCAGCGAGTCGGGAATATTGCGCAGCGACAAAGTTTCGGTCACCGAGGACCGCGCCCGGCCGATCTTCTTCGCGATGTCCTCGTGCGTGTATTCAAACTGCGCGCTCAACCGGTGCAGCCCATCCGCTTCTTCAAACGGAGTCAGGTCTTTCCGCTGAATATTTTCGATCAGCCCGATTTCGAGCGTCTCCGCGTCGTCCGCGGTCTTTTCAATACACGGCACCTCGCGCAGCCCCGCTGCGCGCGAGGCATGATAGCGCCGCTCGCCGGAGATGATATGGAAGCAGTCCTCTCGCGGGACGTAGCGCACCAGCAGCGGCTCCAGCACGCCTTTCTCGCGGATCGAGTCCGTGAGTTCGCGCAAATCGCCGAGCGCCTTGCGTGGCTGGTCGGGATTCGGGCGGATTTGGTCCACGCGAATCATACGCCCTACGGCCGCGCCGCTATAGCTTGTCAGCGATTCTACGTAGTGCGCGTCATGCCGCATCTTCAGCGTGACGGGTAACCCGATCCTCTTCGACACGTTGGATAACCTCCCC
>Ga0137398_10000128_pt1 | contig 22304 bp, 21 predicted proteins | sample czorhiz216metaG_FD_106659 | JGI IMG/M metagenome (GOLD analysis project Ga0137398, IMG submission 106659) | Vadose zone soil microbial communities from Angelo Coast Range Reserve, California, USA - czorhiz2.16 metaG | ecosystem: Environmental > Terrestrial > Soil > Vadose zone | place: USA...
CGGCCGCTACCTGCGAGCTAAAACACGAAAACGCCTTCCAACTCCTGATCTCCACCATTCTGTCCGCGCAATGCACCGACGTGAGAGTCAATCAAGTCACCGAATCGCTGTACAGGAAATATCCCAATCCACAAGCGTTCGCGTACGCCAATCCCAGCGAATTGGAACAGGAAATTCGTCCCACCGGCTTCTTTCGCAACAAAACGAAATCCATTATGGGCGCCAGCAAAGCGCTCCTTGAAAAGTTCGGGGGGCAAGTCCCCAAGACCATGGACGAAATTCTGACCCTTCCCGGCGTGGCCCGAAAAACCGGCAACGTGGTGCTTGGCACGGCTTACGGCATCGCTAGCGGCGTCGTAGTGGATACGCACGTCATCCGCCTCTCCCGCCGCCTCGATCTCACCAAGCACGAAGAACCCAAAAAAATCGAGCAAGACCTGATGCGCGTCATCCCCAAAGAAAAATGGATTCAGTTTTCGCACCAACTCATCTGGCATGGCCGCCGTGTGTGCATCGCCCGCAAACCGCGTTGCCTCGATTGCAACCTCGAATCGATTTGCTATTCAAGGGACAAGACGATTTAGGAGCTTGCTGAGAAAATCCCTATTGCCTGAGCCGTTGGCGAGCACGACGAAAAGCAAATCGCAAATGAACTTCGACTTCAGCGAGAAAATCAAAGACCTGCAGCGCAGTTTGCAGGCTTTTATGGACGAACACATTTATTCCAACGAGCAGCGCCTCGAAGCCGAAATCGATCGCAATCGGTGGACGCCCTCGAAAATAATCGAAGAGCTCAAACTCAAAGCTCGCGCCGCGGGACTATGGAATCTTTTCCTACCCGGCAATGAACATGGCGCAGGCCTCACCAATCTCGAATACGCGCCACTGTGCGAAATCATGGGCCGCAGCGCGATGGCCGCTGAAGTGTTCAACTGCTCCGCGCCGGATACCGGAAACATGGAAGTACTCGCGCGCTATGGCACTCCGGAACAAAAGGCGCTCTGGCTCAAGCCGCTGCTCGCCGCAGAAATTCGTTCCTGCTTCGCGATGACCGAGCCCGCTGTGGCCTCCTCCGATGCCACCAACATCGAAGCCAGCATTCGCCGCGTCGGCGAAGAATACGTCATCAACGGCCGTAAGTGGTGGACCTCCGGGGCCGGTGACCCGCGCTGCAAGATCGCCATTTTTATGGGCAAAACGGATCCGTCCGCGGCGCCGCACAAACAGCAATCGATGATTCTCGTGCCCATGGAAGCTCCTGGCGTGAAGGTCGTCAGACTGCTCACCGTGTTTGGCTACGATCACGCGCCACACGGCCATGGTGAAGTCACTTTTGAAAAGGTGCGCGTCCCCGCGTCCAATATTCTTCTTGGTGAGGGCCGCGGTTTCGAGATTGCGCAAGGCCGGCTCGGGCCCGGCCGCATCCACCACTGCATGCGCTGCATCGGCGCCGCCGAGCGCGCGCTGGAGACCATGTGCAAACGCGTGCACTCCCGCGTCGCTTTTGGCAAGACTCTCGCGGAACAAGGCACTATCCGCGCGGACATCGCCAACTCGCGCATGGAAATCGAGCAGGCGCGCCTGTTGGTGCTGAAAGCCGCCTACAAAATGGACATCGCGGGAAACAAAGCGGCGCGCGACGAAATCGCGATGATCAAAGTGGTCGTTCCAAACGTGACCTTGCAGGTTTTGGACCGCGCCATCCAGGCGCACGGCGGCGCCGGAGTCTCGCAGGATACTTTTCTCGCGGGCGCGTGGGCCAGCGTGCGCACCTTGCGTCTGGCCGATGGCCCCGACCAGGTGCACACCGAATCGATCGCCAAACATGAACTCGCCAAGTGGGCGCCGAAAACAACGCCCCCTGCCCGCCATTAAACTCCGCGACGAACTCCCATGCCGCCCACGGTTATCGAGAATCCACGCGCTCTGCAGAGTTTCATCGGGTGCGAAATCGGCGTGAGCGAGTGGCACGCCATCACGCAGGAACAGATCCAGCAATTTGCCGATTCCACCGGCGATCATCAGTGGATTCATCTCGATCGCGAACGCGCGCAGAGAGAATCTCCGTTCGGCGCGACCGTCGCGCATGGCTTTCTCACGCTTTCGCTGATCAGCTCGCTGATGAAGGAAGCAATACAGATTCGCGGGACCCGCATGGTGGTGAACTACGGTTTGAATCGCGTGCGCTTTCCAGCCCCGTTGCGCGTAGACTCCAAGGTTCGCGGGCGCTTCAGCGTGCTTGGGGTGAAGGATGTCGGCGTCTCAGTCGAAGCCATTCTGTCGGTCGCTGTGGAATGCAATGGCGGCGACAAGCCGTGCTGCGTTGCGGAGTGGATTCTTCGTTATTACAGCTAGGCCTTTTTCCAGCGCGCGAAATAGCCTCTACACTCGAACTCGTTCAGCGCTCCGCGTGACAATCGCTGGACTAGCCGGATGACTACGCTTGAGACTCAACGGTGCGCAAAGACGCGCGCAAGAGCGTTTCGACCAGGGTGGACATTGCCGCGAAGCGCTCGTCCTTGGTGAGGCCTTGCTGGTAGCGGTAATAAATCTGCTGCACGATTACCGCAATTTTGAAATACGCAAAAGCAAGGCAAAAAGAGATATGCGAAACCCCGCGACCGGTTTTCTGCGCGTAGCGTTGTACTAATTCTTCGCGGCTAAGCATGCCGGGAGCATCTGTCGGCGCCCAATGTATCGCCTTCAAGTCCTCGGGGTCGCCGGGTTCGATCCAGTACGCCAGCGCTGTGCCGAGATCGCTCAGCGGGTCGCCGATGGTGCACATCTCCCAATCCAGTACGCCAGTAATTTTCGTGATGTCGCGCGCATCCAGCACGACGTTGTCGTATTTGTAGTCGTTGTGGATTAGAGTCGCGTCGCTCTCCGCCGGCAAGTGCCGCTGCATCCAGGAAAAAATCTTCTCGATCCCTGGAAACTCCTGCGTTTTCGCGCCGTGGTAGCGTTCGATCCAGCCGCGTACCTGGCGCTCCAGGTAACCTTGCGGCTTGCCCAAATCGCCGAGCCCGGCCGCGGCGTAATCCACTCCGTGCAAACGCGCAAGATTATCGATGAACGATTCGCTCAGCCTCTTTGCGATGACTGGCGACAACTCGACGCCGGCAGGCAAGGTCCGGCGAATAATGATTCCATTGATCGGCTCCATCAGATAGAAGGGCGCACCAAGGACGGCTTCATCATTGCAGTACAGCAAAACCTTGGGAGCCGGAGGATAAACGTCGTGCAGTTTCGAGAGCACGCGAAATTCGCGCCCCATGTCGTGCGCGGTCCTGACCTTGCTGCCAAACGGCGGCCGGCGCAAAACCAGTTCACGCCCGCCTAAACCTACTAGATAGGTCAGGTTGGAATGGCCGCTGGGAAACTGCTGGATGCGAATTGATGCGGTTTCGTCCGGAAAATGGCGGCGCAGAAATGGTTCGAGCCGTATGAGGTCAAGCTCCTCCCCCGATCGCACCGCGACCGCGGTCACGCGGCGGCTCCCTGCTGCGCGTTGAATTCCGCGAAGGTTCTACCCTGCTCAGCCAAGCGTTTCAGCAACGGCGCGGGCTCCCACCAGTCGCCGTGGCGCTGCTGAAATTCGCGAACGCGCTCGTACACTTTCTTCAGGCCGACGGTGTCGGCGTACCACATCGGCCCGCCGCGATACGCGGGGAATCCGTAGCCGTTAACATAAATGATGTCGATATCGACGGCGCGCAGCGCATAGCCTTCTTCCAGAATTCGCGCACCTTCATTCACCAGGGCGTACAGGCAACGGTCGACGAGTTCCTCAGCGGAAATTTCCCGCTGCGGCATTCCACCTTCGGAAGTCCATTTGTGGATCAACGTTGCGACTTCCGGGTCGGGGGACGCTTTGCGGTTTTCGTCGTACTTGTACCAGCCCGCGCCGGTTTTCTGTCCGAAGCGGCCAAGCTCGCACAGCCGGTCTTCGATTAAAGCTTTACGCTGGCCTTCCCTAAAAAGGCGCGGATTTTCCTTGCGGATGCGCCAACCCACGTCCAGTCCCGCCAGGTCGCCGGTCGCTAGCGGTCCCATGGCCATGCCGAATTCGTACAGCGCATTGTCCACGGCTTCGATGCTCGCGCCTTCCTCGACCAGAAACTGCGCTTCACGCCGATACGGGCCGAACATGCGGTTGCCCGCAAATCCCATGCAATTCCCAACCAGCACGGCGATCTTGCCAAGTTTCCGCGAGAACTGCATGCACGTGGCAATGACATCTTTGCCGGTGGCTTTGCCGCGCACGATTTCTAGCAAACGCATTACATTCGCGGGACTAAAGAAGTGCGTGCCGATCACCGCTTGCGGCCGTGACGTCGCGGAAGCGATTTCATCAATGCTGAGTGTGGAAGTGTTGCTGGCGAGAATCGCTCCGGGCTTGCAGATGCGGTCGAGCTCAGCAAAAACTTCTTTCTTCAGCGCCATAGCTTCAAAGACGGCTTCGACGACCAGGTCGACTTTGGCGAAGCCCTCGTAACTCAGTGTCGGCTGAATCAGCCGCAAGCGTTCGTCCGCAAATTGCTGGGTGAAGCGCCCGCGCTTGACGGAATTGGCGTAGCTCTTCTGGATGCTGGCAAGCCCGCGGTCGAGCGCCGCCTGACCGCTTTCTTTGAGCAGCACCGGAATCCCCGCATTGGCAAAGACCATGGCAATGCCGCCGCCCATGGTGCCCGCGCCCACCACGCCGGCGCTATTGACGGAAATCACCGGCGTTTCCTTGGGCACGTCGCGAATTTTGGCCACTTCGCGTTCGCCGAAGAACACGTGGATGAGCGCTTTGGATTGTTCGGAGAACAGGCACTTGGTAAAGGCCTTTTGTTCTTCCTCGCAACCGCGCTCGAAAGGAAACCTGGTAGCCGATTCAACGGCGTCGATGGCGGCCAAGGGCGCGATCAAATTGCGTTGCTTTTTGCGCGCGCTCTCACGAGCAGCTGTGAAAATGGCGGCGTTCCCCTGCGCATTGCCGAGCTTGCCGGTGAGCTCCCGCGTTTTTGGCGCTGGCTTGCCGGCTACTTCGTTGGCAAAGGCCACCGCACCAGTCAGCAAATCACCGTCGCTGAGCCGGTCGAGAATGCCGCACTTCAGCGCTTCTTCCGCTTTAACGGGATTGCCGTCGGCGCACATCTCCACGGCTTTCGCGACGCCCGCGAGCCGCGGCAAACGCTGCGTCCCTGCAGCACCCGGGATCAGGCCCAGCTTTACCTCCGGCTGGCCCACCAAGGCGGTGGGAACCGCGATGCGGTAATGCCCGGCCATCGCCAGTTCGAGGCCGCCGCCAAACGCCGTTCCGTGAATGGCCATCACCACCGGTTTGCTGCAGTTCTCAACGCGCAGCAGCAGCGGTTTGATTTCGTCCAGGCACATGCCTTTCCCGGAAGTGATCTTCGCAAATTCGTTGATGTCCGCGCCGGCGACGAATGTTCGGCCGCCACCGATGAGCACGACGGCTCTCACCGAATCGTCCTTTTCGATTTTCGCAAACGCAGCCGCGATGCCTTCGGGAACGCCGGGACTCAGCGCATTCACAGGTGGATTATTAATGGTGATAACCGCCACGCCGTCTAGGTTAGAGAGTTGAACGAGTTCGCTCATGAAATTTGGTCCGCCTAACCTAAAGCAGTGATTTTAAAGGAGCGAAGCGTAGAAGCAAGCATGATGCGTGTTTTGACTGAACGCCCGGGCGGATTCCTGACATTTTAGACCGGGCACAACCCTGACACTTTCTGTATCTCCGGAATGCTGGACAGGGTTGCAGGGGATACGCCCCCTTCCCCCTAGAATGGTCACCAGCATCGATGCCCTTTTTCCACCACGGGGAGGCGGCCGAAGCATTGCCGAGGGGGAGGGGATGCGATGTGAGCAGGCTCTTCCAAAACGTCGCGTGCTTGACACCGACTAAATCGCTCCACTATGGTGCTCACTTCGGCCAGCGCGCCACCGTTTCCACTATTCCGCGGTTTGTGAATCTCACTGGGATGCAGCAGGGGAGAAAGTCCGATGACCACGAGACGCGATTTTCTAGCTGGCGCGGTCTCCGCTGCGGGAGCTGCTATGAGCCCTGATGTGCCGCACGGCCACGAACACGAGCACCAAGCAATTCCGTCCGACGTGGCGCTTCGCGTGAAGGCACTGGAGTCGCTGTTGGTGGAAAAGGGGTTAGTCGAGCGCCCGGCGCTGGACGCGCTGATTGACAGCTATGAGCATAAGATCGGTCCACGCAACGGAGCGCGGGTGGTCGCGCGCGCCTGGGCCGATCCGGCTTACAAGCAGCGCTTGCTTACCGATGCAAACGCTGCCATCGCCGAACTGGGCTATGGCGGGCAGCAGGGCGAGCATATGGTCGTCGTGGAGAACACGCGCCAGGTTCACAACCTGGTCGTTTGCACGCTTTGCTCGTGCTATCCCTGGCCTGTTCTGGGGCTGCCGCCGGTCTGGTACAAGTCCGCTCCGTATCGATCGCGCTCGGTAATCGATCCGCGCGGGGTCTTGCGGGAGTTCGGACTCGATTTGCCGCAGGAAACCGAGGTACGCGTGTGGGACAGTACCGCAGAACTGCGCTATCTGGTCTTGCCGGAGCGGCCGGAAGGCGCGGAGCGCCTGAACGAAGAGCAACTCGCCGCGCTGGTTACGCGCGACGCCATGATCGGCGTAGCCAAAGTCAGTCCAACGCAGAAGGATGCCTCGGCATGAACGGCGTGCACGATATGGGCGGGATGCACGGCATGGGCCCGATCCAAGCTGAAAAGAATGAGCCCGTGTTCCACGAGCGGTGGGAAGGCCGGGTACTTGCATTGCGCCGCGCCATGGCCGCCTGGCGGAAATGGAACATTGACGTCACGCGCCACGAGGTGGAGCGTGTCCCGCCGGCCGAGTATCTGCGCTTGAGTTATTACGAACGGCAGTTTGTGGCCTTTCTGGAGATGCTGGCTAAGAGCGGCTTGGTGACTCGTGCGGAACTCGAGAGCGGAAAACCTGCCGAGGGAGCTGTCAAAGCGGTTCCGGCACTCACTCCCGAGAAGGCCGCTGCGCTGATTACCAAGGGCGTGCCGGCAAGCCGAGACGTTCTTGTGACTCCGCGCTTTCAAGCCGGCGATCGCGTGCTCGCGCGAAACATGCATCCGGTGGGGCACACGCGCCTCCCGCGCTACGCACGCGGTAAGCTCGGCACGATCGACCGCGACCACGGCGTTTTTGTGTTCCCGGACACCAACGCTCATTTCCTAGGCGAGAAGCCGCAGCATGTCTATTCGGTGCGCTTCGCGGCGAGGGAACTTTGGGGCCAGCAAGCTGCGCCCCGCGATTCCGTTTATGTCGATATGTGGGACGACTACCTTGAGCCAGCCTGATTCGATTCACGAACCTAAGAACCTCGCGATTCTGCCAAGACTTCCGCGCGATGCCGGCGGACCGGTTTTCGCTGAGCCGTGGCAAGCGCAAGCCTTTGCCCTGGCCGTCAAGCTTTCCGAGCAAGGCCACTTCACCTGGAAAGAGTGGGCTGCGGAGCTCGCCGGAGAGCTTAAAGCCGCTGCCGATCGCGGGGAGCACGATGACGGCTCGCGCTACTATCATCATTGGCTCGCTGCTCTGGAGCGTCTGGTCATCTCCAGGGGCTTGAGCGATCCCGAATCGCTGCTGGCCCGGAAACAAGCGTGGGCTGACGCGTATCGCCACACGCCCCATGGCAAGCCCGTGGAGCTCACGGCGACATCGAGCGGACACAGAAGCACTGACAAACGATGAGAGTGAACGCGAACCTTGCCAAGGCCACTGCGGTTGGGGCGCTGGGCGGGTTGTTGTTTGGGTTCGATACCGCGGTAATTTCCGGGACGACGCACTCCCTCACCTCGACATACAACCTGACCGCATGGACGTTGGGCATCACCGTGTTCATGGCGTTGGGCGGCACGGTGCTTGGCGCGATGTTCGCGGGAATGCCGGGGCAGAAGTGGGGAGCGAGAGAGACGCTGCGGGTGCTCGCCGCGTTTTACGTGCTCTCGGCGGTAGGCTGCGCCTTCGCCTGGAACTGGGAAGTGCTGCTGGTAGCGCGCTTCCTCGGCGGCTTGGGAATCGGCGGGTCTTCGGTACTGGGTCCAGTGTATATCGCGGAGCTGGCTCCCGCGAAAATGCGCGGCCGACTGGTCGGTGCGTTTCAGATCAACATCGTGATCGGTATTTTGCTCGCGTATCTATCGAATTACACGATTGCTCAGCGTGGACTGGGAGCCGCGGAATGGCGCTGGCAATTTGGCGTGGCGGCGTTCCCCGCAGTGTTGTTTCTGGTGATGCTGTTTGCCATTCCGCCGAGTCCGCGCTGGCTGGTCGCCCACAAGCGCGTGGACGAAGCACGCACCGTGTTGCAAATGATGGGGTCGGACGACGCCGCAGGGGAGTTGCACGAAATCGTGCAATCGGTGCACCTCGAACGACTGCAGGAATCCGAGCCTTTGTTCACGCGCAAATATCGCCTGCCAATTTTCCTGGCCATCACCATTGGGATGTTCAATCAGCTCTCGGGGATCAACGCCATTTTGTATTACCTGAATTATATTTTTGAAAAAGCGGGCTTTAGCAAAGTTTCCGGGGATCTGCAAGCGGTGGCCGTGGGGTCGATGAACCTCGTGGCCACGCTGCTGGCCATGACGGTGATCGATAAAATCGGGCGCAAGCCGCTGCTGCTGATCGGCTCGGTGGGCACGGCTCTCTGTTTGTTTGGAGTGTCCGCGATTTTCTTTAGCAACCAGCATCAAGCTGCGCTGGTATGGCTGCTGGTGGCGTACATCGGTTTCTTTGCGATTTCGCAGGGCGCGGTGATCTGGGTATACATCGGAGAAGTGTTTCCGAATCTGGTACGCGCCAAAGGGCAAAGTTTGGGAAGCTCCTCGCACTGGGTTATGAATGCGATCATTTCGCTGACGTTTCCGCTTTTCGCGAAATCTTCGGGGGCGTACCCGTTTGTATTCTTCGGGGCCATGATGGTGCTGCAGTTTTTTGTGGTGCTGTTCGTTTATCCGGAAACCAAGCAGGTTTCGCTAGAACAGATGCAGCAGAAATTGGGGATTGAGTGAGGTGAGGGCAAGAATTAATGGCAGAGATCACGCCGGGCTGGGGCGCAGTAGTGCTGCGCCCGTACTCGTTGGGAGCTTGCCGCTTTGAGCGCGGCTGGGCCGCTGACGCTGGGCGTGGATATTGGCGGAACGAAAATTGCCGCGGGGCTGGTGGATGCGCAAGGGTCGATTTTATTTCAAACGCGGGTGCCGATGTGCGCGCGCGAAGACGCCGCCACCGGCTTCGGGGCCGTCCGGAGCGCCATCGAAGGGGTGTTTGCGGCGCGCCCGGACGCACGCGGTCGGCTGGCGGGAATCGGAATTTGCGCGCCGGGACCGCTCGATCCGCGCACCGGATTGGTACTGAATCCTCCGAACGTGCCGTGTTGGCGGAATTTCCCGCTGGCCGCAGAAGTGCAGCGCGTGTTTAGCGTTGGCGCGAAAATTGATAATGATGCGAATGCCGCGGCGCTCGCCGAAGCGATTTGGGGCTCGGGCGTGGGATTCGGGAATGTGTTTTACGCGGCGCTCGGTACGGGAATCGGCACGGGAATCATTTTTAATCAAAGGATTTATCACGGGCGCACCGGAAGCGCCGCTGAAGGCGGGCATGTCAGCATTGACTACAACGGCCCTCGCTGCGGCTGCGGAAAACGCGGCTGCATTGAGGCACTGTGCTCCGGCCCGGCGATCGCGCTGCGAGCAAGCGCGCGACTCGCGGAGCCGGGGGCGGAGTCCAGAATGCGCGACCTCGCCGGAGGCGACCTGAAAAGGCTGACCGCTGAAAATGTCGCCGAAGCGTTTCACGCCGGTGACGCGATCGCACGCGAGGTCCTGGAAACTACCGCGGACCTTCTGACCGTTTGGCTGGGCAACATGATCGACCTGCTGGAACCGGACGTGGTCATATTCGGCGGGGGTGTAGCGCACCTGATGAGCGAATTCTTCACCCGCATGCGCAGCGAGTTGCCGACGTGGTGCATCAATGCGCGCTGCACGGAAATTCCCGTGGTGTTGGCGAAGTACGGCTCGGATGCAGGAATCGCAGGTGCCGCCGCGCTGTGCAAGCCTTAGGGGTCACGGCGGTCGCAAATTTGGCCGAAGCGTGTGGGAGTCGCCGCTGGGGATCGATGAGTCGCCTCGGGGCAAACCATTACCCCGGCCGGATCAGCGGACCTGAACTACAACCAGTTCTACGCCTCCTTGAAAGCTGGGGGCGATATGAACCGGTCTCCACTCCGGAGATGCCGACCTGTTTTTGAAATACGCTACGAACGCCGTACGCACCCGTAAGCGTTTCTTTTGGGACTTCCAATTCCGTGACGCTTCCTCAAATCCGATTGTCCGTAATTGACCCCAAAACCCACATCATCTTGTGGGCCTTCACCGAACCCGTGCGCCAAGTAACAAGGAAAACCACCAGCGCCCAGAATTTTCAGCGAGCCATGGACACGCTCATGAGCGATATAAAGCGCTGGCCGCCGCCTCCGCCGCGAAGAAGCAGCCTCAAGTCCCTCCATTACCAGAACGACTGGGTGTGTTACGAAACTGAGCACCTAGACCGTTCACTACCTCTCGCGCTATCTCACTTTTGTTATCCTGAATTTCGCAATGATAATTGAGCGACCGCGTGCCAAGCGTTATGGATTTGTTGTCGCGATCGAAATTGTTGATCTGCAATCGGACCTTCGGCTCCACGCTCGAATCACCGATTTGAGCTTGTATGGGTGCGGTGTATCGGCAACAAAACCTTTCCTCGCAGGAACCAGAGTGCGAATAAGAATCGCATATAACGGTGCCAAGTTCGAAGCCATGGGACATGTCACTTACGCCACGGCGGATTCTTATATGGGAAATTCTCTTTGTGCGGGTTGAAACGAAGGATCAGTTCGTGCTGGAAGATGGGTCGCGGAATTGCGCGACAAATAATGTCTCGAGTTACCGTTGGACCGACTAGTTCTGACAGGTGCGGGACAACTGCGTCGGGGCCGTATACTTTTGGAATCAGTCGGGGTGGGGAGCGCTGGCCGATGAACACTTGTTCCGTCTTGAGATAAGTTGAATGGAGCCACGGAAGTGAGAGAGTCCGGCATCAGGTACAGATCAGGATTTAAGTCCTTTTCATTTCCTGATCAGCTTTTCCTCTCGCCTTCAAATACGCCTGCCGGGCGCGCGCTTATTCGGTGTAGGGAACTCTTCGAGCTGAGCGTATGCGTCCTGTCGGAAACATCAACGGTGAGAATCAAAATGCGTCGCCGACACTTCTCAGAGAGAAAGACTTTTTTTGCTTTGAGCCCCGCGGCCCAAAAGCGCTCGGCGACCAGAGCGAGAGAGGACTGCTCGCACGCTAAGTGCAAGTCTCAGTTCGCACCCACCAATAAAGCGACTTCGGCCCAGACCTGCCTCAAGGCATTCTGAGATAAATGTTGCCGATTTTATGCTCACGCAGCAGGTCGTTGAACGCCGCCAGGTCTTTCCCGACGACCTCCTCAAAGTCCTGCGACGCTTTGTCGCTCCGCTGCTTCAACTCTTCCTGAACGGCAGTCTGCTGCGTGGTAGGCGGAAAATCCGCACTGGCGTCGAGTTGGTAGAACAAATACGCGACCTTCTGCAGCAGCATCGGCGCCCAGCGGCAGTCGTCCTGCCCACGGCCGGTGAGCTTGAGTTGCAGCAGCGTTCCCTCGATACCCGTGACCTTCTCCCCCAGCTCGTCCGCGGCTTTACGGACTGGTTTCGAGGCGTCTTCGGTGCCCAGCTCTTTGCCCAACGCAACGAGCTGCGCACGGAGCGACTCGATCTGGTTCACCGTGGCCGCCGTAGCATTCATCTCGTCGTACAGAGCGGTCTGCAGTCGCATTTGCGCCCGAATGTCACTCTCTGAGCCCGCAGAATGGGGATCCTTCAGCACGGTGAGCCTCTGCGTGAAGTTTTCTTCTCCCACACTGAGCGTGACCGTGTAGGTCCCCGGCAGGGCCAGCACCGCTATGCGTGCCAGAGCCGGAGGTTTCCGCCAGCCTTCCGGCCCAAACGGAACATCCGGCGCGTAGAGCGGCGTGGTTCTCACGTGAATCTCCGTGCTACGACCGGAGCGCAGGTCCCACCACACGCGGTTGACCCCCGCCTTCGTTTCGCACGGAGCCGGTTCGGCATCGGGAAGGTCATCCTGCTCTCCGGGCTTCTTGGCCTCACTCGCACCTGGCTTAGGCGCGCGGCATACGATCTCGCGCACTTTCTTGCCGCCAGCGTCGGTGATGGTCAACTTGGCCACGTCCTTCTCTCCCAGGTTGGCCTTGAGATAGAAATTAATGGCCGCGCCGTACGGAGGATTTTTTCCGGTCGTTGGGTCGTACTCGACGGCCGCCGGCTGCGCCACATCCTTAAACCGATACGCGTCGCGCGGCGCAAACAGATGTGCTTTCGCTGCGCCGATCTCCGGAGTGAATTGCTCGAGCGGCGTAATGTCGTCCAGGATCCAGAAGCCGCGCCCGTACGTAGCCACCGCCAGATCGTGGAATCTTTCCTGAACGGTGAGCCAGTAGACCGGCGCGTGCGGCAAGCCGGACTGCAGCGGCTGCCAATTTTTCCCATCGTTAAAGGAAACGTACAGCCCGCCCTCCGTTCCCAGGTAGAGCAGTCCCTTGCGTACCGGATCTTCGCGCACGCAGTGTGCATAGCTCAGCATGTTGTGCGGGATTCCGCCGGTGATCAACGTCCAGGTTTTTCCGTAGTCCGCGGTCTTGTAAACAAACGGATCGCGTAGGTTCACCTGATGGCCGTCAACGGTCAAGTACGCGGTGCCGGCTTCGAATCGCGAGGCTACGATGTTGTCCACCGTGCCCCACTCGGGGAAGCCCGGAAGATTTTTTGTGACGTTGCTCCAGTTTTTTCCGCTGTCGCGCGTCACCTGCACTTGCCCGTCATTGGTACCCACCCAGATCAGGCCCGCCTCTTTAGACGATTCCGTTAGAGCGAAAATCACGCCCGCATATTCGACGCCGATGTTGTCGGGAGTAAGCCCTCCGGACATTTGCTGCCGGATCTTGTCGTTGCGCGTCAGGTCCGGACTGATGATCTGCCAGCTATTGCCACCGTCGGTGGTGACATGCACAAACTGGCTGCCCACATACACCTTGTTGTGATCGTGAGGAGAAATGGCGATAGGAAATTCCCAATTGAAGCGGTATTTCACATCCGCCGCCGGTGTGCCGGCGACATAATCCGGCCAAACTTCGACTTCGCGATTTTGATGGGTACGCTCATCGAAGCGGGTGACGGTGCCGCCGATGCTGCCCGATCCCGTGCCCGTGGACCAGATGATGTTGTTGTCCGCCGGATCGGGCATGGCGAAACCGCTCTCGCCTCCCGCCACCGGGTGCCATGCGCCGCGCGGAATACTGTTACCGAGAAAGCCGCCGAACTGCAGGCTGTTGCTCGGGCCGCGCCACGACGGGCCGTCCTGCCGGTTGCCATAGACGAAGTACGGAATCTGGTCGTCCACCGTGACGTGATACATCTGGGCAATGGGCAGGCTGACGTGGTTCCACGAGGCCCCGCGATCCACAGAAATATTCACGCCACCATCGTTAACGACCGCCATGCGATCGCCGTTCGTGGGATCGATCCACATCTCGTGATTGTCGCCGCCGGGATCGGACGGCATCTTGGTGAGCGTGTGTCCGCCATCGAGCGTCCGTGAAAATGACGCGGAGAAGAAAAACACTTCATTCTCGTTATCCGGTGCAATCTCCGTGCGGGTGTAGTAGTGCGTGCGCCCGCGGAGCTGCCGATCGGAGTTGACCATCTCCCAGTTCTCGCCGCCGTCGTCTGAACGCCAAAGTTGCCCAAGTTGCCCGGCAGCTTCTACTTCCGGGTGCGGGACACCGTCGCCCGTCTCAATCTCCGCATAAACACGATTGGAATCCTTCTTCGCGACGCGCACCGCAATTCTCCCCACGGGAGGACCCGGCAGCCCATGACCCTCCAGCCGCTTCCAGGTCACGCCGCCATCCGTTGACCTAAACAACCCGCTACCGCGCCCGCCGCTGGTTCGCCCCCAGGTGTGAATCTCGATCTGCCACATCCCAGCGAAAAGGATTCGCGGATTGTTGGGATCCATGCCCATGTCAGAGCAGCCTGTCTTCTCGTCGACGAACAGCACTTTCTCCCAGGTCTTCCCGCCGTCACTTGTGCGGAAGACGCCGCGCTCCGGCTGTGGGCCGTAGGCGTGGCCCAGCGCGCACGCCAGCACGACATCTGGATTGCGCGGGTCGATTTCAACCCGACCGATGCGGCCGGTCTTCTCCAATCCCATCAATGACCAGGTTTTCCCTGCGTCTGTGGATTTGTAGATTCCCTGTCCGACAGAAATGTGACTGCGAATAAACGATTCACCGGTTCCCGCCCACACGATGTTCGGATCGCTCGCCGCCACGGCTAGCGAGCCGATGGACGCCACGGGCTCCGAGTCGAAGATGGCACCCCAGTGGATCCCGCCGTCGGAGCTCTTGAAAATACCGCCGGAAGCCGCGCCCACATACCAAATGTTCGGATTCCCTGGCACGCCGGCGACAGACGTCGCGCGGTTCCCTTCCGGGCCGATGTACCGATACTTGAGCTGCCCATAGACGTCCGGACTGATGTTCTGTTGCGCCTGCAACAAACCCGGAGCAACCACCAGCACCACCGCTGCGATCATGGCGACATATTTCGCTTCAACGAACCTCGCACACTTCGACATAGTGAACCTCTCGATCGAATTGGAATTGGGCCGCGGGGATGATACCGATGGCGTAGCAGCAGGTCAATGCCGGCACACGCCCAGTAAATTATCGCAAGAGCGTAGCAAAACGCAGCATCAAACGTTCGACTCGTATAACGGTAAATTCCTGCAGAATTCCCAGCGAAACGTCGTCCCATCGGGTTATTCCCCCCCCGCCCCTGTCGCAGGCGCAAGCTCTGTGATTGCAAACAGGATTTTGATTCCTCCGGGCCAACCGCAGATCGGTTCCTCCGCTGGGTGAAAACACATTCTGCACGTAAAAAGCAAGGGGACACCTTTGCTGACCAGATGAAACTGCACGACCGCATCACGTCCGTTCTACGCGATCCAACGACATTGCGCGCGATCAGCGACGCCATAAACGCCGACGCGGACGTGGAAAGGTCCGCAGAGGGTTTGACGGAGCAAGTGGAGCTACTGGTGTGGCGCGGGCTGATCGTGAACACGGGTGAACAGTTTGCATTTGCTGGAAAGTTCGGCAGCGCGACGTAACGAACAAGAATCAGAGTAGGAATCATGTTTGCACACAACCCCCTCCACGCAGGGGATAGGGATGACAGATGGTAGGCACAGGAAGCCAGCGAGTGATGAGGCGCCGCATACGATCCCAAAGGACGCGACCGTTCTGGCTGCGCCGCGACAGCGCGCGATGCCAGAGCCGCCCGACCTGGAACCGAAAGACACAGCGCGTAGGTGTTCTGAGGCACACCGTAATACCGGATGTGCCCCCGCACCACCGCTTGCAACCACTTGCCCAGTTCGGGGATGGGTTCGTGCATGCGTCGCTGAAGTTCGGCTTTTACCTCGTTCAGCTTCGCTTGCAGTCTTTTGCGTATCGTCTGCCGCAACACAGTAAATCGTCCGTTGCTCCTTTTCTTTACGCAGATGTGCGTAAAGCCCAGGAAGTTGAACGCCTCCGGTTTCCCTTCTCCACGCCACTCCCGTTGGTCGATCGCAAAAGGACCGAACTCCAGCAGTCGCGTTTTCTCGGGATGCAGTTCCAGTTGGAACTTCTTCATTCGTTCCGTAAGTTCCGCCCGAAACTGATCGGCATCCGCTTTGCTGTTGGAGAGACACGAATGAACGTAAATGTGACAAAGCCGACGCAGGAACAGTTGGCCGGACCGGATACAAAGCTCGGGTCATCGCACGGAGGTGAGCCTGAGTGAACGCGGTGCGCGAGTGCCGTCACGGATAACGTTGATGACTATAAGCCGTGGCTTTGGCATTTCGCTGAGTGGTCTACTGCGCGGTGTGGACAGACGCCGCTAAATTATTCTGCACGGGCCGCGAATGTTCCCTCACCCTCCGATATCTAACATCGGTGATATACCAAGCCGCTGGTACGCCGCAAGGATTCCTACAGCAATCGCCGTATCCGTTCATTTTCCACGCAGGAAAAATTGGGCTGGACACGCGCGAAAAGTCCTTGGCTAGTACCCTCCCTCATCGTTGGCCCCTCTCGTAAGTCATTCGTACCACTCATCGTTACAGTTCCGCTCCTTGGCGCAAGAAATGCACCCCAGAATGTCGGGTATTGAACCGTGATTAAGATTCCGCCAAAAGTTCTGGAGGTCGCAAAGTGGGTAATCTCGGGTACGACATCCTCAGAAAAGAATCGCACGGCGGCTTCATTTGGGTCGAGGCAGTAAGAGACCTGTCAAGCGCGCGGCAGCGTGTAATGGACTTGGCCGTTGTCACGCCCGGAGTGTACATTGTTTTTTCTCAGTGGGATGAACAGGTCGTTGCCGAGTTCATGCTGCCCGATAGCGGTTCGGACTCTCCAACCCTTTTGTGCTGATCGTTGACGACCATCCTGCCGTTAGATAAGCGCTTCGCAGCCTGCTCGAAAAATTGTGTTCGGTCGTGCGCATCGAGGCACCAACGGTCTCGACGCTATTGCCAAGACCGGAGTATCCCGCCCGGACCTAGTCATCCTTGATTTGGGCATGCGGGGAATGGATGAATTCGAGACCCGCAGCTTCCCATCTTTATGTTCACTGCTCACGATAGCCCCACCATTGAATCAAAGCGGCGTCGGTGGGAATACGCTCCGTGTTTTCCAAGTACACGGTCTCTCGCGTCGAGCAGGAGCCGGAGTTGATGCGGGTCAAATTAAACTTTCAAGAACGCGCGGACCACCTTCCTCAGCTTCTGCGTGATGTGATTGTACGTTTGCGCTTTTTGGGGGGGGGGGAACGCTCCGATTTCGAAGGCTGCGGGCATTCACGGAGATTTGCGGAATAAGCAGAGCTACACGGTAGCGATGGCAGTGGAGGAAGTCACGTCTGTTGCAGTTGCAGGTCAGCATCTTTACGATGCTGCACAAAAACGTCAGGTGTTTGGGTTTTAGCACGTTGCTTCCAAGTGTTGTGACGATTGCGGACGAAGCGGATGCGCAATTGAAGCAACAGATGCTGCGGTTCATGGCCGCGGACGCCACGAATTGGAATACTTATGGCGATCTTCCGAACGTGCGCTAGGGGTCTGATCCTAGTGGTGAGTGTGCACGAGACTGGTGGAAGAAAGGCGGCGGCTATTGGCCTTCGGTTGGGAGATCGCCCGACAAGCCGAGGATGCTACGAGACAAGTTCGCTGAACTGCCCAATTTGGAACACTGTGCAAATCCAGTGACTATTTAGTCTCGCGCTTCTCTTCTTGTTCTACCAACTTTCGGAATGCGTGCTCAGCTTCGGTGGTCGAGCGATATTCGCCGGATACGTAGTTCTTCCTGACGGTCTCCAGCGTCCGCTGAACTGCTCGGCGGCAAGCGGCGTCCCTGCCAATCTTGAGTTGGCTCGCCAGTCGGTCCAGAAACCCGGTGGCAACCACAGTCTCCAGAGGGTGGACAACTGGGATGTGCGTGTCATGTCCCCGAAACATATCAGGTCCCCTTTTTAGGTTCGATTTGGATAGGCGAGTGCGATAACTGGCTCAACGGTTTTACGTAGCCAAATGGCTGCGCTTCGCGTTGACCGCGCCCTGTCCGTCAGCTTTGGCGCGACTGGGTTCGACTGGAGGTTGATGCAAACCCACCTTTAGTTCTTGCTCTGCCAAGAACCGGTCCACTAAATCGCCGCCGTCAATACCTCCCCGCTCAAGGTAAATTTCGTACGCTCGCCGTGCAATCTGTTGGTGTGGTGACACTTGAGTTAGGTCGGGCATTTTTTCCTCACGTTCGGATACGTCTAACGTCGGTGATATACCAAGGATGCGATGGTATACCTCTTGACGGAATAGCCACCTACAGTGATCGCTGCATATTTGTGGCTGCGGGACCACGTAGGCTTTCAGCTCTTTATGCCGCCTCCTTGTGATTTCTGAATGGTTCCGAATGCGTGGAAAGGTCATAGCTGAAGTTGAAGGGCCCACCTCTCGATAAAGGAGACAGGGTGCCTGTGTTCGGTGGGGCAAGCACCCCGTCCAGATAGCGAGGGTCGGTCTCGCCATTCACGCATGTTGAATAGATGTTAGAACGTTATTGGTAAGGTTCAATACCATGTTCGCTGTATAACTCGGTCAGTTGTTTTCTTGATTCTGGCGGCGTCTTTGCGCCTTTACGTGTTCGAAACGCTATAACGTGCTTCGGACCTTCGTTGGCATCGGCTATTGGTGTCAAGGCCGTCATCGATAAGGCGGACGGAATGAACAAGCAGTTCGCGTGCTTTCGTTCATTGTTACAACCCGCTTCTCCAACGGCCTGACCTGTTCTGCGAAGCCGTCATGACCGTTCCGACGACGATCATTCTCGATGCGAACTCACGCCTTGAAGTCGCCTATGTTGGCGCTTGCCGCCGCGATAATTTGCTTTGAAATGGCCAACAGCTGCTTGCTTCTCTTCGATGGCCGTAGCTTCCTCGAATTGTCTTCGCACGGTTTGAAAATTCGATTGTTTTCTATCCGCTCAATGTCCCGAGCATCCAGTTCGTCGTAGGCCTCCGTAACTATCAAAAACAGCCGGCGTTTGTGCGCCCGATGTCGGCGCTGCGCATCCGCGCAAAGCTCCGCGACCTTTTGTCGAGGGTAAAGAGCAAGCCGCAGGCGCCTAATCGTCAACTGCCCGACCGATTGCCGCTACATACGGTGGCGAGCGCGTCGGCGACTCAAACTTCGACTGGAAGAGAGGAGAAAGTGCATGCAAATGATGGCGAAAAAAACTCGACGCTTGCGATCTGACTGACAGCGATTTTGGCTTTCAGCCCTATTGCCAGCTTCGCGCAAGCTACTACCACGTTCAGCGGTGAAGCCGTGGCTTTGCGAGCAAACGCGCTGGGAGTTTCGCTCGCGCTGTCAGATAGTGGAGCGCTTCCGTCTAGGGGCGGGAATCTGAGTACGTCTCTGGCAAGCCTCAATGTCTTGGGCTTGGCCTCGGCCGACACTCTGAAAAGTACCGCCTCTGGCAGTGGCACTACCAGTCAGTCGCAGTCGTCGGTCGCAAGCCTAAGCCTGTTGGGCGGTCTGGTTACCGCCGATGTCGTGAAGTCGAACTCCAGCGCTACTTGCAGCGGCAGTCAGGCCTCCGTCAGCGGGAATGCCGAGCTCGTCGGCTTGGTCGCCGCGGGTCAATCCATCACCGTATCCAACCCAAACCTCGCCATCTCGTTGCCGGGCGGCATTAGCCTCGTCGTCAACGAGCAGACGAACTCGTCGGGCGGAAACACCGGATCGATGACCGTCAATGCGCTGCACGTCAAGGGACCAACTATCGACATCATCGTCGCTTCCGCCCAGTCCGGTATCACTTGCTCGTGATAATTCTCGTTTCGGGACACGGCTTCAATGCCGTGCCCCACAAGTGTTCACGAGAAAAGTATAATCCCTGTCCCTGCCCCATTCCTTCTGCCCGAGGAAACTTATGTCGGTCGGATTTCCCAACAGTGTGGCAAGAAGTCCAAGGCTCCTATGAAATAAACATTGACGATAATTATGGCAGAAGTGCGTGGGAGTCGAACCCACCACTCCCACGAAAACAAAGGTCTTGGCCACCGCGTCCGCGTGAAATCGGGTGGCATGAAGCCCTGTATGATTTTTCCATTCGTCTCCGCGAACGATTGGCCGCGCAGTCTCGCCCCAATCAAAGCGGTTGAGAATGTAGGGTTATCCATCACTCCAACGGGTTTCACCACTTACGTGATTTGTTGCTGTCCCGTGCTACGTTTCGTCTGATTTTCTGGCCGCAATATCCCAAATCCCCACGTCTTTTTCTGACCTCTGATCCACGCGGCCTGATTTGCATTTCCGAAATTTGTGCCGTGCTCGTGCTGGCCGATCTGGTTTGCCGTCGCATGGGGCCGGATGCCGAGGCTGGGGGCTGGACCCCACGGTACCGCTAGCTGCTGGACTGCTTGGGCCCGGCGCTTTTTCCCAACGAAATGGGAGTCCGTAGGGGGTCCGACAGACGGCTTTTGTTCAACGTGATATATCTCGCGGGATAACATCTGTGTTATACGCATTTAAGAGAGGACGGCCCCATGTTCCCCCAATTAGATATTTTTAAGCTTGAGAACGACGGAAGTCTGGTGTGGAAAAAAACGGCTGAGAATTTGCAGGATGCCAAGGTAACCGTCAAAGGTTTGGCAACGGCTTCACCCGGTGACTATGTGGTTTTTAGCCAGCGGACGGGTCACAAGACAATCGTGCACGAACGTTCAACCCAGCGAAGGTAGCAAAGGTTTGGATATTGCAGGTGGTATATATCGAAGAGGCCGGACCCACATGAGCGAACTAGATATTTTTAAGATGGAGAACGATGGAAGAATAGTTTGGAAGGGGACGGCGGAAAATATGGAGGTTGCCAAACTGTCCGTTAAAACTCTCGCAGGTACTTCGCCCGGCGACTACATGATTTTCTGCCAAGACACTGGGGAAAAGACCATCGTCAAGAATGAGTCCGGCACGTAGGCAGGTTGTTTTGCCTGAATTTTCCCACAGCCACGATGTTGGGGGTTCGGTATGGGATCGAACAGACGCCCTGCTGTTCAATCTTCTACATCCGCTGGTATCACATTTGTGGTATAGTGGGTATACCTAGATAGCCCCTCCTGAAAGGCATCCAGCCTATGATTGAACCCTTGGATGTGTTTATCAAGATGGAAAGCGGAGCTTACGTATGGAAGGCGTCTGTGGCTAGTTTGCAGGCCGCGAATTCAATGGTGGAGCAACTTGCAACTGCGTCCCCCGGCGAGTACATGATCTTCAACCAAGCCACCAACGAAAAAATCGTAGTCATGCGCGATACTTCAACACACTGACGTTAGGTATCATCGGCTCGATTCATGTCACTCGATGTTCGAGCGTAAACTGATCCCGCTCCCGCCCACGCTTCGATAGCAGCAAACATGCGGTTCCCGGCGCACACGTCGGGCGGGTCCTACTGTTTGAGCCCCGGCGTACCTCAGTATTACGAAGCGGGAGCACGCCGCCAATCCATCCAACGGACACAATTTCCGCCTGCGAGCCTGTCCACAGGGGCAGGTAACTTTCAAAGGCCAGTGTCCGCGACTCCGTTCAGGCTTCCGTGTCTTATCGGTAGAGTAGAAGTGGGCCACGAAGTTCCTAACAGGAGACCAAAAATGCTGAATACTTTCGTTCGACGTAGCCTGCTCGGTATTGCTCTTGCGGGTCTGATAGTCACGGGTGCCGCACAGGCGCAGAACAAGGATGCGGCTAAAGACGCTGCAAAGGCCGAGAAGGACGCGACCAAAGACGCGGCTAAGGCTCAGAAGGATGCAACCAAGGATGCAGCTAACGCTCAGAAGGATGCGGCCAAGGACGCCAAAATAAAGAAAGACAAAGACCGCGATCCGAACGCGAGCACCAATAAGACCAAGGGCAAGCATCTAGCCAAGGGTCACAGCCACTAAAGCATTGGAGTTGACGTTTGAAACCAAAGGGCCGCTTCGGTATAAACCGGAACGGCCCTTTTTGTTCTTGGAAGAGATTGGTGAAACGGCGGCGTGCGACTACGCGGCGAGTTTTCTACGGATCACCCCTGCAAAACCAAGCAGCCCCGTTCCTAAGAGGAGCAAAGTGTTCGGCTCGGGGACAGCAGAGGGCGGCGTAGTGAGTTTTGCCGCTGAATCTATGGTGACGTTCTCCCCGAATAGCTCCCCGGCAAAGGTCAGTTGGTTGTGGACGCGGATGTCGCATTCCGGGGCAAGAAGAATTCCAGAAAAAACGCTCGTACTCTTGTTGATTTCAGCGACAGACGAGCACGAATCGGTGATGTTGAAAATCAGTTGGTCCGCGTTGCTAAAACCGGACATCTCTAACAATGTCGGCCCTGTCAAATCTTTTTTGAGCGCACTTCTCCATCCACTCCTGAGAGTGGTCTTGTTCGTTTTCTTTGACCTCTGCATCAACGACCACGGCTCGTTCGTAATCTGTCGGGCGGATTCAGTCCGACCCAAACATCTCTCCGATCAAAACTTCGACCATGATTACTACTTCAAACTCCCTTTTCA
>Ga0137398_10000129_pt1 | contig 22253 bp, 16 predicted proteins | sample czorhiz216metaG_FD_106659 | JGI IMG/M metagenome (GOLD analysis project Ga0137398, IMG submission 106659) | Vadose zone soil microbial communities from Angelo Coast Range Reserve, California, USA - czorhiz2.16 metaG | ecosystem: Environmental > Terrestrial > Soil > Vadose zone | place: USA...
CGGCGTCGTTCCGCCTGAAGGTTTCTGCCCCAATCCTGCGGCTAAGTCCAACTCGCAGCAAGCCCCGCAATCGTTGTCCCAACTGGCCCGCGGGCCGTCCGTGGCGGCCAACCTCCCTTGCAATGAATCGTGCGCATCTCCTCTTTTTCCCAAAGAGTAAGATATCCACCGAGGGCCATTTGCGCTGAAGAAACGCTTGTTGCACTTTCTGTTTGCTGCGACCCCGCCCCATGTATCGTTAGCAGGGGGTCCAAAGAGAGGCTTCGAACCGCCGTGAAAAAGTTGCGCTTTTTGGTTTCCCTGACGACGAGCGACAATGACTACCAGATCGAACAGGCGCTATCCGCCGAGCAGATGGCCCGCAGACTGGGCACGGAAGTCCAAATTGTTTATGCGGATAACGACGCGATTACGCAGAGCACCCAGATCCTGAAAGCCATCCAGGCTGTTGAGGATAAGAGGCCGGATGCTGTTGTTTTTGAGCCTGTCGGTGGCACCGCTTTACCCCAAGTCGCCCGGGCGGCCGCATCCGCCGGTATCGGTTGGGCCGTGCTGAATCGCGACGCCGCCTACATCCCGGAATTGCGCAAATCATCGTCTGCTCCTGTTTTCGGCGTGAGCTCCAACCATTTCGAAATTGGCCGGATTCAGGGCCGTCAATTTGCCGCTCTGCTGCCCCATGGCGGCGCGATCCTCTATATTCAAGGGCCGGCGGAGAACTCCGCGGCCAAAGAGCGCGCCTTGGGGATGCAGGAGACGAAACCGTCCAATATTCACGTCACCGTGCTCAGAGCGCAATGGACCGAGGAGAGCGCTCAGCGAGCCCTCCGTTCTTGGCTGAAACTGAGTACCTCGCAAAGGGCAGCCGTGGATTTGGTTGGCGCGCAGGATGATTCCATGGCCGTCGGGGCCAGGAAGGCCTTTGAAGAATTGGCGAACGAATCGGAGCGCGAACGCTGGCTGAAACTGCCCTTTACCGGCTGTGACGGCTTGCCCAAGACCGGCCAATCCTGGGTGCGCACCGGGCTCTTGGCCGCGACCATCTATGTTCCTCCCAATACCGGGCAGGCCATCGAGATGCTCGTCCAGGCATTGCAGCACAAGAATCCACAGCCGGAGCGCGCGCTGACCGTTGCTGTTTCCATCCCCTCGCTGGCAGAGTTAAAGCCTCGCTAACCGCAAGCCCTGGTCTCTCACTCCTTGCCTGCCCGCGCTTTCTGGGTTCCAGATGAATTCCCTTAGAAGAACGATTTACTTGCTTGTCCGGAGCGTGCGTCGTCGTATAATGCGTCGGACTCGCTGGTGCTTACTCTAATGCTGCGTTCATCGAGGAGACGCGCATGAAGAAACAACCCAAGGACTCCGCCATCGGTCGGAGAGAGTTTCTGGCTGCCACGGGCGGTCTGCTCGCGGCTGCAGTCCCCGGGGGTGAAACAATCGCACATGCGGCAAATTCCGAAGCCTCGCTTTTAGGCTTTCCCGCAGCCAAGGCTTCCGGTAGCTTGCGCAAGATTCCTATCGGCGTGTTTGATCCGGTCTATGACCATCTCTCCCTCGACACCATGCTGGACAAGATCACCACCCTTGGTCTCGAAGCCATGGAGATCGGCACAGGAGGCTATCCGAACAATCGTCATTGTCCTCTCGATGAACTTATCGCCGACCGCAGCAAAGCCAAAGCCTGGCAGAAAAAATTCGAAGACCGCGGAATTCGCGTCGCCACTCTCAGTTGTCATGGCAACCCCATTCATCCCGATCCCAAGCATGCCCAGAAAGACATCGATACCTTCCGCAAGACGGTCCTCCTCGCCGAAATCCTCGACGTAAAGGTCATCGTCGGTTTTTCCGGCTGTCCGGGCGGTACTCCGCAGGATACCCAGCCGAATTGGATCACCTATCGCTGGCCCCCCGAATACGCTCACATGCAGGACTGGCAGTGGAAAGAAAAAGTCATCCCCTATTGGAAGGAAGCAGCCAAATACGCGCGCGATCATGGCGTCAAACGTCTTGCTTTCGAAATGCATCCGAACTTTGTTGTCTATAATCCCGGAACATTGATGAAACTCCGCGAGGCCGTCGGCGAAGAAATTGGCGCGAACTGCGATTTGAGCCATCTCTTCTGGCAGGGCTGCGATGCGGTCGAAGTCATCCACTTTCTCGGTAAACAGGGCGCTCTTTTCCACGCGCATATGAAAGACACCGTTTTCTTTCCAGAGAACGTCAATAAGTATGGAGTGCTGAACTTTGCGTTTGAAACCAGCGAACTTGACCTAGCCTCGGAGACGTTCCGCGCTGTCGGCTATGGCCACAGCGCCAGTCTTTGGAAGTCGATCGTCAAGGCTTATATGGACGTCGGCTTCGAAGGCATTCTCAGCATTGAAAATGAAGACCCTATTCTCGCCGGAGAAGTCGGGGTCGAACGCGCCGCTTACGTTTTGAAAAACGTGCGCAAAGAACTTTTGGGTGAATGACCCGGGTTGCCGTGCGAGTTTTTTAACACGCGCGCCCTTCGTGCTGAGGCGTTCGAATCGTGCAGTAAAGTCAGGGAGGAATTATGCAGCGGCGTGAAGCGTTGAGGTTGCTCATGGCTGGGGGTGTTTTGCCCGCACTGCCCACGAATCTTTTTGCTTTTTTCCAGGGAGCGCACCCCGCATCCGGATACACGCTGCGCACGCTCAACCCGCACCAGAACGACACGGTTGTCGCGATGATCGATCAGATCATTCCCGCAACGGATACTCCCGGCGCCAAAGGTGCGCGCGTCAATGAATTCATTGACGTCATCCTCACAGAATGGGCCGACGCCGAAGAACGCAGGAATTTTCTCGACGGTCTCGCCGGAGTGGACAAACAAACTAACGACCTCTTCGGAAAGAATTTCGTGGATGCTTCGCCCGCCCAGCAAGTCACATTGCTCCGTTCCATGGACGAATCCGTCGCCGCGCAACGCACTCGCAGGATGCGCCATGGCAACACCATCCCGGAAGAGCGCGATAAACAGTTGCGCGGCGAATTTTTCAACGTCTTTAAAGGCATCACCGTTCACGGATACTACACTTCCGAGATCGGCTTCTCACAAGAATTGAATCTGCAAATCATTCCGGGCGCGCACCATGGCTGCGTGCCTTTGCCCGCAGAGAAAAAGGCATAGGGGAGATCCACATGGCTACCAATACTTACGACGCCATCGTCGTCGGCTCGGGTATCACCGGCGGCTGGGCGGCAAAAGAGCTCACCGAAAAAGGTCTGAACACTCTCGTGCTCGAAGCGGGGCGCTCCATCGTTCCGGAGCAGGATTACGTCGAGCACGTTCCCATCTATGACCTGAAATACCGCGGCTGGGATGACCGCGCCGAACGCCAGCGCACGCAACCTATCCAGCGCGAGGTTTATTACGCTTGCGATGAGTACTCCAACAAATTTTTCGTCAGCGATAAGGAAAATCCTTATACCTACGATCCCGGCAAAAAGTTTTCGTGGATTCGCGGCCGCCAGGTCGGCGGAAAATCCATCACTTGGGGGCGCCAGAGTTATCGCTGGAGCGATCTCGATTTCGAAGCGAATTCGAAAGACGGAATCGCCGTGGATTGGCCGATCCGCTATGCGGACGTTGCGCCGTGGTACGACTACGTGGAAGAGTTCGCCGGCATCAGCGGCCAGGCCGAAGGCTTGCCGCAATTACCCGACGGCAAATTTCTCCCGCCCATGGAAATGACCTGCGTCGAACAGGATTTCCGCGCCGCGCTCGCGAAAAATTTCGATGATCGCATCATGACCATCGGCCGCTCGGCCGTGCTCACGCGCGTCCACAAGGGCCGCGCTGCCTGCCACTACTGCGGCGTTTGCCACCGCGGCTGCATCACGCAATCGTATTTCAGCAGCCTGAATTCCACTCTTCCCGCCGCGCAAAAAACCGGCCGGTTCACCATTCGCCCGTACAGTGTTGTGCACAGCATGGTCTTCGATCCGCAAACGCGCCGCGTCAGCGGCGTTCGCGTGATTGACGCGCAAACCAAAAACGCGCTGGAATTCAAGGCGCGCGTCTTTTTCGTTTGCGCTTCCACGCTCGAATCCACGCGCATTCTGCTGAATTCCGCAACGCCGGAATTTCCCGACGGCCTCGCCAACTCCAGCGGCGAACTCGGCCACAACCTGATGGATCACCACATGGGCGCGGGCGCCGGCGGTGAAATGCCGGGTCATGAAGACAAAATGCCTTTTGGCAACCGCCCCAACGGCATCTACATCCCTCGGTTCCGCAACGTCAAAACAAAGCAAAAAGAATTTATCCGCGGCTATGGCTACCAGGGCGGAGGAAGCCGCGACGGCTTGTCAGCAGCAGCCTCCCGTGCCGGAATCGGCGTGGACTTCAAAAACTCTCTCAAGATGCCAGGCCCCTGGCGCATGGGAATTGGCGGATTCGGCGAGTGCTTGCCCTACCACAGCAATTACGTGGAAGTGGATAAAGAAAAGCTCGACGCCTGGGGGATCCCCACTTTGCAGATTCACTTTGAGTGGCGCGATAACGAACACGCCATGTCGAAAGACATTGCAGTGCAGGCCGCGGAAATGCTCGCGGCGGCCGGCGGCAAGGAAATTTTTGTCTATCAGGAAATTTCCACGCCCGGTCTTGGAATTCACGAAATGGGCACCGCGCGGATGGGCCGCGATCCCAAAACGTCTGTTTTGAACGAGCACAATCAGGCCCATGACGCGAAGAATCTCTTCCTGCCGGATGGCGCGTGCATGACCTCCGCATCGTGCGTGAACCCTTCGCTCACGTATATGGCGTTGACGGCGCGCGCTTGCGATTTCGCGGTTTCCGAAATCAAGAAGAACAATCTGTAGGGAGATAGCATCGCATGGCTCAAGTGACCCGTTCTCCAAAGCAGTACGACGTTTGCATTATCGGCTCCGGCGCCGGCGGCGGCATGGCGGCAAAAGTTCTCACCGAAGGCGGCCTCAATTGCGTGCTGCTCGAAGCCGGGCCAAACCTAAATCCCGAAAAAGATTTCAAGATGCTCATGTGGCCGTACGAATCGCCGCACCGCGGCGCGGGTGTGGGCGGCCACGCCCGCGAAAATTTTGGCGAGTTCCTCGCGCCCAACGGGGCCTGGCAGATTGAGGGCGAGCCTTATACTTCGGCGCCGGGCGCGAATTTCCAGTGGTTTCGTTCGCGCATCGTCGGCGGCCGCACCAACCACTGGGGCCGCATCGCGCTCCGCTTCGCTCCCATCGATTTCAAGTCGGCAACGCGCGATGGCCTCGGCGACGATTGGCCCATCACCTACGAAGACCTCGCGCCATACTACGACAAGACCGAAGCTTACATCGGCGTCTTCGGAACGAAAGAAAACGTTTCAAGCGCGCCCGACGGCGTCTTCCTTCCTCCTCCCAAACCGCGTTGCACCGAATTGATGGTCAAGAAGGCCTGCGACAAGCTCAACATCATCTGCATTCCCTCGCGCCTCGCGATCATCACGCGCTCGCTCAATGGCCGCCTGCCTTGCCACTATTGCGGCCAGTGCGGCCGCGGCTGCATCACGGCATCAAATTTCAGCTCCAGCCAGGTTCTGCTGCCCCCGGCGATGAAAACGGGAAAGCTGACGCTGATTACCGGCGCGATGGCCCGCGAAATTCTCGTCGGCAAAGAAGGCAAAGCGGAAGGTGTCTCCTACGTTGATAAAACGACGCGCACGGAAAAACGAATCGGCGCGCGCGCCGTCGTGGTGGCCGCCAGCGCCTGCGAATCCGCTCGGCTGCTGCTGAACTCCAAATCCTCCGCCTTTCCAGGCGGCATCGCCAACTCTTCCGGGACGGTCGGCAGATATCTCACCGACTCCGTCGGGAGCGCCGGTTCTGGCTACTTCCCGCAGTTGGAGAAGACACCGCCCCACAATCACGATGGCGTCGGCGGAATGCACATGTACATGCCCTGGTGGAAATTCGACCGCAAGAATGATTTTCCCCGCGGCTATCACATCGAATTTGGCGGCGGACGCGAAATGCCCGGCGTCGGCATGTTCCATGGCTTGTGTCACGATGAAGAAGGCTATGGCGCCCTTTTGAAGCAGCGCGCCCGCCAGGTCTACGGCACGCACATCGGCTTCGCCGGCCGCGGCGAGATGCTTCCCAATCCGGACACCTACTGCGAGATCGATCCCGACGTCGTCGATCAGTGGGGCATCCCCGCTTTGCGCTTCCACTTCAAGTGGTCGGATTACGAGCTGCTCCAGGCCAAGGACATGCAGGAGACGTTTCGCGCCATCGTCGAGACCATGGGCGGCGAATATAGGACCAAAACTTCCATCCACGGCCAGTATCCCTTCGGGATTGAAGAAGGCGGCAAGATTATTCACGAGGTGGGCACCGCGCGTATGGGCGCCGATCCGAAAACCTCCGTGCTCAATGGCTTCTGCCAGGCGCACGATGTGAAGAATCTGTTCGTCACCGATGGCGCGCCGCTGGTCACCAACCCAGACAAGAATCCGACGCTCACGATCATGGCGCTCTCCTGGCGCACCTCCGAATATCTTCTCGACGAAGCCAAGAAAGGCAACCTCTAGTATGCCGCGCGTAAGTGCATTGCCGCAGGTCTGTAGGGGCGGGGCTTGCCCCGCCCGTCTGGTTCTTTTCTCCGTCTTCTCCGTGATCTCTGTGTCCTCCGTGAACTCTGTGTTAAATCCTTCCGTTCTTTGTCGTGAGGCCCACCATGACGAATGAAAGTATAAGCAGGCGCGACATATTAAGGACGCTGGCTCTGGGCGCAGCCGGCGGCTCCGTACTACAGGTCATCCCCGCGGAAGCCGCCGAGTACATCCACCAGATGTTGCACAAGGAGAAAGCAGTAGCCCCGGCGGGGAAGTACGCTCCCAAATATTTTTCCGCCTCGCAGTACGCGGCGGTGACGTTCCTGTGCGACGCCATCATTCCGAAAGACGAAAAATCCGGCGGCGCAGTCGAGGCCGGCGCGCCGGAATTCATCGATCTGCTCACCAGCGAAAACCCCGAATATCAATTGAAGCTCGGCGGCGGCCTCTTCTGGCTCGATGCCGCTTGCACGGATCGTTACGGCAATGTCTTTATGGAGTGCACTCCGGAGCAGAAAAAAGAAATCATGGACCTCATCGCCTTCCGCAAAATCGTCAAACAGGATGCCTCGCTCAGCCAGGGTGTGGCCTTCTTTGCGTTTCTGCGCAATCTCACCACCGACGGCTTCTACACCAGCAAAATCGGCATCGCCGACCTTCAATATATAGGTAACACCTCCCTGCGCGATTTCCCCGGCTGCCCGACCCTGCCGGAATCCTGATCCGTCTTGTTGGGCCCGCCTTCTTAGGTGGGCCACTCAATCTGCCCCAATTAGACTCTAGGAGAGTCAATTGGGTCGCCGGAAATCTCAACGTTGGGCAACCGTCCAATGATTCCCTCGCTCTCTCCTCGGAACTCCTCCCCGAGCTTTCCGAGTTCAACTCCGCCGTCGACATCAACCAGTTCCTCGCCCGGCTCCTTGTCCTCGTCGCCAAGGGCCGCGTGTCCCCGCGCCGTGCCTCCGTCCTGGCCTACGTCACCAACCAGCTCCCACACTCCCACCGCGCCATCACCCTCGATAACCTCACCCGGCCCCAACAAGCAACCCCGCTCTTCGACTTTAGCGACTGGCCCGATCCCGTGGACGGCTCTGGCATTAAGGGCCCAGCCGTCTTTCCTAGTGCCGCCGAAGCAGCCCAAGGCCCGATCTCCCCGGTCCGGAACACCATCCCACGAGAAAGCCTTCCTGACCACCAGAGTGAACGCGCACGCGACGGTGCACCGCGCTGATCACCAGTCGGACACCTTAGTCGAAGATGCCATGATCGCCGCGACTGCCCGGGTCCACGGCCTCACGGTGGCCACCCGCAACGAACGCGATTTCACGGAGCTTGGCGTGGCGCTCCTGAACCCTTTCGTAGCAAATGGATAACGCGGATTCTAAAGTGGCGCGGGGCGGTGGGAATGAAGAGGCAAGTGGGGAGGTGGGGCGCAGCGTGCTGCGCCCCTACAAGAAGATTGCAAAATTAGGATTTGATTTGGTTGGAGGCGGCGTCCCAGGTGACGGCGGCGTGGCGGAAGTAGGATTCGTTGGCCATGTGGCAGGCTAGCGCCGCATGGTGGCCGAACACGGCGTCCTCGGTTACCTGTTGGCGATTCCTTACGCCCTGGAAGTACTTCCAGAGATGCGGTTTTTCCTCGTCCCAGGAGACGCCGCGATAAGTGAACCCTTCGGTGACGGGTTCCTTGCCGGGCTTGGGGTCATGATCCTCGTGCCATTTCTTGAGATAGGCATCGCGCATGGCGTGCGGATAGCTGTAAGTGTAATAACTCGGGGAATCGTCTTCACCGGATTGCGGGAAATAAGTGATGGCGGTTTCCGTGACTTCGAGGATTCCCTTCGAGCCCTGGAAGCGGTAGATTTCCGGCGTATCGCAGCCGAGATTCAGGCGCAGATAAACCGGCGCCCGGCCGTAATCGAACAGGGTGCAGTGAACGTCGGGCATATTGCGTCCGTCCTTGAAGCGCAGAATGTCGCCGAGAGCCATGGCGCGCTTGGGCGGCTCGTTCCAGCCGAGCATGTAGTTCATGCCGCTGACGAGGTGCACGAGCAAATCGCCGGCGACGCCGGTGCCGTATTCTCTCCAGCAGCGCCAGCGCGCGAAGATGTTGGGATTGAACGGCACTTTGGGCACGGTGCCTTGCCAGGTGTCCCAGTCGAGATTTTCCGGGGAGAGATCGGGTGGCGGCGGATATTCCCAGGCGCCGTTGGGATCGTTGCGGCCGAGCGAACCTTCCACGAGCGTGAGTGTGCCGACGATACCGGAGGCGAGAAGCTCCTTGGCCTTTGTGCAGATGACCGAACTGACCCGCTGCGAACCGATCTGCACGATGCGGCCGGTTTTTTGCGCGGCGGCGACCATGGCCACGCCGTCGGCGGCGGAGTGCGACATCGGCTTTTCGCAGTAGATGTCTTTTCCCGCGTTGACGGCGTCGACCACCACTTGCTTGTGCCAATGATCGGGAACGGCGGCGATGAGGCAGTCGATTTCTTTGTTTTCGAGGAGCTCTTTGTAGCGGCGGGTGGTGGGGATTTTCTTGCCGACAATTTCCTGGGCGAGCGTGTGGCGGCCGTCGTAGAGATCGCAAGCGGCGACGCATTCGACGCCCGGCAATTGGATGGCATTGGTAAGCAAGCCGGAGCCCTGCATGCCGATGCCGATGATGCCGAAGCGCAGTCGGTCGCTTGGTGCGGTCGATTGCAGCGGCAAAGGGATATGCTCCGGCTCAAGAAAAATTGCCGGCGAAGCCGCGAGCGCGCCAGCAGCGCCGGCGGTGCGATGGAGGAATTGACGGCGGGAAAGATCTTTTTTCATGGTGCGCTCCTGAAGAAAGTTAAATGTTGAAAGTTCAAAGTTAAAAAAAACAAAGATCAGTAATCAGATATCAGACCAAAGGACATCGAGCCCGGAACTCTGAACCAAAAACTGAGAATTCGAAATTACTTCAGCGGCTGGACGCTGACCTCTTTGAAAAATACAATATCGTTGTCGCTGTGATTCTGCAGGCCGATGTAGCCCTCGTTGGGGCGAGCGCCATGCTGCGGCTCGAAATTGAATTTGCGCTCCGGGACGGGCTGGCCTTCGGTGTAGTCGGTGACGGTGACATCGTTGAGCACGACGGTGGTGCGCGGGCCGTCGAGCGTGATGACCATGGTGTTCCATTCGGGCCCGGGCTTGCCGGGTTTGGCGAGCGGCTTGGTCAGCGAATAGAGTGTGCCGGTGATGTGATATTCGTCTTCGTTGGACGTTTCGGGATGGTTGTCAATCTGCACTTCGTAGCCGTAGTGGACGGGCATCCATTCCTCGCGTGGTTCGAGGGGGATGCGAATGAAGACTCCGGAATTATCGTTGAAGTCGCGCATCTTGTAGACCACGCGAATGCGGCAATTGGAGAGCTTGCCTCCGGTCCAGTAGAGAAGACCCATGCCGCCGTGCGTGCGAATGAGGCCGTCTTCGACCGTCATGTTGCCGGGGCCGACGTGTTTCCAACCGGTGAGATCCTTGCCATTGAATAGCGGCTTCCAGGCGGGAGCTTGCGGCCGCGCGGTGGCGAACGCGATTAGAGCCGAGAAGGCAGCGACGGTCAGCATCGGTATCCATTTGCGCGGAGTCATGGCGCGTTTCTCCTCGGAATGATCAAGCCGAGCAGGGGCGCTCCGGCCCGGTCGGAGCGCCCCTGCAAAGAAAAATCAAAACTGCAGGTTATGAAGATAGTCGTAACTGATTTTTATGTCGTCGAAGGCTGATTTGGGATCGTCGTTTTCCACGAAATAGTGCTGGATGCCCGCTTTTGCTGAGTGCGCGAAAAGATTTTTCCAGTCGATGGAACCTTTGCCGACATCGGCCATGCGGCCGCCAAATTTGACGGACTGGCCCATCGCTCCCTGGTACGCACTCGGCGTAGAGGCGTCCTTCACCCAGTCTTTTACGTGAACGAGCGGGAAACGCCCGGGATACTTTTCGAAATAGGCCAGAGGATCCTTGCCGGCCACGCTGATCCAGCAAAGGTCCATTTCCATTTTGACGAGTTTCGGATCCGTTTCGGCGAGGAGAAAATCGTAAGGGAGTTTGCCGCCGAGCGATTCGGCGGGATCGAATTCGAATGAGTGATTGTGATAGCCGAACTGGATGCCGGCTTTTTTGCTGGCTTCGCCGGCGCGATTGAAGAGGTCCGCGGCGCGCTTCCAGCCGCCGGATTCTACGCGCTGTTTTTCGTCGATCCAAGGGCAAATGATGTAGCTATGGCCGACTATTTTCGCGGCTTCGAGAGTCTCCGGCCACTTTTTCTCGACGACATCGTAGCCCACGTGGCACGAAGGCGAGGCAAGGCTATTCTTGTCAAGGATCGCGCGGACGTCTTTCGGAGAGTGGTCGAAGTAGCCGGCGAATTCGACTTCCTTGTAGCCGGTGGCAGCGACTTTTGCGATGGTGCCTTCGAAGTCGGTTTTCATGGCGTCGCGTACGGTGTACAGCTGCAGGCCGACGCGGTCGATGTGATGTGCGGCGTCCGCTGCCCAGGATGGTCTGGCGGCAGCGAGAGTTGCTGCAACGGATGTACCGATAAATGTGCGTCGATTCATGGGCGGCATTTTACTCCTTCTGGGAGGAAAGGGAACAGAGATTCGTTGAGAGAAGAAGGGCGGCGTCGAAGGAAACGCCGCCCTTCTGGTCATGGCTTAGGTTAGAAATAAAACCGCAGACCGAGCTGCATGCGGCGGCCATCGTGCGTGTTGGTCAGGTGCAGGAAGCTGCTCGGGCCAAGATCTGCGTTGACCTGATTGAACTGCGTGTGATTGAAGAGGTTAAAGTTTTCCCAGCGGAAGTCGAATCCGGTCTTCTCATTAATCGGGAACTTCTTGAAGAGGCCGAAGTCGAAATTGAGGCGTCCAGGTAATGTCAGGGTGTTGCGCCCGACAGTGCCGAACGTGAGTCCCGTGGGGACAGCGAAAGCTGCTGGGTTGTACGCGAGCGGCCCACGCTCGCTTGGATCCTGATTTGGGGAAAACCCGGAACGTGGATTGCCCACCAAATCAGGCCGGGAGCCGGTTCCTGTGCCATTACCCACGCCAGCGTTGTCGCCGAAAGCATTCAAGCCATTGGTCGTTACGCTGAAGGGCGTCCCAGTCTGGGCGACGGTTATGCCCGAGATCTGCCAACCGCCCAGGAGCGCATGGGAGAACCCAGTGCCCTTGAAAAACGGGAGGCCGTAGACGTAGCTGATTGCGAGGTTGTGGCGCAGGTCGAAATTCGAACTGGCCCGATTGGTGGCAAAGTTGTAGGCATTGACGAACGCGGTGTCGCTGCGGTCGGAGGAATCGTCTATCGAATGGCTGTAGGTGTAGGCCACACTCAATGTCAGATCGCCAACGGTGCGTTGCGCTCCGACCTGCAAGGAATGATAGATCGAATTCGCGGCGTCCCTTAGAGTGTTGATGTTGTTGAAGCCGGGGAATGCGGTACGAACCGAAGCGACGCTGGTAACAGTCCCGCAAGCAACCGCAAGGTTAAGAGCCACTTGACCGGAGACTGGCGCGCCATTTACCGAGCCACCGGCAAGGGTAGAGTCAGGACAGACGGTGTTGATGGCGTGACCTACCAGATTTGGGTCATTTGCATTGTCGGCAGTAACGATAGGTTCGCCCTTGGAGTAGGGATTTGCCGACGCGGGCACGGGCAGAAGCTGGTTGGCGTTGCTGAGCAGGGTCAGATGCGTGCCTTTGCTTCCGACGTACGCGGCCGACAGCACAAAGTGGTAAGGCAGTTCTTTCTGGACGTTCAAGTTCCACTGCTGAACGTAAGGCCAAATGGCCTTGTTCGGGATGGAAACGACCGTAAGTGGAAAGAATGGAATTGCTCCACCATTCGCACCGATGCATGCGTAACCGCCATTGGGCCCAGCGAGACACCCGTTACGCCCGACAACAACGTTAGACTGCGTGGCTGTCAGCACAAGCGGCGCTGAGCCTTCGAGCGATTCGGTGTTGCCTTCGTTCCCATTGGTGTGCTCGTAGAAGATCCCGTAGCCACCGCGGATGGCCGTCTTGCCGTCTCCCTTAGGATCAAAAGCGAATCCAATCCGTGGTGCCGGATTGAAGAGGTGGCCTTTCAGGCAGCCGGCGTTGGAGGAAGATCCGACGCTAACGGTGGGGAAATTTGATCCCGGCACCAGAGGAAATGTCCCTCCCTTTCCTCCACACTGAACGAAGCCGTTGAGGGGATTGGCAGTGTTCCCGGCGTTTTGCTGGAGAGAGCCATCGTTGGGATCGAAAACAGGCGAGTTGGCTGGATTGAAAGCGCTAGGTTCAAAGTTGAAGGCCTGCTGGTAGCGTTCGCGGTATGTTCCGAACATACTGACGCGCAAGCCGAGATTCAGGGTAAGCCGCTTGTTGATGCGCCAGTCGTCCTGAAAGTAAGGCTCGACGTTCTTGTAGCGGTCGTAATATTGCTTTTCAGCGGTCCACTGCTGGTAACTCGCGACATTTCCCAACAGCAAGTCGGCGAAGGCATTGCCCGTGGTGACAAGTTTGTCGCTGGTGTCAAAATTCAGAATGCCCTGTACGTTAGGAGAGTTGGCCTCGTTCTTCTGCGCGAACACGACGTAAGCGCCGAATTGCAAGGCATGGGTACCGAGAACTTTGGTCACGTTGTCGCGATACGTGTACGTGGGGTTGGCGTTATGCCACGGGAAATACCCGCTATCTTGGCCGAAGCCTCCGCCATAGGCCGCGTTGCCACTTAGGTTGATCGCTGGAAGTTTTCCGCCGAAGCCATTATCGAAGATGAAGCCCATCGGAAAGCCACCAGGGGGCAACCCCACTGGTCCGCGAGTAGTGAGGAAAATGTGGTCGCCGGTGTAGCTGGCCACGAATTCATTGAGGAGGGTCGGCGAAATATTCGCGTTCAGACGAGCCACGAAGCTCGACCCCGGACCCACGAAGTTTGTCGTGACGTTTTGGAAATTGGTGGTTCCATTGCCCCACAAAGGGCTTGGCACGACCGTCTGCCAGGAATCGTGGATATAACGGAACGTCAAGCGATAGTTGTTGGTGAGGTTGTGATCCACGCGGATCAGTTCTTCGCGCCAGGTGGTCGGTGTCGAGATGGTCTACTGGAACGCCGGGAACTTACCGACCAAGAAACCCGGGATAGCCTTGGGTATGAGAGCCAGAAGTGCGGTACCAACTGCGGTTGGAGTGACTTGGTGGCTGGCGGAGACTTGTAGGCCAGTCGGGCAATTGTTCATTGTTCCGAGGGGATCTGGACAAAGGTCACTGAAGTCACCGGTGCGCTCGGCATCTGAGGGAACATTCGGCGTGGTAGACACGCTTGACGAGGGAGCCGAGGAGGTATTGCTTTCCTTCCGCCATTCCTCAGAGAAGAAGAAGAACGTCTTTTTATTGTCCGAATTGTAATGGTTGGGGATAAAAACCGGGCCGCCAATGGTGTAGCCATAATCGTGCTTCTTATAGGACGCCTTCTTGGCAGTAGGATCCGCTCCTTCTGCCCATGATTTCGCGTTGAAGAAATCATTGCGTAGATACTCGAACCCGCTGCCGTGGAAGGAGGTGCCGCCGCTCTTGGTCTCCACTTCCACGGTACCCGAGCCGTTGCGGCCGTACTGCGCGCCGTAGTTTGAAGTCAACACCTTAAATTCGGCGATAGCCTCTGGATTTGGATAGACGTTGAGGGTGGCATTGCTGCCGTTATCCATGTTGTCGCCACCATCGAGCTCCCAGTTGTTGTACTCGGTGCGGCCGCCGTTCATGCTGTAAGCGACGTTGCCATAGATGCCGACTTTGCCTTCATCCGAGCCGGTCTGGTTGACGACTCCAGGAGTCAGAGTGACGAGCTGGGTGAAATTGCGGCCGTTCAACATGAGCTGATCGATTTGCTTGCCGGTCACGGTCGCGCTGAGGGCGGAAGATTGCGTTTCCACCTGGGCCACACTCTCGCCGGTTACCACGATTTCTTCGTTCATCGCCCCCACGGTCAACTGCACATCGACGCGTATCTTCTGCGCCACATCCAAGACGACTTTCGTGGCCGAGTATTTCTGGAAACCTTTTGCCGTCACAACAACGTTGTAGTTGCCGCCAGGCAAGCCGGCGACAACGTATGCTCCATCACCATTGGTCACGGTCGTGCGAGTCAAGTTGCCCCCAGCATCTGTGACCATCACATTGGCGCCGACGACGGCGGAGGCAGATTTGTCCATGACCGTCCCACTAATGTAGCCGGTGTCTTGCGCGCGCGAAGCGAAAGGAAGGGCCAGTGCAACGAGCAGCAAGCCGAGCCACAACCACACGGCGCCCAAAATATTCTTTCGATGATTGGAAGGGTTTGAGTTTTCCTTCACGTTAAGACCTCCAAGAAAGATTCGAATTTGGGGAGACGTGGAATGCAAGGGCCCTGCGCAGAAGGTTATAGTGGCTATCCCTGAAGTCACCCCGCGCAGAAAGCTCCCTGATCGGACACAGCCTCCACAACTCGACGATCGCAGGCAACGCACCGAAGGTGTCTATTAAAACGAGTTAATAGTGTATTTAAAGGCTGCTGTCAAGCGGGAAATTCGTACCGGGTTGAGATATAACACGCTCGGCGCCGGAATAGGGGCGATACGCCGCGTTCTACAGCGCCAAACTGCAGAGGCTTCTTGAAATCTCGCTGGAATTGCCGGACACTAAATGCCGATGCGCGCACGATTCTTGAACTCACACAACCTGGTATGGGTTCTGGCGATCAGTCTCCCTCTAATTGCGGCCAGGCCAGCTTGTGCGACGCCTGCGGCGGAAGGCGGGGCAGAGCCGCAGTCTACCTCTTCGCTAGCCGGTGGTGCGAAGCAGCGAATGGAGCCCCAAGCATGGTTTGCGAAAGGGCAGACGGCGCTGCAGGCCGGGGATCTCCACGCGGCAGAAGCGGCCTTTCGCCAGGTGCTCGCGGCCGACCCGCGTGCCGGCTCCGCCTATGCCAATCTTGGCGTGATCGCCATGCGCCGCAAGGATTGGGACCACGCCACCATGCTATTGCAAAAAGCCAAGAAACTCGAACCGGGAATGACTGGAATCCGGTTGAACATCGGTCTCGTCGAGTACCGGCGCGGCAATTATGCCGCAGCGATCGCGCCGCTGGCCTCGGTCTTGCGCGACCAACCGGACTCGCAACAAGCGCGTTACCTTCTGGGACTCTGCCAGGTCTTTACGAAAAAATTTGCGGAGGCCGTGAAGGTGCTCGAACCGCTGTGGCTCGAAAAGTCCGGCGACGTTTTGTATCTCTACCTGATCGATATTGCTGCGGTGGAATCTGGCCAAAAAGAACTCGACGAGAAAATCCTAAGCCGCATGATCGCTATCGGAGGAGGAACGCCGGAATTCCACCTCATCATGGGAAAAGCTTTTCTGAACCGCTACGAAGTCGGCGAAGCCAAGGCGGAACTGGAATGCGCCGCCGAGGGGAATCCAGACCTTCCCTTCCTACATCTCAATCTGGGTATCACGTATATGCGTTCCGGTGAACACGAGCGGGCCGAAGCGGAGTTTCGCCGCGATATCGCGCTGGAACCGGATCTCGCAGACAATTACGAACAGCTTGGGGTGCTCTATGCGCGCATGCAAAGGGACGAGGACGCGGAAAAATCATTCCGCGAGGCGCTGGACCGGGATGCGAAGAGCGCCGGAGCATACCTTGGCCTCGCAAAGCTCTATCAGAAACAGATCAAGCCACAATCGGCCTTGAAAATGATTGATACCGCACTGCATCTTTCGCCGGATGTCCATGGCGGGCACTTCCTGCGGGGACGAATCCTGATGCAGCTGGGCCGGCAGAAGGAAGCGCGCGTGGAGTTCGCGGCCGCGCAGAAGGGGATGGAAGGCCGCTTGAATAAGGAACGCGAGTCGCTTGAGCTTGAGGATGATCGAGTGCCCAACCCCGAGCTGACCCGACAGCCGCAATAAAAGGCACCGCAGTTCACGCAACATCAAAGGGAGGCGCTAGCCAGGGGCCGTGTGCATGCTCGATGGCTTCCGCGACAGCGAGGACTAGTTCGTCTTCAAATGGCCGGCCGATAACTTGGACGCCGATGGGCAGTCCCTCGTTCGAAACGCCGAATGGGACTGATGCGCCGGGAAAGCCGGTCAAGTTCAGCCATTGCGAAAACCGCATGGTGTCGCGGTAGCCCATGCCGGCGTGGTAATTTCCCTGGCCGTGACGAAACGCGGGGCTGGTGGAAACCGGGGAGAGCAGCACGGGGGTGTCCTGCATTTGGCGCAAAATTTCGGCGCGGAGAAGATCCCGATCCGTGCAGGTCTTCGTGAATTGGTCGAGGGTAATTGGATTTCCAGACGTTGCGTAAGCGAGATACTCCTGCAACATCGGGCTGATTTGATCTTCGTGGCCGGCGACGCTGTGGCGGATCAAATTGCCGATCACCAGGCCAAAGAAAAACCACCAGAGATCTAGCGCGCGATCGAGTCCATCCAGCCGAAAAGGCTCGACGGTGAAGCCGCGCTCGCCGAGTGATTTTGCGGCTCGTTCGACAGCCGCGCGCGTCTCCGCAGTCGCAACACCAAGTGCGTCGCTCTCCAGAATTCCAATGCGCATGCCACGCAACTCACCCTCGCGGTACGCGCGCAACGGTACTGGAGCGGAGAGCGCATCGCCTGCATCCGGTCCAGTCATCACTTCGAAGAGGGAACGCGCATCCGCGATGGTTCGAGCCATGGGGCCGACAACGCCGATCCAGGAAAAGGCGCCGGCGCCCGGCGGAAAATGTCCCGTGGCAGGAATGCGGCCGGGCGTGGACTTCAATCCGCAGATTCCACAAAAATGCGCGGGCACGCGAATCGAGCCGCCGCCGTCGCTGCCAACACCACCCGCCGAACATCCTGCGGCAATCGCTGCCGCTTCACCGCCGCTCGAACCGCCCGCGGAGTGCGTCAAATCCCAAGGGTTGCTCGTTTTTCCGGTGAGCCGGTTGTCGGTCTCATAGGCCATCAAAAATTCGGGAGTGTTGGTATTTCCGAGAAGAATGGCGCCCGCGGCTTTCAATCGCGAAACAAGCGGAGCATCCAGATTGGCGACATATGTTTTGCGGAGCAGAGAACCGGCAGGGCAGGGCCAGCCAGCAACGTCGATGCAACTCTTAATCGTGAGCGGCACGCCATGGAGAGGCCCGAGTTGCGCGCCGCGCAGTACAAGACTTTCTGCCGCGCGCGCCTGCTCGCGGGCGCTCTCGGCGCCCAGATGGACAAACACATTCAGTTTCGGCTGCAGCGCCTCGATGCGTTTAAGATGGCTATCGATGATTTCGACGGGAGAAACATTCTTGGATCGAATTTCGTGCGTGATTTCCGCTAAGGTGCCGTAAGGGAAGAAGCTCATGGCTTGATGCGGGAGAGTAAGCGTTGGTGCGGTGCAGGTCAAGTACACGGCGAAATGCGCAACTCGGCGGGCATAAAAACGGTTGACGATGCGAAGTGCAGCCGGGAGAATTCCAATTGCGCTGGGATGGGCCGCACACGGAATTCGGGCATCCCGCGCGGACAGGAAGAAATATTTTCATGCGTTCAACTCAGCGGCGCGCAGTGGGCGGGATTTTTGCTTGTTTAATCGTGATTTGCTGTGCCGCGATACTGGTGCGTTCCGGCGCGCCGTCCGCACAGGAGAAGGTTGCGGCTGCCAAGAAGTCCGGGTCATCGGGCGGCGGGATTGCGGACGCCTATCGTTTCAATACGCTGGGCGTCGCCTACATGAATCAGCAGCGCCCCGCGGACGCGCAAAAATATTTTGAACAAGCCCTCGAGGCTGACCCAAAATTTGCCGTGGCCCGGTTGAACCTGGGTGTTTCGCTACTCGCCCAGCAGAAGCTGGAGCCTGCGCGTGCGGCTCTCGAAGCCGCCGCGCAGCAGCTTCCTAAGGATGCTTACGCCTGGTACAACCTCGGACTTGCCTACAAAGACCTCGGGGAGACGGAGAAGGGCATCGCCGCATTTCAGCATGTCACGCAGATCGCGCCCAACGAACCGGACGCCTATTATTTTATCGGCTATCTAAACGCCCAGCTGCAGAAATATGACGAAGCCATCGCGGCGTTTCAAAAGGGGCTGGCCCTTTCTCCGTTTCACGCGTCGTCGGAATTCGGACTGGCGCGCGCGCTGCAGAGGAAGGGCGATGCTGCTGCGGCACGCGAACACCTGACGCGCTTCCAGAAAATCACGACGGAGCATCTAGGAGCGCCGTTCGGCGCGGGCTACGGCGATCAAGGGCGCTATTCGCTCGCGGAGTTGCCGCTGAGTGCGGTTGTCGATGTGCCTGCTGCAATTCCGGTGCGATTTACTGCAGAGGCGAATGCGTTTGTGCCGAAAAGTACGGGGGGAAGCCGTATCGAGATTGGACCGAGCACCGGCGCGTGTTTCTTTGACTATGATGGCGATGGCAAACCCGATCTTTTCCTGGTGAGCGCAGGGGCGGACGGCGCCAGCCACTTGCTGCGCAACCTGGGCGATGGACGATTCAGCGATGTGACGCAGGAAGTGGGCGTCAATCTAAAGGGTAACGGCCTCGGCTGTGCGGCCGGCGATTTCGACAATGATGGCCATACAGATCTCGCAGTTTGTTTGAGTGATGGCGTGCGTTTGCTTCACAACAAGGGTGATGGCAAGTTTGAGGACCTGACCCAAGCGGTGGGAATTCGCAGGGAAAAAGGCTGCGTGGGCCTGACGTTCGTGGATTACGACCACGATGGCGACCTGGATGTGTATATCACAGCGGCGCCCGATTCAGCTGCGCCGGGCGCGCCGCCGCACAATGTTCTTTGGCGCAACAACGGCAATAGCACATTCACGGACGTGTCCGTGGAGACGGCGCTCGGTTTTGCAGCCACGGGCGCTGGGGTTGTCAGCACTGATTTTAACAACGACAGGGCAATTGACTTCGTCATCGCGGGCGGGCAGGCAGGAGCTTCGATCTATCTCAATCCCCGCGAAGGGAAATTCACGCCGCTCGGCGGCATCGATTTCAACAAAGAGAAGTTGCCGCCGGCGGTGGGTGCGGTGGCGTTCGACTTCGATAAAGACGGCTGGATGGATCTGGCGTTCACGCATGTCGGTGCGCCGGGCATCAGCCTGTGGCGGAATGTGGAAGGGAAGCGGCTGGAGCACGTTCCGCTCCCCGATTTCGGCTGGCAGAGCGGCTGGGGAATTGCCGTGCTCGATTACGACAATGACGGCTGGCTCGATCTTGTCGCGGCGGGAGAATCGAGCAGCGGCGGGGAATTGCGACTGCTGAGAAATTTGGGAAGCAAGGGCTGGGCCGACGTCACCAAGGATGTGCATCTCGATGCGCTCAAGCTGAATCAACCGCGCGTGATTGCGGTTGCGGATATCGATGGAAATGGCGACGCTGATCTGGTCGTGACGCAACTCGGCGGCGCCCCGCTTGTTCTGCGCAATGAGGGCGGCAATCAGCACAACTGGATGGGCATCGACGTCAAGGCGCTCAACGACAACAAGAGCGGGATCGGAACGAAGGTCGAACTCTACGCGGGCACGCTTTATCAAAAGTGGGAAGTGCCCGGTGCGTCGGGCTATCTGGGGCAGAGCGCCGCGCCGATTCTTGCGGGGCTCGGCTCGGAGCGCAACGCCGAAGTCGTTCGGCTGCTGTGGCCGACGGGCGTGCCACAGGACGAAATAAACCTGGCCGCGAAGAAAGTACAAAGCATCACAGAACTCGATCGGCGCGGGAGCTCGTGCCCCGTTTTGTTTTCGTGGAATGGCCGCGAGTATGAATTCATCGCGGACATGATCGGGCCCGGCGTGGTCGGCCACTGGATCGGGCCCGGCGAAAGGGACGTTCCCGATCCGGACGAGTACCTGAAGGTGCCTGCGCGCAGCGTGAAGGCCCGGAGCGGCCTGCTCAGCTTCCGCTTCATGGAGCCGATGGAAGAAACCGTGTATCTCGACCAGGTGCGGCTGGTGGCCATCGATCATCCAGCGGCGTACGAAGTTTATCCGAATGAGCGATTCGTCAGCGGGCCGCCCTTTCCGGAGTTCCGGGTAATCGCGAGCCGCGACCCGCATGCACCGGCGGGTGCGTGGGACGACCGCGGGAATGTTGTGCTACCGCTGATCTCCAAGCGCGATCGCAAGTACGTCACGAATTTCGCAGGGTCGCCGTTCTCGGGATTCGCGAAGCTGCACTGGATCGAACTCGATCTCGGCGAATGGAATGCTCAAAAACCATTGCGATTGATCATCGATGGCTACACCGATTACTTCACCGCGACTTCGATGTACGCGGCGGATCAGGCGGGAATCAAAGTGATTCCGCCCTATGTGGAAGCCCTCGATGCGCAAGGCAAGTGGACGCGCGTCGTGGAAGATATGGGTTTTCCGGCCGGGCTCGAACGGACCATGATTGCGGACTTGACCGGCAAGCTGCCCGCGGGAACGCGGCGGATTCGCATCGTCAACAATCTGAAAATTTATTGGGACGCGATTCGAATCGACCAGACACGGGACGAACAGGATTTGCGCGTGGCGCAAGTGCCGCTCGCAAAGGCGGCGCTCGATTTCGTCGGCTATCCGCGCGAGATGCGGCTAAAGCCGGCAAGCGACACCACCTATTCGTATTCGCACCGGAGCATGACCGGTCCCTACGCGCGCGCGGCAGGAAATTACACGCGCTACGGCGATGTGTTCGATTTGCTGCGCGCCTCCGATGATCGCTTTGTCGTTTTCGGCTCCGGCGAGGGACTGAAGGTTGATTTTGATCCCAAGCAGCTTCCCGCGCTGCCAGCGCGATGGGTTCGCGATTATTTCTTTTATGCCGACGGCTTCGAAAAGGATCTCGATTTCTACGCGGCGCACGCGTTTACCGTCGAGCCGCTCCCGCGGCATTCGCTTCTGCCGTATCCGTATCCCGAGGGTAAAGATTATCCGGCCGATGCGGAACATCTGGGCTACCAGCTGGAGTACAATACGCGGTCGCGCTCGGAACGCATGCCGCCGAGCCTGCGCTACCAGTATTCTTCGCGGCACTGAGGCGTGCACTCAATACCTAGGCACCGGTGCCCACGCGGGCCCTCGCGCGTTTTTGCAATCTCCTCGCAGAGTAGCAACCCATAGTTCCCATTTGCAAATGTCCGCGGGAACGCCGGTTGCCAGGTACCCGCTTTCGGAGGTCAACAATTGGAATTTAAAGAAACCAAAAATTGGATATATCCGGCCGCCAGAGGTAGGATGCTCGGCAAGGAGATACCCGTGTCCACACCGAAAAGGAAGCTGTGCCATATCGTTATTGTACTGGCTGTTTGCTCCATCGCGGCGATTCCGTCCGGCGCGGATGACGCTGCTTCAAGCCTCGTGGACAGCCAGACATTTTTGAAGAAAAATATGACTCCCGCGGGCCCGCCGGCCAGCGCTTCCGCCGCCGCGGTCGAAAAACTTCTGGGCCAGATGACGCTCAAGGAAAAAATCGGCCAGATGACGCAACTGGAAATCGGCATGGTCACCGATGGACAGGGCCAGTCCATTCGAATCAATCCCCATAAATTGAGCAAAGCCGTTGGCGAATACGGAGTGGGTTCCATCCTCAACGTGAATGACGAAGCCTTGTCCGCAGAGAAATGGCACGAGATTATCCGCGCCATCCAGGAAGAAGCGAAGA